>JACCDS010023209.1_pt1 | contig 19650 bp, 21 predicted proteins | sample 7446441 | NCBI WGS metagenome assembly JACCDS01 (sample SAMN15323445, study PRJNA562643) | freshwater metagenome | isolation source: river surface water | place: USA:Blue River Watershed | collected 2017-08-17
ATGGCCCGCCGTCTCGCGCTATCCTCCGAGGCCCGCGCCAGAAGGTCTGAAACGCTTCGGGTCTTGATGGCCATTTCCAACCTCAGTAGCGCCATGGTGGCCGCCGAAAAACTGTTAGGGGTAGCAAAGCGTGATGCTGAGGCATCCAGTGCTGAAAAAGATGCGCTAGAAAAAGATGCCCTAATGAAGGCCTACGGACTTTCTCCCGATGAGAAGTTGCCACCAAACCTTAGAGCTCAATTCAAAGAGCTGGAAGAGAATCAAAAACGCCGGGCGACTAGAGCTTTGCGAGACGGCATCGATCGCATCTTCACCGATGCCGAATCCATCTACCGAGACCTAATGGCCCTTCAACTGCAGGCTGGGGTTGAATTAGTAAACACCGAGATTGAGGCGGAGCTTGTGCAGCGAGCCCAGGGCACCGCGGTTGAGCAAACAATTGCAATTCTCGATGCCATTAATCAGGCCAGAAAGCGACTCGCATCCAATGTCCGAGACCTGCTGGTTCTCGAGGCGCTCTGCACCAATTTCATTTTCAGGGGAAACCTTGCGGCTTAGGGCACTGCTTTTGGCGGTAACCCTGTTGCTCTCCGGTTGCTCGTTTTATCCCAGCCCGACAGAGCAAATTCAATCTGGCACTGACTTTGCTGAGCAACAAATCACTTGGCAAGCTTGCGAATCTGGCTTTGAGTGCTCGAGCGTTGCGGTGCCGCTAGATCACCTAAAACCCGATGATCAGATTTTTGAAATTGCGCTGATTCGAAAGGCCGGCACTTCAAACCTCCGACCTTTGCTAGTAAACCCCGGGGGACCGGGAGCAAGTGGCGTCGACTATGTGCGAGATAACTACGAGTCGCTTGGAACCGAAAAGCTCAGGGAGAACTTTCAAATTATTGGTTTTGACCCCAGGGGAGTTGGGAAATCAGCCCCGGTCATCTGCAGCGATCGGGATCTCAAGGATCAGGTCTATTACCAAGAATCTGGCTTCCCGCTTGGTTCGGCGGAGGACTACGAATTTTCAAAAGATGTGCTGGAGCGCTTTGCGGCGAGCTGCCAGGAAACTGGCTTTAGCGTTGCCTATTTCAACACCCAGCAGGCCGCCAGGGACATGGAGCTGATTCGTTTAGCGATCGGGGTGGAAAAGCTGGATTACTTGGGCTTTAGTTACGGCACCGAGTTGGGGGCAACATACATAGCGCTGTTTCCTGATCGGGTTGGGCGTTTTGTGCTCGATGGCGCCGTAGATCCAACTTTGAGTTCGGCGCAATCTACCGTGAACCAGGTAGCGGGTTTCGACAAGGCTTTTCGCAGCTATCTCAAGGACTGCCTAGCTCAGTCAGAGTGCCCGTTCCAGGGCAATGTTGAGGCGGCCCTCAAAGGCGTAGCGGAGTTGTTGGAAGGGCTTGAAACCACAAGGCTGCCCACTCAATACGAGCGCGAGGCGGGCCTTACGGTCGCGCTCTACGGCATTATTGCCGCGCTGTATTCACAGCAATCTTGGCCATACCTGACCCAGGCTTTCCAGGAAGCCTTTGATGGCGATGGTTCGACGCTGTTGCTGCTGGCAGATTTCTATCACGACAAAGACCCTGATGGCGGTTACCTCTCAAACATCTCCGAGGCCAATACCGCTATCAATTGTGCGGATGAGCGGGCCGAACCCGAAGACTTCGATGAAATGCGAATCGACGTCCTCGAAGCAAGCGCTGTATTCGGAAAGTATTTTGGTTACCCAGAACTGAGCTGCTTGGGCTGGCCCAGGGGAGAATCGATGATCGAGCTGGATTACTCAGTCCCGCTGGCAACTGGACCGTTGGTGGTTGGCACCACTGGCGATCCTGCCACGCCATATGAACAGGCTGTGAGCCTGGCCGCTTTGCTCTCGGGGGCTAGTTTGCTGACATTTGTGGGAGAGGGCCACACCGCTTACGGCTCCAGCGACTGTGTCAATCAATACGTCGAGGAATATCTAGCGGGCGCAAATCTAACAAGTTCAGAACTTCGGTGCGAATAGTCCTAAACACGGCTGCCTTTTTTGGATAGAGTCTGGAATTGCGTATGCATCTCGGAGTAATTCCGCTTCGGGATTGGACAAAGGAGTTCAATGTCTCAACAGCAGCACGCGGCGTGGGAAGAAACGCAATCCTCCGCTGCATTCGGCCAGTTGAGAAAGAGCTTCAGAGGGTTTGCGTTCCCTCTGACGGCAGCCTTTCTTATCTGGTATTTCCTTTACATCCTGCTCACGGCTTTTGCTCGTGACTTTGTAACCGCCACCGTCATCGGCAACATCAACGTTGCTTTTGTTCTCGGCATCTTGCAATTCGTTACTACGTTCGTGATTATGTGGCTCTACGAACGTCACTCGAGCAAGACCCTGGACAAGGCATCTGAAGAGCTGAAGGACGTAGTAGAGGGGAAGATGCGCTAATGCAAATCGACCACACCTCACTTTCGTCTGCCCTGTTTATCGGCTTCGTAGTCATCACTCTGGGAGTGGTGTTCTGGGCGAGCCGTCAGAACAAGCAGGCCACCGACTTCTACAACGGTGGCGGTAACTTCTCTGGTTTCCAGAACGGTCTGGCAATCGCTGGTGACTACATGTCAGCAGCATCCTTCCTCGGTATCGCAGGAACCATCGCGCTGTTCGGCTACGACGGCTTCCTATACTCCATCGGCTTCCTGGTCGCATGGTTGGTAGCGCTGCTGTTGGTTGCGGAACCGCTTCGTAACTCGGGTCGCTTCACCATGGGTGACGTGCTCGCGTTCCGCATGAAACAGATTCCGGTTCGTACGGCTGCTGCAACCTCGACGGTTGTGGTTTCGGTGTTCTACCTTTTGGCACAGATGGTTGGCGCTGGAGCGCTAGTTTCTCTGTTGCTGAACTTCACCGACCCTGCAGCCAAGAACTGGATCATCGTTGGCGTTGGCGTGCTGATGATCATTTACGTAACCGTTGGTGGCATGCGTGGCACCACTTACGTTCAGATCATTAAGGCATTCTTGCTAATGACCGGCGCCGCCCTTTTGACCGTGATGGTTTTGTGGAAGTTCAACTTCAACATCTCCGAGCTACTTGGAGCAGCTCAACAGGCATCTGGAAACCCAGACTTCCTGGAGCCTGGTCAGAAGTTTGGTAAGGACGTCAAGCTGCCGGATGGCACCATCGACCAGATGGCTACCCTGTGGAGCAAGCTTGACCTGATCTCGCTTGGTATGGCACTTGTGCTAGGTACCGCAGGACTTCCTCACATCCTGATTCGCTTCTACACCGTGCCAACCTCAAAGGATGCTCGCAAGAGTGTGAACTGGGCAATTGGAAACATTGGTGCCTTCTACCTAATGACCATTGCTCTAGGTTTCGGTGCAGCAGCGCTGGTTTCCAGAACCTCGTTGCTTCGTGGTTTCAAGGTTGACGCTAACGGCTGTTTGGTTGACAAGGCAGGTGTCGCAATCGTCGATGGCGATGTGGCATGTACTCCGCTGGATCAGCTGGCAAACCTCAGCGATGAGGCCAAGAAGCTAATCGTTCCAGTAGACACCTCAGGTAACGTGGCAGCTCCACAGCTGGCTGAGTTCCTAGGTGGTGGCACCGGCACCGTTGGTGGCGCAGTGATGCTTGCCGTTATTGGTGCAATTGCATTCGCAACCATCCTGGCGGTAGTTGCCGGTTTGACCCTGGCTTCCTCTTCTTCTTTGGCACACGACCTGTATGCCAACGTAATCAAGAAGGGCAAGGCATCGCCTGAGCAAGAGGTGAAGGTAGCCCGCGTTGCAGCATTTGCAATCGGTGCCATCTCGATCGTCTTGGCTATCGCAGCACAGGGCCTAAACGTTGCATTCCTGGTGGCAATTGCCTTCGCAATTGCAGCCTCGGGCAACCTACCTGCCGTGCTTTACTCGCTGTTCTGGAAGAAGTTCAACACCCGCGGAGCGGTATGGTCCATCTACGGTGGCCTTATCTCCGCAGTGGTGCTACTGATCTTCTCGCCAACGGTTTCGGGAACTCCAACCTCCCTGATCCCATTGGTTGAGGGCGGTATGGCATTCAACTGGTTCCCACTGGCTAACCCAGGCCTTGTCTCAATCCCATTTGGTTTCTTCATGGGATGGCTAGGTACCGTTACCAGCAACGAACGCAACTATGCAAAGTACGCCGAGCTAGAAGTGAGAAGCCTAACCGGCGCTCACATCGCTAAGGCTGTCGAGCACTAGTCCAAATACAAGAAAACCCCCGAGAGCAATCTCGGGGGTTTTTCTTTTTGGTCTTAGGCATAGAGGCCGAGCAGAATCGCTGCGAATATCGCTACGAAGATGGCCGGGGTCACAAACTTTGCCACCTCAAGCCACGGGCGGAAGCTGATCACGCGCTCCACCAGCGGGTTCTTATCGGCCACGAGCTTTAGGGCATCGATGGTTGCCTGAGCCTGCGAGGCTGCCGAGTACTCGGCAAGTGCTCCAAGAATTCCACTTGCCAGGAGAATCAGCGCGAAACCCGCCTTGAGGTATTCACCTGAGTCGGCAATTGCTGGCGTGGCAATGGCGGCGAAAGCGAGCAGTCCAGTTGGAGCCAGCTGCGCCAAAATTAGGTGCAGGCGATTTGTATTGAATTCGCGGATTAGTTGCGAGGTTTCCATGGTTGCCCTTTCAGGAGATAAAGACAGATGCCTAGTAAGAACACCAAGTTACAAGAAAACCTTTCAGTTCGGTTTCGAAAGTTGCTCTCCGGTGCAGCCGACGGAACTCCTCCCTGGCTTCCGGTGGTGGCCGAAGGAAATGACGCAGGCCTGTTTACCCCTGAAGATGCCCCCTGGGTAATCCACCGAGATTTCTCCACTCTGGTCGGGGGAGTCCGGGCGCTGCTGATGCAGGCGCTACACCCTGGTTCTCTAGCCGGTGTTGCTCAGCACTCCAGGTATGAGCAGGATCCACTTGGCCGCCTCTCCGGCACAATTCGCTGGCTAACCGTCACTACCTTCGGCTCGGTTGAAGCGGTTCAAAACGAAGCTGGTCGCGTGAACCGGATGCACACCAAGGTAAGCGGTGAGTATCAAACCGCACAGGGCGAGACCTCTAGTTACCGAGCTGCTGACCCAAGACTTTTGCTCTGGGTTCACATCGCCTTCATGGAGAGCTTTCTCAGAGCGCACCAAAACTACTCCAAGGCTCCAATCCCAGGCGGGGCGGATGCCTACGTCCTGCTCTGGGGTAAATCCGTTGCTCCGCTTGGTCTTGATGACGTTCCAGCCTCGGAGGCAGAGCTCAACCAGCTGCTAGATGAATTCTCCGCAGAGCTAATCGTCACCGACAAGACTCGTTCGGTAATCAACTGGATCCGTAAAGCTCCACTACCGCCACTTACCAAGCCGATCTACAAACTGCTCTTCTACTCGGCGGTAGCCAGCCTTGACCCAAGGTTTAGGGATCTGATTGGTATTCGCTCCGCACCGCTTTGGCTACTGCGTCCAATCACAACGGGATTGCTGTCTCTGATGCGCTTTGCGATCGGGCCAGAGTCACCAATTGAAGATTCTGCGATTCGCCGCATTGAGCGAGTAAGGCTTGCTTCGGGGAATGATTTACCTTCCGGAAACGTTGATAGATAAGACTTCGTTGAATTCCGCTCAAGACTGCAATCGGAAAGCGGAAAACCCCCAAGTTTTCAACTTGGGCCTCCTAAGGAAATGGGCAACCCCAGTGGTTGCCCATTTTTCTTTGCCGCTAAACTTTGGAGGTGCTCAAGGCACGCGCCACCCTAGCTCAGTCGGTAGAGCAGCTCCCTCGTAAAGAGCAGGTCAGGAGTTCGATTCTCCTGGGTGGCTCCATACAAGTTCATCAAAGGGGTAGAGATGCAGATTCAATTCCCTTCGGTCGCTCCAGATCTAAGCCGTGAGAATCTCACTCTGACCCAATTGAACGAATCCTTCATTGATCGCTATTGCGATCTAATGGCCGACCCTATCTCTCGTCACTTCACGGGCACGACCGAAACTTTTTCCCAAGAGCAGCTCCTGCAGTGGCTAAAGACTAGGCCGGGTCAAACCCAACGCTTGGATTGGGCAATTATCGATTCGGCGACCCATGAACTAGTTGGAGAGCTGGTTCTCAACGAATTTGAAGAAGACAGTCAAGCCATGAATTTGCGGATTGCCTTGTTCTCGGCAATGGCAAACCAGGGTTTTGGAACTAAGGCAATTCAGCTGGTAGTGGATTACGCGTTTCAAACTCTGCAGCTAAAACGCATCAGACTAGATGTTTGGTCTGAAAATGCAAGGGCCATCAGGGTTTACGAAAAGGTCGGATTTGCTTTAGATCACAAGATCACCGAGGCAGATCGCGAATACTGGGTCATGGTCATCAATAGACCTATGGGTTAGCCCGCCCCTAAACTTTGGCTTGCAAGAACAAAGAGAGATTTATGCCAACCTTAAGTGATGCCGAAAAGAAAGCCATGCAGGAGCGAGCTCGCGAGCAGCGTGAGTTCAAGAAGCTTTCCGGCGACGAGCAGGTCAGTCGCAAGATTGCGGAGATGGATCCGCACGAGAAGAAGATTGCGCAGGGCATCCACGACCTGGTGACTTCAATCGATGACCGCCTCAAGCCGCAGACCTGGTATGGCATGCCTGCCTACTACCTAGATGGCAAGGTAATTTGCTTTTTCCAGGCTGGATCGAAATTTGACTCTAGGTATTCAACCTTTGGTTTTCAGCACGCCGCTCAGTTAGATGACGGCGACCTATTCGCCACCAGCTTTGCGGTAATTGACTTCACTCCAAAGGTGGCTGAGCAGATTGCCGCCCTGGTTCGAAAAGCTGTCGGTAAGTAACTAGAAGCTTGCTAGTTCAGCGGCGGAGCTGAATACTCGCTCACCAGCTTGGGATTTGTGAACCAACCTGAAGCTCGGTGCACCCAACGTAGTGGCAAATTCAAAGTGCAGTTCTTCGCTTGCGCCGCTCCAGCTCATCGCAAGCTTGTCCGATGCCAATACCTGCCAGGAGAAGTTGCCCTCGAAAGCGTTTGACCGGCGGATTCTCGCCATCGCAATAATGGCCTGGGTGACCTCACTCTTCAGTGCCTGATGAATCTCGGCCGGGGTGTAGTGGTGGCGGTTTACGTCTCGGCCCTGACCGGATTTAGCAAAAAGCTCCTGGTCATCCATGCCATTGAATAGACCGACGTAGTAGACCTGTGGCTCGCCTGGCAGTAGGAACTGAACCATACGTGAGATCACGTATGCGGTGTCATTGGCCAGAATGTTTGGCAAGGTGGCATTGATCTGGTGGGGCAGCTCAAACCACTGCGGAATCACGCTGGCAATAGCCGAGTGGCCTCCGGTGTTCTCCTCCGCCTTTTTGAAGATGAAGGCCATCTCGTCCTGCGTGATTAGACCCGGTCGACCGCCGATTGGACCACCATCGATAACTCCGTAACCATCGTGAGTGTCAAGAACATTTAGGCAGTTATTTGGTCTGATCTTGAACCAGTTGTCCAAGCGGTCAACGGTGCCGTTGAAGAATGAATGCAGAAGTAGCGGTGCTGTCTGGAAGTCATAGATCAAATCCACCAGCGGAGCGATGTCTAACTGCTGGGTGTAGTGGGCGTGCACCTCAACTAGTACTCGCATGCCGTAACCGTGAATCTTCTCGGTCAGTTCTTTCACAAACTCCAGGGTCTCTGGGGTCATGAAGGAGTCGGTGCCCGGGGTCTTTACCGCGTAACCAATGGCGTCTAGGCGAACCACCTTTACGCCACCTGATTTGAGCGCCTGAAGGATGCGGTCAAGGTAGTCCTGTCCGGCTGGGTGGTTGATGTCGATGTCAACCTGAGATGGCATGAAGGTGGTCCAGACCAAGCGACGCTTACCGGCAACGTTGTATGCGGTGAACGGGAAGCCTGGGCGAGGGCGGTAGAAAGAGGTGATGCCCTCCTCGGTGCCTCCGTTGGGGAACACCACGTCGTAAGTGAGGAACATCCCCGCATACTTTGAGGCATCGCCCTTCTCCTGCCAGTCTAAAAATTCAGGGGAGAGGTGAGATGCGTGGTTCACGATCAGGTCAGCGGTGAGCTCGTGAGTCTCGGAGATTCGCTTGAAGTCACTCCAGTCGCCAAGACGTGGGTCCACGATGGTGTGATCGATTGGGTCAAAGCCGGCGTCATCGCCATCGTAGGGGTGGAAGAACGGAAGCACATGAATGCCATTGAAGTCCTTGAGGGGACCCTTCAGTAGTTTCTCGATCTCAGAGAGATTTCCTCCGACGCGCTCGGCGTAAACGAGAATGCTGGCACCCGACATGGGTTCCTCCTGTAAGCGATTGCGGTACTTATTGACACCAATAGTAGTAAGCAATTCCGCGCTAAAAGCAAGCGTTTACAAAACCGCTTTATCTGCCATCGAGCGAGCATGCGGCGGTGCCACCAGGGAGTCGGTGTCGATTTGCCGAGACCCAGTGGTAAACCATGTAGGCGACGCTGGTGACCACCGGCCAGCGTAGGAAATACCCAGCCAAAGACCACGCCGTTTTTGAATCAATTAACCCCTGCGCAATGGCCAGGTGCCCGGCGTAAATTTCACCGTTTGAGACGTACTGCACAGCTTGTTCACATTGCTCAAGGGACAGACCAAATGAAGCCAAATCGGCTCGCTGATAGGGCACGGTCGCGATGCGAGCTTTGGTCATAATGCTGAATGTTCTAGCGCTCGAAGAGCAGAACTTACAGTCGCCATCAAAGATCAAGGTCACACCTAAGTCAACCATCTGAGCACCTGGCTATTTCCAAAATCCGAGGAAGATGCTTGCCAAACCCTCTTAAGTTGGGCGTAAAGTTGCATGGTGAATTGCGAGCTGGCCAAATCAGCATGTTGCCTGGCTTTTTCACACACTCAAATTCGTCGAGTAGGTAGCTGATTTGAAGAAGCAAATTCACCCCTCTCGCCTAATTGTGCTTGCCTTTATGGGTGTCGTTGCCCTTGGCACCATTTTGCTAATGATGCCCTTCACTACTGTTAGTGGTGATTCGACCAGCTTTGCCGATGCGCTGTTCACCTCAGCCAGTGCAGTTACTGTGACAGGCTTGGCGACCGTAGACACCGCAACCCACTGGAACTTCTACGGCGATGTCATCATTGCGCTCCTGATTCAAATCGGTGGTTTTGGAATCGTGGGTTTCGCAACCCTGCTGGGTTACCTGGTCGATGGCCGCATTTCGCTAAGCAGTCGCATGTCAGCCAGGACAGAAGCCACGGTTAGTGGAAATCCAGATGTCCGCAAACTGATTACCAGCATCTTGAAGATGATGCTGTTTTTCGAAGCCTTGCTATTTGTATTTTTGTTCTATCGCTTTTTCACCGAGTATGAGTACAGCCTGTCTGATGCTCTCGGGCACGGGGCATTCCATGCCATTTCCGCATTCAATAACGCGGGTTTTGCGCTCTATTCAGACAGCTTGATGAGTTTTGCGCGCGACGGATGGATCATCGTTCCAATCTTCGTGGGCGCATTCATGGGGTCTTTGGGTTTCCCGGTGCTTTCCGAAGGTTGGGATCGCCTAAAAAACAATGCAAATCGCTTCCTAAAGCGCAAGCACGAGGTTCTTCCGGTGCAGTGGTCGCTGAACTCTCGAATCATCCTGTGGGCATCTTTGATTCTGGTTGTTGGCGGCACTGTTTATGTTGCGGTTTTGGAGTGGAATAACCCCAAGACGCTTGGCCCGCTAGACCCCTTTACCAAAATTCTTGACTCAATATTTGCAGCCATCATGCCAAGGACTGCTGGCTTCAATGCCCAAGACATCACCGCTATGCACCCCTCCACCTGGCTAGGCATGGACGTACTTATGTTTATTGGTGGCGGTTCTGCCTCTACGGCCGGTGGTATCAAAATTGGCACCGCAGTGGTGTTGGCATACATCGTCTTCACTGAGATTCGTGGTGAAACAGCGGTAAACATCGGTAATCGTCGCCTGCCTCGGTCTATTCAGCGCCAAGCACTGACGATTGTCGGTCTGACCGCCAGCGTCTCGGCCTTTGCCATCGTGATCATGCGCCTGACCACCGAGTTTCCGCTCGACATGATTATTTTCGATGTGCTTTCTGCAGTCTGCACAGTTGGGCTTTCCACCGGAGTAACGATGGACATGCACGACCCGGGCAAAGTGATGTTCGCGATTTTGATGTTTATCGGACGTGTCGGTCCGGTTTCCATGGCAACAGCTTTGGCGCTGAGAAAAGCAAAGCGCCACTTTGAATATCCAAAAGAGAGTCCACTTATCGGGTAGCGATACCCAATAAACAGAAAGAAGCTAGAGATGGCAAACAGCAAGCCAAAGGTGAAGCGTAGATTTCACGCCACGAATGTGGCAGTTATCGGCTTGGGTCGATTCGGCTCAGCACTCGCAACAGAACTAGTGCAATCCGGCCACCAGGTTTTGGGTATTGATACGGATGAGCGCATTGTGCAAAACCTCGCGCCAATTCTCACCCACGTGGTTTCAGCTGACACCACCGACGAAGAGAACCTGCGCGAACTCGGTATTGCCGATATGGATAGTGCGGTGGTTGCTATCGGTGCTGACCTGGAGGCGTCCATCCTCACCGCCTCGCTGCTGTTGCAGTTGGGCGTGAAGCAGGTTTGGGCTAAGGCTAACTCGGCATCCCACGGCAGAATTCTCAAGCAGATCGGTGTGCACCAGGTGATCTTTCCGGAGTATGAGATGGGTCGACGTGTTGCCCACCAGGTCTCCGGTGAATCGCTCGATTACGTTCGCATCGATGAAGATTTCGTGATGGTGAAGACTTACGTCCCAGAGGTGTTTGAGGACAGCGTGCTCTCCGAAGCCAAGATTCGCGCCACCTTTGGAGTAACAGTGGTCGCCATCAATGATGGCAACGGCTACAAGCCAGCCTTCCCGGACAGCGTGCTGCGCAAGGGCAACACGATTGTGATTGCCGGACCCAAGGGTCCACTCGATCAGTTCTGTCAGCTGGACTAAGAGCCTTGAAGGCTCTGGTTTTTTGGCTGGTGCAGGCTGCAGTGTTAGCAGCCCTGCAATACCTCTATCACCCAAGCATATTGCTTGCAGCCATCGGGCTGATCCTACTTTTGGGTCTGACTGTGCTCGGCACCTGGAGCGCTCGAAAGAGCGCTAGGGGCGCTCGGGGTTTGGTGCTTGGCCTGGTGGTGGCAGGAGTGTCTGGCTTTATGTTTTCGCAGGCCATGGATGTTGCCTATGCGCTGCTCTCTGCACCCGAGGGTCTGCGCTTCACGGTGGCCTTCGAGTCTTTATTTGCCGGACTGTGGATTCTGATCTCTTCGCTAGCTGCCAGAGCGTGGCTTGCGAGGCCTGAGGTAGAAGAACAAGCCGACGGCAGCCAAGCCTAAAGACCCAAACAAGAGCCAGTAGTTTCCAGGGTCTTGCTCTGCTTCAGAGTTGGTTGCAATTAGGCAGGGTTCAATGCTGCCGCTGTTGACGTAGCCAGAATCATTTACTAAGTCAAAGCTGTAGCTGCCTTCGATTGGATGTCCATCGGAAGAGACCACACGCCAAGCAACCGAGTAGCTGCCTGGTTGATCGAGTTCGGTCTTTGCGCTTGCCAGGGTGCCATCCAACACCGCACAGCTGGTTCCGGCGATGCTGCCATCTGGCGAGGTAACGATGATTTCTGCACCACTGCCCAGATCCAATAGCTCGTTTGAAAAATCTAGGTTTATGTCGATTACGCCGGCTTCAACCTCAGAACCAGGGGCTGGCTGCTGGTCAATGACGTCATCGTGGCCCAGAGCGGCAGGGCCGATGGTCAGTGAGGAAAGCAAAGCCAGGCCAATCAAGTTAAGCTTCATGGGTAAAAGCGTAAGGCAGGTTAGATGAAGCAGGCCCTAATTGGGATCTCGAGCGGTTTAGTAGCCGGGCTACTCTTTCTTTCAATTTTGTTCCTAGGCCCACTTTCCAACCGTCAGGATTCAACCCCGGTTGCATCAGAAGCGGCAACTGTTTCGGCCGTGGTTAGCTCCTCGGCGGTCGCCACCGAGAGTGCTTCCGTGAGCGCAGTCGCAACTCAATCTTGCAGCGTGAAAGAGTACCTAGAGGCGGAGGGCATTTTGGATCTGCAGGCACAGGTGGTCGATGTCTCTACCTCGGCCGTCCTCCTGGATCGAAACGCCAAGGTAGGAGCTAGGACCGCATCGGTCCTAAAGCTCGTCACGGCAGCAGCAGCGCTAGAGACTCTCGGGCCAAACTACGTCGTTACCACCAGGGTCTATGTTGATGCCGCCGACCCGAGCATTCTTTACTTGGTGGGCGCAGGAGATGTGACGCTTTCTCGCACCGATGCCAATAGCCAAAGCGTTTACAAAAACGCACCAAAACTTTCCACTCTGGTTCGTCAAATCAGCAAGGCACTTCCTAACCAAACCTTTAGCCAGATTGTGCTCGACAGCACCTTGTTTGGTGCCAAGAACGGCGACTGGAAAGCCGACTGGGATAAGAAGGGCATCGCCGAGGGCTACATGTCTCGCGTATCCGCGCTGCAGGTTGATGGCGATCGCAACAACCCGGCCGGCAAGGATTCTGCTCGCGGCAGCGACCCGGTTGCCAGAGCCGGCAAATGGTTCAAGGAAGCGCTCGGTGCTGCCGGTAGCAAAGCGGTTGTAACCAATGGCGTTGCACCAACCTCAGCAAAAGAGGTAGCCAAGGTCACATCCAGGCCGATCAAGGAGTGGATCGACTACATGTTGGTGGTATCCGACAACACCTTGGCCGAAGCCCTGGCCCGGCTAGTTGCGATTGACACCGGTTTTGGCTCCAGCTTTGCATCCCTGGATGGCGCATACAAGCTGGCGCTCAAGAACACTGGCCTAGACCTAAGCTCACTGCGGATCGAGGATGGTTCTGGTCTTTCCGATTACAACGCGGCATCACCAGCCCTGATCAACTCGCTGCTTGGCCTGGTGCAAGCCGGCTATGGAGATTTCGAAGTCATCAAAGATGGCATGCCGGTGGCCGGAACTCCGGGGTCACTTTCTTACCGCCTAGAGGATGCGGCAGGCCGCATCACCGCAAAGACCGGTTGGATTCAATCCGGCTACACGCTCGCCGGATTCATGCAGACACCAGACGGTGGCAATTTGATTTTCACCCTGCTCAACCTCGGCAAGGTCTCCGAAGCCAATCGCGAGGCGATGGATGATTTGGCGATGGCGATTTACAACTGCGGCACTCAGCTTGGGAACGAGTAGCGATGGCTCGGGCACTGTTTGTCATAGATGTTCAGAACGACTTCTGTGAGGGTGGTGCCCTGGCTTGCCAAGGTGGCGCTCAGGTTGCCAGCAGCATCACAAATTACCTAGTCGCCAATAAGGCCGGCTACGACTATGTCATCGCCTCTCGCGATTGGCACACGCCGGAAAGTGACAACGGCGGGCACTTTCCACCGCTTGGTGCCGAGCCAGATTTTGTAAACACCTGGCCGCTGCACTGCATCGCGGGGGAGCCGGGTGCCGAATACCACCCGAATCTAGATGCCTCGCTTATCGATATCCACATCAAAAAGGGCCAGGGTCAACACGGCTATTCAATCTTTGAGGGCGTTACCGATGCCGGTGAAAAGATCCAGCAGCTGCTTGGGCGTCTTGAGATTGTGGAGGTCGACGTGGTCGGGATTGCGACCGACTACTGTGTTCGAGCTTCGGCACTGGACGCCAAGCAATTTGGTCTCGAGGTAAGGGTCATTACATCTCTCACCGCTGGAGTGTCCGCCGCCTCAACCGAAGCGGCAATTGACGAGCTGGTTGATGCCGGCGTCAGAGTTGCGGCAACCGCCTAAAACTCGCGCTTTGCGCCCTCTGACGGAGTTACCGAGAAAACTCTTGGGGCTTTGAACCCGGCCTTAGCAAACGCTGCCAGGCAGTTAGTCTCAAGCTCGGAAAGTTTGTCCTTGTTGATGATTGCGATCGCAGCACCACCAAAACCACCACCGGTCATGCGTGCGCCAATCGCCCCGGTTGCCATTGCGGTCTCGACCGCTAGGTCAAGCTCAGCAACTGAAATCTCAAAGTCATCTCGCATCGAGGCGTGGGATTCCAAAAGTAAGCGCCCCAGGGCCGCAAGGTTTCCCTCGCGAAGCGCGAAAAGTGTGTCCAGCACTCGCTGGTTCTCGGTAATGACGTGACGAACTCTTCTAAAGGTTTCGTCATCAAGTTGCGATTGGGCCCTGGGTAAATCCGAAAGCGACAGCTCGCGAAGCGATGCCACACCAAGTTGCTTTGCCCCAACCTCACAGGAGGTTCTTCTTGAGCCGTAACCGCCGTGAGCGTGAGAGTGGGAAACCTGAGTGTCGATCACCGCAACCACTAAATCGTGCTGGCTGAGGCCAAGGTCAACAACTGTGATCTCTAGATCTTGGCAGTCAATCAAAACCGCAGCATCGTCCTGCGCCATCATCGATGCGGTCTGGTCCATGATTCCGGTTGGTGCTCCAACCACCTGATTCTCGGCCTGCTGGCCAATCAGCGCGAGCTGTTTGCGCTCCAGATTTGCACCCCAGAGCTGATTCAGCGCAATTGCCATCGCGCTCTCGATAGCGGCAGACGATGAAAGTCCAGCACCGATTGGGACATCCGAGGTGATGTAGCAATCAAATCCCGCGGTGGCGTATTGGCGCATGACCCATGCGACACCCAGTGGATAGAGGGCCCAATCCAGATCGGTTGGCTTGTCATCATCGAGCGAAATCTCATAAACCTTGCTGTCGATTTCGCTCACCACACGGCAGCTGCGGTCGCTGCGCAGCGAGACGGCGGCATAGGTTCGGTAGTTGATGCCAAAGGGCAGAACAAAGCCGTTGTTGTAGTCGGTGTGCTCGCCGATGAGATTTGCGCGACCTGGGGCGGACCATACTCCGGTTGGTGCGTATCCAAAACTTGCGTGAAAGCCGGCTTGTGCCTTGGCGGTCAAATTCACTGCATGACCTCTCTGAGTCTTTGCGCTGCTGCTTCCGGAGTTATGTCTCCCACCCAGGCACCCATGGCGGCCTCTGAGCCAGCCAGGTATTTGAGCTTGTCGGCTGCACGTCTTGGAGAGGTGATCTGCAGCATCAGTCGGAACTGGTTGCGCTTTTCAACCTTTGGCGCTTGGTGCCAAGCCGCAATGTATGGGGTTGGGCTGTCGTAAAGCTTGTCGACTCCTTGAAGCAGGGTCTTGTAAAAAGAGGCCAGGTCTGTGATTTCAAATTCATTGAGTTGCGAGAGGTCTTGGATTGCTCGCTTTGGTAGCGCATGAATTTCGATTGGCCACCTAGCCGCAAATGGCACGTAAGCGATGAAGTGCTCACTCTCCAAAATCACCCGGTCGCTAGCAGCTTCAAAGTCGTAGAGCTCTTGGAAGAAATTAGGACCAAACTTTTCAATTGAGGCCAAAAGTTGCTTGGTCTTCGGAGTCACAAATGGGTAGGCGTAGATCTGGCCGTGTGGGTGGTGCAGGGTGACGCCGATTTCCTGACCGCGGTTTTCAAATGGGAAAACTTGAACCACGCCTGGTTGGCTGTAGAGGTCGCGGGTGCGATCGCTCCAGGCCCTGATAACTGTTTCGATTCTGCTCACCGGCATCGAACCTAGGCTGCCCTCATGTTCTGGGCTAAAGACAACTACCTCGCAGCGACCAAATGCGGTCGTTGAGAAACCAAAGGGAGAACTGGAAACCTCTTCGATTTCACCAACCCCCGGCCCAAAAGCCGGACCCTTGTTCTCAAACACCGCGACGTCAAAGTTGTCGGGAAGCTCCGAGAGGTTGGTTTCGGTGGTTGGGCAAAGCGGGCAGGCATTTGCCGGTGGTAAAAAGGCACGGGTTTGCCGATGGCTTGCCACCGTTATGTAGTCGCCGGTCAGCGGATCAAATCGCAAATCAGCGGTCTGGGGCCTCAAATCTGCTTCGCGCAAATCTGGCTTGCGAATCCCGGGCTGCGCCGAGTCAGCATCGTCAAAGTAGAAGAGGTCGCGACCATCAAACAGCTTGGCTGCGATTCGCTCTCTCTTGGACAATCTGACTCCTGCTCTAGGTTTCGGTTAAGAATACGCTCAAAAACGAACAAATTCGAAACCACTAATTATCAATTTAATAAGCCCTCGAATTCGACTAACTGGTCGCTAGTGAAATAAAACCGTTATCCCATCGGCCAATAAGACTCCTTGCGAAGCGCCATGTGAACGCTAACATTGCAGGCACAGGCAGCGTTGCAATTAGGGAGTGTCATGTCAGGCAAGAACTTCGAAATTTGGTTTGTTACCGGAAGTCAAAACCTCTACGGCGAGGAGACGCTACGCCAGGTTGCCGAACAGTCCCAACTCGTGGTCGATCAATTGGCCAAAGGCCTGAGTGCCGAGGTGAAGCTGGTTTGGCAGCCGGTTGTGAAGTCCAACGAAGAGATTCGCGCCACCTTAATGGCGGCAACCGCGAGTGAGAATTGTGTCGGTGTGATCACCTGGATGCACACCTTCTCTCCGGCCAAGATGTGGATCAACGGCCTAGAGCTATTGAAGAAGCCGCTATTGCACCTACACACCCAGGCGGGGCAGTCGCTACCTTGGTCCACCATCGACATGGACTTCATGAACCTAAACCAGGCTGCTCACGGCGACCGTGAATATGCGCACATTCTCAGCCGCATGGATGTCGCTCGCAAAGTAGTGGTGGGACACCCAACCGATCAGCGAGTGCAGGGTGAGGTTGATGCTTGGGCTTATGCAACCTTGGGTTGGCAGAAGTCTCAGCACCTGAAGCTGGCCCGCTTCGGAGACAACATGCGATACGTGGCAGTTACCGATGGCGACAAGGTTTCTGCTCAGATGACTTTTGGTATGTCGATCGAACAACTCGGCGTGAACACACTGGTTGACGCTGTCGCAAAGGTGACCGATGCCGAGGCCGAAAAGCTCTGCCAAGAGTACGAAGCGCTTTACGACGTGGCAACTGAATTGCGTGCAGGCGGTGCCCGTCACGACTCGCTGGTTTATGGCGCAAAGATTGAGATCGCACTGCGCGGAATTTTGGAAGCCGGCGGCTACTCTGCCTTCACATCAAACTTCGAAGACCTCGGAGATCTAAAGCAGCTCCCTGGTCTTGCGGTACAGCGTTTGATGGCGGATGGCTATGGCTTTGGTGGCGAGGGTGACTGGAAGACCTCCGCGCTTCTGGCGATCATGAAGGCAATGACTCCTGCCACTGGTGGCACCTCATTCATGGAGGACTACACCTATCACTTTGGTCCGGGCACACCTAAGGTGCTGGGAGCTCACATGCTGGAGGTTTGCCCAACCATTTCGGGGCAGAAGCCGCGCATTGAGATTCACCCGCTCGGCATCGGCGGCAAGGAAGATCCGGTTCGTATGGTCTTTACCGCAAAGCCAGCCAGTGGCCGCGTGGTTTGCCTCACCGACCTAGGTGGCCGCTTCCGCATGATCTCTAACGAGATCAAGATCGTTGAGCCAACCGAAGATTTGCCTAACTTGCCGGTTGCTAGGGCGGTTTGGGAGCCGGCTCCAAGCCTTGAGGTTTCGGCTGAGGCTTGGATGCTTGCCGGTGGCAGCCACCACACGGTTTTGACCAACTCGGTTTCCGAGGCCACCATCCAGGACTTCGCACGAATCGCTGGGGTGGAACTGGTGAACATTGATTCCAGCACCACCTCGGTATCGATTCGCAAGGAACTGCAGTGGTCCTCGGCCTACTACCGATTGGCTGCCAAGCTCTAACCATGACTTCGCAAACACTGACCATTACCAGTGGCGACGCTGCCGCTGTAATCAACTTGGTGGGATTGGCCCTGGTGGGGTTGCGCTTTGGTGAGCACGAGGTTATTCCAGAAACCGATCTCGGGCCCAAGGTGTTCGCAGGAACTCTGCTGACCCCTTGGCCAAACCGAGTCGAAGGTGGGTCATACGTTTTTCAGGGCCAGCGTTATCAGCTCGAGGTGCGTGACGGCATGGGCAATGCGCTGCACGGCATGGTCGATGAGAATCTGGCCGAGGTGCTTGATGCGAAAACCGGATATGCCAAGTTGCAAACTGAGGTATTGCCAACCCCAGGGTATCCCTGGCAGCTAAGAGTCGAGGCAGAGTTTGAGCTCACCTCGAGTACTTTGACCATTAGTTATAAAGTCACCAACCTTAGCGAGCTAGCGGCCCCAGTTGGAATTGGAAGTCACCCTTATTTCCCATACACCGATGGCACCACCATTGAGATCAATGCCAAAATTGCCGCCGTCCACGGAGAGAACATGATTCCGATTGGAAGGCAGCCTGCAGCCGAACTTGGTCTTGGCCCAGGGCGCAAAGCTTTGGTTTCCAATTTGAAGTTAGACACTCAGTTTTCTGAACTCGCAGATCCGGTGGTGAGCATCACCAATGAGCAATTTGGCTATGAGGTTTGGCAGCAGAATGCCAACTGGTTGATGGTCTACAACACCCAGGTTTTCCCATGGGCAACGGGTCCGGGAAATGCCATCGCAATTGAACCTCAAACTTGCCCGGCAGATGCCTTCAACACCGGTGAGGATATGCGGGTCATTGCCAGCGGCGAGAGCACTTCGATGCGCTGGGGAGTAAGACTTCGAGGATAGGGTTTACGTCATGAAGTGGACTTTGTTTGGCAAGCGCCCAACCAGCCCGGCTCCGAGTTGGACCGGTGCGGTTTTGGCCTTTATCTTTGCCAGCCAGACCTTCATCGACTCTTCAGCCGGTTACCCGCAGTACATGAGTTACTTGGCTTTTGGAACCGGGCTTTGGTTTTTGTATCAGGGCATTCGAGCTAAAGCGCTGGTTGCATTTTTGTTTCTCCCGGTCGCTTCGCTTTGGCTGCTGCCGCTTTTGGCGATTGATCCATTTACCAAAATGAACGCGATCACTTTTTCAGCACATTCGCTTTTGGCACTGCTGTTTGGCGTCGCGGCCTACACCTACACCGCTAGGGAGAGAGTGCAGAAGTGAGCGACAATTTCGTTGGCTTTGCGCAATCTCCAAAAGCAGATCCAAATCGCCAATTGGAGACCCTGAGTTTTGAATTTCAATCTAAGAAAGACATCAAGCAGGCCATACAGCTACTGTCAACCGAATCTGGACTCAGCAGCTGGCTTGGAAAGCTGGCCAAGTTTGATTTTCGTCAGGGTGCAAAGCTTCGATATGGCGATGAAGCTCATGGAGCCACCTTCGCACTAATTCAAATTCCAAAGCGCTTCGTATTGATTGCAGAGACCTTGGGCGAGGTCGATCTTCGTTTTCGAGAACAAAAGTCCGGCTATCAGCTATCCCTGAGCGTAAAAAGAGCCTTGCTTCCCCAGGAGCGCGAAGCCTGGGTGAGTGATGTAACCGGCATCGCAAAAATCTTTGGAGAAGTAGCAAATGGCTAACCCAAAGCAGGCGAATATCTACGACGTGGCCAGGTTGGCCAAGGTCTCGCACCAGACCGTCTCGCGGGTTCTGAACAACAATCCATCAATTCGCCCAGAGACCAAAACCCGAGTTCTCAAAGCCATGGAGTCGCTTGGCTATCGCCCGTCACTTGCGGCCAGAGCGCTGGCTTCCTCGCGCTCGAAGATGCTTGGCATTTTGTCCTCTGACACCGATTTCACCGGACCCGCCGCCATGGTGCACCACATGGAGGCGGCAG
>JACCDS011850637.1_pt1 | contig 19650 bp, 17 predicted proteins | sample 7446441 | NCBI WGS metagenome assembly JACCDS01 (sample SAMN15323445, study PRJNA562643) | freshwater metagenome | isolation source: river surface water | place: USA:Blue River Watershed | collected 2017-08-17
GCAACCCGCACACCACCACCAGCGACAGCGAAGCGGTGTTTTACTTCCCCGGCTGCGGTTCGGAACGGCTGTTTTCGCAAGTTGGGCTGGCGACGCAGGCCATGCTGTGGAAAGCCGGGGTACAAACCGTGCTGCCGCCCGGCTATTTGTGCTGTGGCTACCCGCAGCGCGGCGGCGGCGACTATGACAAGGCGGAAAAAATCATCACCGACAACCGGGTGCTGTTCCACCGCATGGCCAATACCCTGAATTATCTCGACATCAAAACCGTGGTGGTGTCGTGCGGCACCTGTTACGACCAGTTGCAGGGCTACCAATTCGATAAAATCTTCCCCGGCTGCCGCATCATCGACATCCATGAATATTTGATGGAAAAAGGTGTGCGGCTGGAAGGCGTAACCGGCACGCGCTACATGTATCACGACCCGTGCCATACCCCGATGAAGTTGCAAGACCCGTTAAAAACCGTAAACACGCTGATTAAAACCGTGGACAATACGGCCATTAGCAAAAATGATCGCTGCTGTGGCGAAGCCGGTACGCTGGCCGTAACCCGGCCCGACATTTCGACCCAGATCCGGTTCCGCAAGGAAGAAGAAATGGTCAAGGGGGCCGACAAATTGCGCGCCGATGGATTTACCGGCGATGTCAAAATTCTGACCAGTTGCCCGGCCTGTTTGCAGGGGTTGTCGCGCTTTGATGGCGATTCGGCCAGCACCGCCGATTACATCGTGGTCGAAATGGCGCGCCATTTGTGGGGCGAGAACTGGTTGGTGGAGTTTGTTGAGCAAGCCAATCAGGGCGGCATTGAACGGGTGTTGGTATAAGGCGGTGCAAATGAAAAAATGTGAACTATGTAAAACGTCTGGCGGGGATATCGTGTTCCAGGACTTCCTTTGGCGCGTGGTAGAGGTTGACGACGCCAATTACCCGGGCTTTTTCCGCGTGATCTGGAACAAGCATGTTGCTGAACTGTCCGATTTGGCGCAAGACGAGTTGGAAGAGATAATGGAAATCGTCTGCATGGTCGAGCGTGCGGTACGCAAGGTGATGCGCCCGGACAAAATCAATCTGGCCAGTTTGGGCAATATGGTGCCGCATCTGCACTGGCATGTAATCCCGCGTTTTGTTGATGATGTACACTTCCCACAACCGATCTGGGGCCAGCCACAACGCGAACCGAACCCGGCAAAACTGGCCGAGCGCCAACGGCAAGCATCGCTTGTGCGGCACGAGTTGATCACGGAAATCGGCAAACGGCCCTTCGTTCGGATTTAATCCCTCTAACCCTGCTGACATTGAACCATGAACCCAAGCCCAACCGAAATCACCTTGCACCAGCGTTCCGGCACGCTGGAAATTGCCTTTGACGATGGTAAAACCTTCGTCTTGCCGTTTGAATTTTTGCGGGTCTATTCGCCCTCTGCCGAAGTGCGCGGCCATGGGGCTGGGCAGGAAGTGCTGCAAACCGGCAAGAGAAATGTCACGATTACCGCGCTGGAGCCAGTGGGCAATTATGCGGTGCAGCCGACGTTTTCTGATGGGCACAATACCGGGCTGTATTCGTGGGAGTATTTGCACCGGATTGGTAGCAATCAGGCGCGGATGTGGCAGGAGTATTTGGACAAGTTGAAGGCTGCCGGGGCCGGGCGCGATTAAGTAGGCACGATTGGGTGTCTGCTGGGTGTCTGCTGGGCGTCGATTGGCTGGCGCGGCGGCAGATTACAGTTTTTCTACCTCAGACAAGGCCAAACCGGTTGCTTGCGCGATGCGTGCATTATCCAGGCCAAGGGCCTTCATGCTTTGTGCGATGGCGATGGTCGCTTCGCGTGCGCCTTGTTCCCTGCCTTGTTCAAGGCCTTTTTCCATCCCTTTTTCCATCCCTTTTTCCATCCCTTTTTCCATCCCTTTTTCCATCCCTTTCGCCATTCCTTTCGCTATGCCAATCATTTCACCATCTTCCACGGCCTTTTCCAGTGCGCCGCGCTGATCCTGAATGAATATTTCGCGCCGCTCCTGCATTTCCAGTTCTTCTTCCGACAGGCTGGCGCGGTTGGCGATGACAAAGGCATGGTCAATCGGTGGCTCTTGCGCCAGCACGGCAGGCACTGCCGCCAAATTTTGTGCGTGGCGCAGGAAATAACACCATTTGTCGAGCAGGTTGGCCAGTTCGGCTTCCGGTTTGTTGAATTTTGGCAATTCGACAAAAATCAATTCCAGATCATCGCTATAATCGCGCCCGGATTCATCGCGCAGCTTGTATTTGCTCACCATGTCTTGATGTTCAAACATCACAAAGTCGGTCACGGTCAGGGCGATTACGTCGTTCAGCAGCCGGTAATCATCACCCTTGTTAATTTGTCCGGCATATTTTTTGCAGGCGTTGTACAACACGCGCTGCTCGAAATTTTTCACTGGCAATACCTGCATTTCGATAATGTAATGCCTACCGGTTTCGTCAAGGGCGCGCACATCGACAAAGCTGTCTTTCATGCCCATGATTTTGGGCGGCAGGTACGGGTCTTGAATGCTGACCTTGGCCAGCCGATAAGGCGATTGCAGACCGAGCACGGCGTTTAGGAATGACAATAAAATGTCTTCACTTTCGGGGCTGCCGAAGATTTTTTTGAAGGCGAAATCGGTAGTCGGGTTCAGGAATTGCATGGTGCGTTCCGGCAAGGGCAAAATGGATCGATTGTGGGTTGAATGTGTTTGCGAATGTGCTTACAATTATGCCATCAATTGGCCGGGCGTGCCTCCAATAGCGATCGCTTGGTCAGTGAAGTCGGCAAGGCTTCAAACACATACTCAAATTTGTTTCACGGTAAGGAACTGGCACAGTTGACGGCGTAACAGGTTCGGCACCGGGCTGGTGCAACGCCAGCAGATGTGAATAACCCAACTCGTAGCCCAACTCGTAGCCCGAATGGAAGCGATGGGCGATGATCAAGCGGTATAAGGGCCAAGGCGGCCGATCGGGCTGGTTAGTTAGCAACGCAGCCAAAAAACCCAGTCAGCCATGCACCATACCACGTCTCTCAGAATGTTCGCGCCGATTCGGGCGACCGCGCCGATCCGGGAAGCCGCGCCGGTTGGCCTGAAGCCGCCGGTCGGCCTGGTTGCGCCGTTCATTTTGTGCGCGCCGCTCGTTGCGTTTGCGCCGGTCTTGTTGCATCGATTGCGGTTGTAATTCCTGATGGACTTGTTCTTCCGCTTGTGTCACCCGCCCGGGGCGGGGTCGTAATAACGGGGGCAGGGCTTCGGATGCGGGCATTGGCCGCTGTGCTGGCCGGGCCGGTACTCTGGCCTGCTTCACTGGCCCCGGCTCCAGCGGTGGCGGCATATTGCACAGTACCCTAACCACGCCATACCCGACTATAAAACCAATCAGGCTAAAAATGATCAATAACACCGAGTACGCAGCAACCCAATAAAAACCAATCAGAGCCAAGCCGCTACACAACACCCAGCTTACCCGTTGCCAGAAGCGGTAGTTCGGTTGGTTCTGCGCCAGCCAGCAGGTCAGCCACTGTCCACCAAAAAACATCACGCCAATCGCTCCTCCGGCCAAAGCGGCCATGATGGCAGTAGATTGGGTCATGATTGGCACCATGGTGTTTTCTCCGAATAGGGCTAGGGACGCTGAAGCGTGCACGGTCGGCTAGTGTAACGTCATCCTGTCCAAATGCCAAGTATTTTGGCAAATGGCGTGGTATTTTTCTCCATGGAAATGCTGGGTTACGCAATATGGGCCGCAACCTGAGTGCCAACCGAGCACGCCACCTCACGCCAGATGCTCAAAAGAAATTAAAATCAATCGCTTGATTTAATTTAAAAATCCGGTAGCATAGCTCACTGGTTTGTTCGCGTTTCTTTGTCGCTTTCATCATTGATTGCTTCCCACCTTCCCATTCCCGAGTGCATTATGAACCGTCCCTGGCTCTCTTCCTACCCATCCGACATCCCGCATCAAATCGATCCTTCCCAGTGGCCGTCGTTAAACCACATGGCGCAGCACGCCTGTCGCGAGTTCGCCGCCCTGCCTGCGTTTCGTAATTTTGGCCACACCATGAGCTATGGTGAGCTGGACGCGGCCAGCAAAGCCTTTGCCGCCCGGCTGTGCGCCGTGCCGGGTTTGACGCCGGGCGAGCGGGTGGCGGTGATGTTGCCGAATATTTTGCAATACCCGGTGGTGCTGTTCGGCATTTTGCGCGCCGCTCTGGTGGTGGTTAACGTCAATCCGCTGTACACCGAGCGCGAACTGCAACACCAGTTGAGCGATAGCGGGGCACGGGCGATTGTGGTGCTGGAAAACTTTGCCGACAAGGTGCAAGCGGTTATGCCGCACTGCAAGCTGCAACAGGTATGGGTGACGCAAATTGGCGACATGCTGCCTGTGCCGAAACGCTGGCTGATGAATGCGGTGATTCGCCATGTGAAAAAAATGATTCCGCCGTGGCAAATTGCCGGTGTCGAAACCGTGACCGCCGCACTGGCTGCCGGACGCACGCTGCCACCCTGCACGCGCCAAAGTGGGCCGAACGACATTGCTTTTTTGCAGTACACCAGCGGCACCACCGGCGTCGCCAAGGGTGCCACGCTGACCCATGCCAACGTGGTAGCCAATGTGTTGCAGTGTAAGGCGTGGATTGGCGGGAATTTGGAAATTGGCAAGGAAGTGGTACTCACACCGCTGCCGCTGTACCACGTGTTTTCACTGGTAGCAAACTGTTTGACCTTTATGATGATCGGCGGCACCAATGTCTTGATCACCAATCCCAAAGATTTACCGGCCTTCATGAAGTTGATGAAAGCCGAACGCTGGACCGCTATGACCGGGGTAAATACGCTGTACAACGCGCTGGCCAATTTGCCCGGCTTTGGCCCGGATTGTGCGCGCCACTGCAAAATGTCGGTCGGAGGCGGGGCAGCGATGCTGCGTCCGGTCAGCGAACGCTGGGCCGCGCTGACCAGTGCCCCGGTGATTGAGGGTTATGGCCTCTCTGAAGCGACCGCCGGGGTCTGCATCAATCCGTTAAGCGGGCCACGGCTGGGCAGTATCGGCTTGCCGATTCCTTCGACCGAAATCGAAATCCGGCGCGATGATGGCAGCCTGTGCGAACCGGGCGAAGCCGGGGAATTGCTGGTGCGTGGGCCACAGGTGATGCAGGGTTACTGGCAACGCCCGGGAGAAACCGCAGCCTTGCTCTCGCCCGATGGCTGGTTCAAAACCGGCGATATCGGCAGTATGGATGAGCGCGGCTGGGTGCAAATCTCCGACCGGAAAAAAGACATGATTTTGGTGTCCGGCTTTAATGTTTATCCGGCAGAAATCGAAACCGTGGTTGCCGGTTTGCCCGGCGTGGCCGATGTGGCGGCGGTCGGTATTGCTGACCAGCATAGCGGCGAAGCGGTCAAACTGTTTGTGGTCAAGCGCGACCCGGAGCTGTCGGTCGAGACGATTCTGGCGCATTGCCGCGCCAATTTGGCACCGTACAAGGTGCCGCGTCAGGTGGAGTTTCGCACTGAATTGCCAAAAACCCCGATTGGCAAGATTTTGCGGCGCTTGTTGCGGGAGTAGGCATAACCAGCGCGCCACAGCTTGCGCTAAAAATTTGATGCACTTTTACAACTGAAACTCAGGCGATGCCAACTTGTTTTTAGAAAACAACTGTTTTTGTTTTTTTTGACCTTAGTGATAGTTAAAATGGCAGACGGGTTGTTGCTTGGATTGCGTCGTTGGTCAAGCACACAGTTTTCACCCACTACATCGTTTAAATTCATGCAAGTCAAAGCGAATAGCCGTGGCCAAAAAAAATTCCTCTCTTCTTCCGTGGCTCATTGCTGGCTTGGTACTGCTTGGCGTGCTTGGCAAATATCCTGAAAATGCGCTTGGAATTTTACTGTTGGCGGCGCTACTCTTTGGTGTCGCCAAATGGCTTGGCCGCACCGGTTCCGCCGCCCAGCCGCCTGCCATCTCCGAATTGACACAATCCCGGCAGCCACCACCACGGCCAGCCGCTCCGGATCTTCCACAAAATCGCCCACAAAGCGGCTCACACTCCCAGACATCCGATGATATGGTCAGTATCAGTTTTCTGCCGCCAGCCGCCACGCTACCGGAAAATTCCCCGCCAGCCAAAACGGGGTATCAAATTCCGCCAGCGCCCCAAGCCATATCAAGCAGTGGCAGATGGCTTGCTCCGACAGAAGAGCTCAACATTCACGGCGTGCTGATTCGCGGGGGGATGCTCTATGTCGGCAAACAGTTAGCCAACCCAGTCGGCATAACCGAACCGGCCCTGATCAATCCGAAGCATCCGGTCGCCAGAATCGGCGACTTCACGGTTTCACAAATGGGCTATTGGCCCAGCTATTCGGACATTTCACCATCTGAGCGCAGAGCTTATTTAAACTGGCTGGCAGACGGGCGCAAGCATCCCGCTGCCGATATTGGTTACGTTTTTTTGTATTTTTATGGACTGGAGCGACGGGCTTTACTCGACGCCACGACCGATCCCGCCGCTTTGTTGGATCGGCCCACCATCCTTGGCGAACTGAAGCGTTTGGCTGCTATCTACAGTCACCGCTCCAACTCATTCAAGCAATATTGTGAGCAGTTGATTCAATTTTTGTCACTGGGGCAAGGTACTGATCGCCTGTTTGAAAAACCGGTTCCGGCTCTGCAGAAAAGCTACGAACTGCCATTTTATTTACGACTTGCCATTGGTCAAGCCGTGGTTGCATCGGTTCCAATTCCGGCCCACCTTGCCAGCGCATGGGCGCTGCACGATCCGGCCATCATACTGCGTACCGCTGCGCTGCGCTGCCATCCAGAATTTCTGGCCCTGTTCCCCATCAAATATCAGCAGTTGTATAGCGACGGCTTGAAAATTGCGCCGAACCGAACCAAGTTAAAATTTGCCTACCATCCAGCATCAGCCAGCCTCGCAGTCAGGGGCTGGATTAGCCTCAATTGCGGCGAGCTGCCGGACGTAACCGCCCTGTCTGCGCCGATAAAAAAGCTTCAGGCCGTGGTTGACGCGATTACAACCGAATTGGATAGCTACAGCCGATTTGTCGGCAAATATCCCGAGCGGCGCAACAGTGCCGACGCATGGCTACAATTACCGGCCCAACTCTGGCCGCCTGCTGCCCAACAAACCCTCGCCAGCATCGCCAAACAAGCCGCAGCAGAAATGTCCACCGCGCAAATGATTGATTTGTTGGGGCTGTTTGAGGTTGCCGCCAGTACCGACAGTTTGCGCGCCTTGTCGAAAGCATTGGCAGTGGCTGGGGTGGCTGCCGAACCAGACATTTTGGCCAGCAAGAAGTCACTCAAGCCAGGCACCAAAGTGGTGCTGTTCAAGGATTTGGACTTCACCAAAACAGCACTTGGCGCTACCCACACATCAGCCTCGTATCAGATTGCCTTGACAACCATCGAACTGGCTGCGGCAGTGGCCCATGCCGATGGTGATTTTTCCGATTCCGAGGCGCACGCGATCCATAAACACATTGCCTCATGGCCGCATTTAACCCCGGCCCAACAACAACGCCTGACTGCCCGGGTACACTGGCTGATGGTCGAACCGGTTTCACTGTCAACCATAAAAAAGAAAATAGAACCGCTCGACCGCCAAACACGCCAAGCGATTGCTGCCTTCATTACCCTCATGGCGCAGGCGGACGGGAGCGTCACAGCCGACGAAATCAAGCTGCTGGAAAAGATTTATAAACTGCTCGGGATCGACCAGCAAGACCTATATCGCAGTATCCATGTCGGCAGTAGCGCCGCCCCCGGTTCCGCTATCGGCTCGGCTGCTGCCCGGCCCCCGACAGGCGGCGATAACAAATTGAGTTTGGACGCAAACAAAATCGCCATGCTGCAACGCGATAGCGAGCAATTGCAGGCCTTGTTTAGCACCATTTTCACCAATGAACAGCAAGCTGATTTGTCAACCGCACAGGAACAGCCGGAAGCGCCGGAAGAACCAGCAAGCATCGAACCGGAACCGGTTGGCAAGCAGCTTCTGGGTCTTGATCCGGCCACCGCTGCCTTCGCCCGGATACTGATGTCGCGCCCAAGCTGGACTCGCGCAGAACTGGAAGATGTGGCAGAGGATTTGGAAGTGATGCTTGACGGCGCGATGGAACAGATCAACGAGGCCACGCTCGATGCGTTTGACCTGGTGTGCGCCGAAGGTGATGAAATAATCGACATTAACTCTGAAATTGTTGGAAAGCTATCCGCATGAATACCACACCGATTCGCCCAAAAGACCGTGACGCCGTAATTCAATCGCTGCGTGCTGGCGTTGTTCCCCGCACTGGTCAACAATTGATACAGGTTGGCCGGGTTCCAGAAGTGAAAACCATGCTTGCCGATATCGAACGGGTGGCCGACGGTGGCGCATCGATCCGGTTTGTGATTGGCGAATACGGAGCCGGTAAAACCTTTTTTCTCAACCTGATGCGTGCGGTGGCGATGGAAAAAAAACTGGTCACCGCCCATGCAGACTTGAACCCTGACCGCCGCTTGCATGCCACCGGTGGCCAGGCGCGCTCGCTGTTTGCCGAATTGATGCGCAATTTATCGACCCGTACCAAGCCTGAGGGCGGTGCCATGCACGGCATCGTCGAAAAATTCATTGGCACGGCCAAAACCGAAGCCGCCGCCAGCGGCAAGCGCACCGAAGCCATCATCCGGGAAAAGCTGCACCACCTCACGGAAATGGTCAACGGTTTTGATTTCGCGGATGTGATCGCAGCCTATTGCAAAGGGGTTGAGAGCGACAATGAAACCCTGAAAATGGACGCCATCCGCTGGTTGCGCGGCGAATTTACCACCAAAACCGATGCACGGCAGGCATTGGGGGTACGAACCATGGTCGATGATGCCAGTTTTTACGACCAACTCAAATTATTTGCCCGCTTTGTCCGCATGGCCGGCTTTTCTGGGCTGGTGGTATGTCTCGATGAATTGGTCAATTTATATAAGCTGGCCAATACTTCAGCCCGCAATGCTAACTACGAACAAATTCTACGCATCCTGAATGACACGCTACAGGGCAACACCAGCGGACTGGGTTTTATTTTGGGCGGTACGCCTGAATTTTTGCTCGACACCCGGCGTGGCTTGTATAGCTATCCGGCACTGCAAAGCCGTCTTGCGGAAAACACCTTTGCCAAAGGCGGTTTGGTTGATTACAGTGGCCCGGTGCTCAAGCTCGCCGCCCTGACGCAGGAAGATTTTTACGTGCTGCTGCAAAAGTTGCGTAATGTGTATGCCTATGGCGATGCGGCAAAATTCCTGCTGCCGGATGCGGCGATTGCGCCGTTTATGGCCCATTGTGCCAAACGGATTGGTGACACTTATTTTCGTACCCCGCGCACCACCATTACCGCCTTCATCAATTTGCTGGCCATTCTGGAGCAAAATCCGGGCACGACATGGCAGGATTTATTACCGCAAATGGACATCGAAACCGACCACGGTGCCAGCAGCAACCTGAATGACCTACATGACACGCCGGGCAACACTGACGACGAGCTTTCCTCTTTCAAACTGTAGCACCATGAGCGGCTCAAACTCTCAATCATTCGACTTGCTGGATCGGCGTATTCAGCACTGGATTTGGGCGGCAGAGTGGGCCGAACTGCATGACGTACAAGAGCGGGCGATTCCGGTCATATTGGCGGCGGAGCATGATGTGATTATTACCGCGCAAACGGCTGCGGGCAAAACCGAAGCGGCATTCTTTCCAATTCTGACCCATATGCTAAGCCACAGCCCGGAATCTGGCGCAGCGGGTCTGTGCCTGTACATCAGCCCGCTCAAAGCCCTGATCAATGATCAATTTGGCCGCCTGGAACAGCTTTGCGCCACGCTTGAGATACCGGTCTGGCCATGGCATGGCGATATTTCATCTGCACAAAAAAAGCGCTTTTTCAAGCAACCGGGCGGCGTCGTGCTGATAACGCCCGAATCACTGGAAGCCATGCTGTGCAATCGCGGCTTTCAGGTTCCGACCCTGTTTCAGGCGCTACAGTATCTGGTGATTGACGAACTGCACGCGTTTATTGGCTCTGAGCGCGGCAAGCAATTGCAGTCGCTACTGCATCGGATCGATAGCGCGATTGGCCGGAAAGCACCACGGATTGGCTTGTCTGCCACGCTCAAGCAGCCCGACTTGGCGGCTGACTTTTTGCGTCCAGGTGGCGGGGAACAGGTAGCACTCATTGATTCACCACAAAATAGGGGCGAGATCAAGCTGCAAATCCGGGGCTATTTGGATCCTCGGCCTACGGCCAATGCGGCACCCGAAGCGGTTCAGGAATCGGCGGCTGAAATGGCGATTACCGAACACCTATTCCGGTACCTACGCGGGACAAATAACCTGATTTTTCCCAATAGCCGAAAACAGGTTGAAAACTATACCTGGCGCTTGCAACGCCTATGCGAAGCGGCCCATGTTGCCAATGAATTTTGGCCGCACCATGGCAGTCTGTCGCGCGAAATTCGTGAAGAGACAGAGGCTGCCTTGAAGGACAAATCACGCCATGCCAACGTTATCTGCACCAATACCCTGGAATTGGGCATTGACATTGGTGCGGTTAAAAGTGTCGCCCAAATTGGTTCGCCGCCCTCGGTGGCGAGCCTGCGGCAACGCTTGGGCCGATCCGGCAGGCGCAACGGTGACTGTTCCATATTGCGTGCCTATGTGATTGAGGACGAACTTCATAGCGATTCGCACCTGATCGAGCAATTGCGCAGCGGGCTGTTTGAACTATGCGCGATGATTAGTTTGTTGCTCGAACAGTGGTTTGAACCGCCCAAAATAGATGGCCTGCACCTGTCAACCCTGGTTCAGCAACTACTTTCAATTATTGCCCAGCGCGGCGGGATTCATGCCATGGATGCGTACCGCATTCTGTGCCGAGGCGGGCCATTTGCCAATGTCTCCCAAAGTGATTTTGTGGCGCTGCTACGCCATTTGGGCGGTTGCGGCTTGTTGCAGCAGGAAGCGTCGGGCTTGCTGTTGCATGGCCCAATCGGTGAGCAGCAAGTGAACCACTACACGTTCTATGCCGCCTTTGCTGCGGAAGAAGAGTTTCGCATCGTCACCCACAACAGAACCTTGGGTTCGATCCCGGTTTCTAGCGCCATTTCGGTAGGGGACTTTATTTTGTTGGCCGCAAAAACCTGGCGCGTGGAACAAATCGACGAAGAGGGAAAAACCATCTTCGTTGCCAAAACCAGTACCGGTCGTGCGCCGGGTTTTAATGGCGGGCGGGGCTATATTCACGACAAGGTGCGGCAACGAATGCGGGAACTCTATAAAGGTGGCGATACGCCTGCCTTCCTTGACCAGACGGCAGCACGGTTAATGCGGGAGGGCAGGGACAGTTATCAACGCTATGCGCTGGATAAACAGATTATGGTAACGAGCGGAAAGAATACTTTGCTGTTCACCTGGCTGGGCGATAGTGCGAATGAAGCGCTGGTGGCAATGCTTAGAAAAAATAAACTGACGGCAATGTGTTGTGGGCCTGCGGTTGAAATCATCATGCCACACATTTCTGCACTGGAAATTTGGCATTGCTTGAAAAAATTGGCGAGCGATGATGTGCCAACGGCGCAGGATTTATTGATTGATGTGCGAAATTTGCAGCGGGAAAAGTGGGATTGGGCTTTGCCTGAAGCATTGCTGCAAAAGTCATTTGCTAGCTTGCATCTTGATATCGACGCGGCTTATCAATGGTTGGCAACACATGTCGCCGACCGACCTTGGGAGGAATAGCATGCTCACTGCATTGATCAGCGGCGCAGCACGCAGCGTGTGGCGTTGGGCGCGAACTGCCGCGCCAATACTGCGCCGCCAACTGGCGTGGACATCGGCCACTCGTTAGCGAGTTTTATAGCCAAAGGTTCTCACCGTATATGTTGATTTTTCTGGTTTTTTAGCATAAGATACATTTTTTCAAATCCGAGTATACGTCTGACTGGGTGTGCTCCATATGTTATGTATCTCCCCATCTTACCTAAGGAAGCCTTATGGACAACAGAGTACCACATGCACTTTATCTTAAGGGTTGGCTTTTTCAAGGTGGCGATAAAACTCAACTCAGGAAAGATTCTGAAAAGATACTGATTAATGAGTACACCCCACAAATGAAGGGGTTTATATTTTGCCCCGAGTGCGACGCAAATCTTTTTCGCTCACCAGAAAACAAAGAATTTTCCTCTAACGGAAGAGCAGCGTACTTTGCTCATAGTCGGGGAACAAAAACAGATTGCGGCCTTCGCACCAAAAGGGCAGAAGGTAAAAGATATTTAACAGAAGAAGATGCAAAACGCGCAATTCAAAATGAGGCGCTCGTCATCGTAGAGGGTTTTATAAAAGACAAGCCCATTGCACCAAACCAGGCACCTGGTGAATATGATGGTTCGCAAGTAGAGGAGGCTGATGGGCCTACTGCCAATGTTCCAATAGGTCGCCACAAAGGGGAGGCCTTCAAGCTACCGAGCAAGTTCAAGACCATTCGTGGAATCTGTAATAAGTTTGATGAAAATATCATCCGATACTTTTACATGCCAAACGGGCAGCATGCCATTCAGTTACAGGACCTGCTTATAAATATTGAAACCGTAACAGAAGAAGATGAAACCGCGAAAATTTATTATGGCAAAATTATTCGCTCAACTAATGCGGGTAAAACGCCACAGAATATCCGCATGACCAAGCTTAAGTACAAAAACCCGAACTATATCGATTTCTGCCTGAAGTTGGTCGATGAAAAGCAGCAAGAAAAAGGAATCGATGACAACTCTATCGGGAGAGTTGTCCTGATGTATGGAAAAGTAACAAAAAATGGCAGAGGTCTTTGTATAGAAAATATTGGGTGGGGTGAATTTGCTCTCCTTCCAGAGCGGCATGGCCCTCTGTTGTATTCAATGCATAACAATTGATTATAATCGTTCACTTTGCTCCCTGGGTCTGGCTAAATTCCCCTTAACCAAACATTATGTGCAAACCATGCATTCCACTAGTAAGGAAAATCAGTGAAATACGCTTTAGTCGGGGGTGAAAAATATGAGGCGACACCAAAGCTAAAAGGCACGTGTAGTTTTTGCGGCTCTGAGATGGTCGCAAAGTGCGGGCGCCACAAAATTTGGCATTGGTCTCATAAGAGTCGTGCCGAGTGTGATCCGTGGTGGGAGTCAGAGGGGGAATGGCATAGAAACTGGAAAAATCATTTCCCCAAAGACTGGCAGGAAGTGATTCATATTGATGATTCCACAGGTGAGAAGCACATAGCTGACGTGAAGAACCCCTATGGTCTTGTTATCGAATTTCAAAATTCCAATATCAAACCTGAAGAAAAAAAGTCTCGGGAAGACTTCTATAAAGAAATGATCTGGGTCGTTAATGGAAACCGTGATGATTTGACAGAGGCCTACTTTAATATGGGACTGAGTGGCCCGATACAAAAAAATCCACTGGCCTATCAAATTAGCTGGCTGGGTCGCGGAAAGTTTATGGAAAACTGGGGGGATTCAAAATCAAAGGTTTATCTCGATTTTGGTAAAGATCATGTTTGGCGCTTAGTGTTTTTCGATGCAAAGAAAAAAGTAGGCGCCGTTGGGCCGCTGGCTAAGGAGGCATTCATTAATAATTGCCTAACCAGCAATAAAATTGACATAAGCTACATTCCTGAAGACGAGGAAGTGGATTGACCGTAATAATATTGGAATAAATTATTTTATAACAATGGTTGTTTTTCTTAACATCGGCATTTTTTGTGTGATATTAATAACAATTCAAGCCTTATAAATAATGACATGTAAGGTTAGATTGTGATCTCGTAGCAAGCCACAAGCTAAGCCGTTTGCTGTATGAGTTCGACGGCAATTCACCGAGTATCTTTTTATAATAATGGTTCAAAAAGTAGCATGCTTCAAACCGATTAAATCATCCCTGTCTGAAAAAATCCGAACTCATAGTGCACAGGCCGTGGTCTGTTCCAAACTATCTCTAAAACCATGATATATACCAGCAACCTAACAGTAAGTTCAAGTGGAACAACAATGCATTGCATCGTTTCTCGTCAACTTTGGCTTTATAAACCACCGGAGAATGCATCGTGGATTTCAAAATAAATGTGCGAGATCTGGAAAAATTTTCAATTATTGAAGTAACCGAGATAATTAAGGAAACCTGTAAGATGCCATTGAGTGAGTTAAAATTATTTGATTTACTCGTCGCCGAAGATAAACGCGCCGCCATGCGACATGGTGTTTACATGTTTTTTGATGACACTGATGAATGCATCTATGTGGGGATGTGCTCATCGAGTCATTTCGCCCATAGAATCGGCGGACATTTTGGAATGTCACCCAAGTACGGCATGAACACATTTTTAAAGCGTACTGTAAAAATGCTAGGCATGCCGAGCACTTATTCCAGTTATATCGAAGCACTACCTAGAATATCAGAATATCGCCTGCTAATTATAGGTGCGAACGATAGAGGCGAAAAATTTATTAGGGGGTTAGAGAAATTATTTCATATAATTTACGAACCAGAACTAAATTTCCCCAAGGGCTTTCCAAAAACCTACAAGCCCGTAGATATGAACGGAAACTTTTTATTAGCTGTATCAACTTAGCAATGGCTTATAACAGTGCGTAAATCACTCACTTCTTTCGCTGGGACGGCGTTCTGGCACTCCGTAGTTTAATCGTTATAGATAGTTGAAGAGATCGCAATGAATAAAAATGATTTGGTAACAGAGACATGCTTGCTTTTGGTAAGGCACTTTAAGAATTTGGTTGCTCATGATGGCGCTGGATTTCATACAAGAATTTTCTCGCACATACTTCACCCAGAGAAAGAATTTTTATTCATAGGCTCCTCCAAAGAAGCCCTTTTAGAAGGAAATATTCATCCGGAGCATGTAGTGCCATGTGCGGTACTTATTGGCGAGTGTTGCAGGTTATTGAACGAAGGCAAAGATGAAGTCTACATAGCTGGTTTGTTGGAAAAGCACTGGAAAATAGCGCATATAACGAAGGATCAGGCAGAGAGGCTTGACAAAAAGCCGATAAATTTAAAATCAACAATGCCTGAAGGTTGGCGCTTTGAAAGCGGAAATACCTTGGCAAGGTTAGAAAAAATTGGCATTACTGAGCTAATATCAGGCTAGAAAGTATGGCTACAACAAGTTGCGCAACCTCGTTCACTTCGCACACTGGCCGCCTGCGCTTTTCCAAAGTCACAGCCACCGGCCAGCGGGGCGTTATATTTCATGACACTCCGCTATCCGCAAAACTTATCTGACTCGAACGTGGCCGCGTGCTTTCAGTACGGACTTGAAGCCGGTATCGTTACTGAGGAAGAGGTAAAGAATTGGGCGCTACGGATTGTCGATACACTTGCCGACCCCCCATGTGAAATCGTTGAAGTACTTTCGAGTCTCACGTTTGCACAGTTGCATGGTAATCTTGGCCAAGTGGCCGGTGAGCGCCACACCGAGCTGGTGGGGCGAGTGCTACTCTGTAACCTCGGCCAGCTTCTGCCGGATGATCCTGCCGAACTAGGGACCATCGTCCGAAAAGCCATGCAGATTGTGCGATCCACTGGGCTTGGCGATGACGATTACTATTTATTTGATGCTGTCGATGATGGTCTCAATTTGGCATTATCTGGAACCTACGGCACTATCGCTGACTGTCGGCAAGCGCTGGTCGACGCATTTGAGCAGTACCGGCAATGCAATGGCAGCGAAACATAACATGGTGCTGGTTCGGAATAGCCAGCACCCCACGTTCGCTCAATACCACAGGCAAGCGCGCCAAACGCTTTGCACGCATCGTGTCACATCTGAAAATTTTCCACCCTGTATGTTGATTTTTCAATTTTTAAGAACAAAATTCACCATTTTAAACCTGAAGACACACCTGAATCGGCGCATACTACGCGCTATGCGTTTCCCGATAACGGCTGCCACACGTGGCAAATATGAGATGGCATAACCGGTACTTTTAAAAGCATCAATGGCTAACACATTCAAAATGCCAAATTTTTACGAATTCTTTGCTGGCGCTGGCATGGCACGCGCCGGACTCGGCGCAGGCTGGAATTGTGTCTTCGCCAATGATTTCTCCGAACACAAGGCAAGGGCATACCGTGAGAATTGGGGTGGAGATCACCTGTTGGTTGAAGACATCAACAAAATCCCCTCATCTGCGCTGCCTGGTCATGCTGATTTGGCTTGGGCCTCCTTCCCATGTCAGGATCTTTCGCTTGCTGGCAATGGTGCCGGGCTTAGCGGTGAGCGCTCTGGCACCTTCTGGGGCTTTTTGAAGCTCATCCAGCGGCTAAGGGTTGAAGGCCGAAAACCTTCGATAATCATTCTTGAAAATGTCTATGGCACGCTTACTTCTCACGAAGGTAAAGATTTTGAGGCAATCGCGAAATCTGTCGCTGGCGAGGGCTTCAACTTCGGTGCCGTTGTTATGGATGCGGTTCAATTTGTACCGCAGTCCAGACCACGAGTTTTCATCATTTGCATTGACGAAAACCTCACCATTCCTGAAGCAATTATTAGCGACCGGGCTTCTCCGGCTTGGCACCCAGATAAAGTCATTTGTGCCTATAACTCACTGCCAAAGAAAGTGAAAAGCAAATGGCAGTGGTGGACAATGCCAGCGCCGGATCAGCCGCTAGTGACTTTGGATGACATTATTGAAGATGAACCGCAAGGCATTCAATGGCACACTGCGAACGAAACGCAAAAGATTCTTTCCATGATGGCGCCGCTTCATCGCCAGAAGGTCATGGCCGCGCAACAAACGGGACAGGTTAAAGTTGGCACTATCTACAAGCGAACCCGCGACGGTATTCAGCGGGCGGAAGTTCGTTTTGACGGTATTGCCGGTTGTTTGAGAACGCCGGGCGGCGGATCTAGTCGTCAAACCATTATGATTGTGGATGGGCCAAAAATCAGGACACGATTGATTTCCGCAAGGGAGGCGGCACGCTTAATGGGCTTGCCAGAGACCTATGTTCTGCCTGCAAAATACAATGAGGCATATCATCTGGTCGGAGATGGTGTGGTCGTTCCGGTTGTGGCACACATCAACCAGCATGTCCTGCTGCCGCTGGTCAAGGCAAATGTGCAGCAACTTCAATTGCATGCTGCATAAGAGGTTTTATGACAACAGAGAATCAGCAAGAGCTACTGCCAGAATCTTCGATTCCAACTGCCCCAACAATAGGGCTGCCATTTGAAACCAGTGAGCTGCGAAGGCTGTTAGAGCAGTTCCTAAATCAAATAGTTAACAATCCACTCAATGAAAACCAACAAATTAAGGTTGAAAATTTTCAGTGGGGCGTGTATTCATTCTACGATTATAACAATGAGCCAATTTATATTGGTCAAACGAAGGAACAACTCAGAACACGAATCCGCCGACATTTGACCAAGCAGCGGACAGATGCCGTTGCCATGAATGTTCTAGATCCGTTCGATCAGGGTTGCCAGAAGGACTCAAACTATTTCACGGCTGGCACAGGTCATCAATGAACGGAAGGTACCAAAAGGATTGAGAAGAGTGCTACACACTCAGGCCAAACGGCTTGAGTGGTTGGCAGCACGGCGATTGGAAAGTGCTGACGAAAGCTCTGATCCCGACTCGGACTGAGATAAAAATGGGCGCTCTCAAAAAATCAAGTGCAACGATCTAATGGCGAGGAGCGCCAGAACACATATGCCATGATCGTATATATATATGACTATTCAATGCTTTGAACTTTAACAAAATAACTTACAATGTGACGCTACTTTGAGATCGGTTGCCGAAAAGCATCATTAAGAGAAAATTTCATGAAAATCCGCCATATTGATCTGGAAGAAACCACGGTGAATTCTGCTCACCAAGCTTTGGGCCTGCCACCAGTTGAGTATAAAATTACCCACGCCTATGAACACCCGATTTTAAAATTTGCTCAGTATTTTGTGATAGCTGCGTTATCGGCATTAGTGGTTTATTTGCTCCACCGTTTGTTTTTTGGCACACATAATCAAGATGCTATGTCATTGATTCAGGATGCCCTGCAAAATCCATTATTTTGGAGTGCTTTGGCGGTTGGCCTTATTGCCCAGGTGATAGATGGCGCATTGGGTATGGCTTATGGAATTACGGCAACGAGTTTTTTATTGGCAACAGGTGCATCACCGGCGGTGGCGAGTGGCGCGACGCATTTGGCTGAAGTTTTTACAACAGGCGTTTCAGGTGTATCGCATCTTAGGCTGGGGAATGTTAATAAAAAATTGTTTCTGAGTCTTTTGATTCCTGGGATTATTGGCGCGCTGTTGGGAATATACATATTGACCCACGTTGATGGTAATTTACTCAAACCCTATATCACCGCATATTTGTTGCTTATGGGGTTGTATGTTATTAGTAAGGCTTTTCGTAAATTCAAGCTTATTAATGACATTAATCCACGTAAAGTGGTTCCATTGGCTGCCTTGGGTGGTTTTGTGGATGCGACGGGTGGCGGTGGTTGGGGGCCTGTGGTAACTACCTCGCTGGTGGGTGCAGGACATGACCCGCGTACTACGATTGGCTCGGTAAATTTTGCTGAGTTTTTCTTGACCATGGTGACGGCAGCGGCATTTTTTGGTTTGCTTGATGCCAGTGTATGGATCGTTGTCGCCGGACTGGTAATTGGCGGGCTATTCGCTGCACCTTTTGCAGCTTATGCTACACGATATTTTTCAACAAAGATTTTATTGATTTTGGTGGGTAGCTTGATTACGTTGGTGAGTGCTTACAATCTGTACAAGTTAATTGGTTAATCGGTGAAATGGTTCGCTCATAATGTTTACCTTGCCGGTAGTTTCCATGCGACTCAATTAAATCGAATCAAAAATAATGGTTTATTCTTCAAGACAAGCAAAGTACAAATAAATCGCTCCGCTATTTGTTCGGCTATTTGTTCAGTGTAGGTGCAAAATCATCGTGTGCTGCTTGTTTTTTTGGTATATTCATAGTTTCCAATTTGAGGTGAAACTATCATGAAGTCACTAACACTGTCAGTCCTGTTCTGCTTGGCCGCCATGGCACCATTGGGCGCAACCGCACAAGTCGCAGTCACCCCCAACGCAAATCATGAACAGATGCTGGCCAGCCCTGACCCAAAGGTTGCGGCAAACAAGCGTTTGGTGTATGACTTTTGGCGCGAGGTTTTCGAGGCTGGCCATATGAATTTGGCTGAGAAGTACATGACCGAATCCTATATCCAACACAACCCGGGCGTTCCGACTGGCCGAGCTGCTTTCGTTGAATTCTTTAAACGCTTTGTCAAGCCGAAACCGATTGAGGCGCGGGTGAAGGCACCGCTGGTGGCTATCGTCGCTGACGGGGATTACGTTGTGCTCTCGTTCGTGAGTGAGCAGGCAGACCCCAAGGATGCCAGTAAAAAGTACACGACAACGTGGTTCGACATGTTTCGCATAGAGAACGGAAAAATCGCCGAGCACTGGGATCCGGCACTGAAAGGCTAATGTTGCACGAACAGCGCGGCTTAAGCTCGCGCGCAAGCAAAGCGCCAACGGCGGGCCAGTCGTCACCCCAGC
>JACCDS011612994.1_pt1 | contig 19647 bp, 13 predicted proteins | sample 7446441 | NCBI WGS metagenome assembly JACCDS01 (sample SAMN15323445, study PRJNA562643) | freshwater metagenome | isolation source: river surface water | place: USA:Blue River Watershed | collected 2017-08-17
ACCGAATGGTGCGCCTCGTGCACCGGCTCTTGATTGCGGCGCTGATCGAAGCCCGCAGCTGCGAGCGCTTTAGGGTGCTGAGCGAATCGATTCGCGACACCGAATTAGCCCAGTTTTATGGGCGCCTCATGGCCTCAGAGGCCAACCACTACACGATGTTTTTGACGTTCGCCCGTCGCTACGGGAACCGCGAAGAGGTCGATCGGCTCTGGAAGGAGCTGCTCGCCTTTGAAGCCAGCGTCGTCGCATCCTTTACCAACCCGGAACGCGTTCACGGATAACCCTCCCTTGATTATGGAACTATTGAAGAAAACTCCCTTATTTGACCAGCATGTGGCGCTCGGCGCTAAAATGGTGCCTTTTGCGGGCTACGAAATGCCCGTCCAGTACGCTGGGGTTAGCCACGAGCACCACATCGTGCGCAGCAAAGTGGGCATGTTTGACGTGTCCCACATGGGCGAATTTTGGGTAGAAGGCGCTGGCGCCATGGAATTTCTCAATTCGGTCACCAGCAACGACGTGGCCAAATTGACGCCGGGCAAGATTCAGTACAGCTGCTTGCCCAACGCTACGGGCGGAATCGTGGACGATTTACTGGTGTACTGTGTAACCGAAACCAAGTACATGCTCGTCGTGAACGCCAGCAACATGGCCAAGGACTGGGCCTGGCTTCAGCAGTTTGCACCGAAGTTCGACGTGGCTATGAGCGACGCTTCTGAAGGCACGGCCTTGCTGGCGGTGCAAGGACCGTTGGCCGCGCAAGCGCTTCAATCGCTGACTGACTTGGACCTCTCGACCATGACCTACTATACCTTTGGCATCGGTTCCTTTGCTGGCGCCTCCAACATTCTGGTGAGTGCCACTGGGTACACCGGCGCAGGCGGATTTGAAATCTACCTTCCCAACGCCCATGCCGCCGCCGCATGGGAAGCCATTATGAAGGCCGGAGCAGCGTTTGGACTCGAGCCCATCGGCCTGGGTGCGCGCGACACCCTGCGCCTCGAAATGGGATTTTGCCTCTACGGCAACGACATCGACGACGAAACGTCGCCCATTGAAGCCGGCTTAGGTTGGATCACCAAGTTCACCAAGGAATTCACCAACTCTGTGGCACTGAAGGCCCAAAAGGAGCAGGGCGTAGCCCGCAAGCTCGTAGGCATCAAGTTGCTGGACCGCGGCGTGCCGCGCCACGGTTATCCCATTGTGGACGCGTCAGGTGCTGCGGTTGGCGTGGTGACGAGCGGAACTATGTCTCCTTCGATCAACGAAGCCATCGGCCTGGCCTATGTACCCACGGCCTCTGCGGCACCGGGCAGCACCGTGTGGGTTGAGGTCCGCGGCAAGGCCCTGAAGGCTGAAGTGGTTACGCTCCCGTTCTACAAAGCCTAAGCTGAAATGACTGCACTGAAGCTCGACAACGTCGACCGCGAAATCCTGCGCCACCTGCTCGAGGACGCCCGCAAGACCTACACCGACATCGCCAAAGAACTGGGGGTTAGCCCAGGAACCATTCACGTCCGCGTGAAGAAGCTTGAAAAGGCCGGCATCATCAAGGGGGCTAGCCTTCAGGTCGACTACGAGCAGTTGGGGTATGGGTTTATTGCATTCGTCGGGGTGTACCTGAGCAAGACGTCGGCCACCCACGAGGTGATCGATGAGCTCAAGGCCATTCCCGAGGTTACAGTGGCCCACATCGCCACAGGACGATTCGGAATTTTTGCCAAAATCCGGTGCCAAGACACCAAGCACGCCAAGGAAATCATTTTTAAGATCAGCGACATCCCCGGAGTTTCCAATACCGAAACCATGATTGCGCTCGAGGAGCCCATCAACAGCTCCAAGGCGCTGCTGACCCAAATTTTGCACCTCAACGATAACTAGTTGCGCGTACCTAGTTACGGGTTCATTAACTGCCGTACCGCGAAGCTTGCGGCATGCAGTCCAAATGCTGCGGGAATCCAGGCGCTGGTTCCGTAAAAGGATTTCTTGAAGTTGCTTCCGTCGGTGAGCCGCACGCTGTCTTTGTTGGCGTGTTCGCTGCTGAAGACCACGTGAAACCCGCCGCGTATGCCGTATTCCTTGGCTAAGCGCTTGCGCACGTGCTTGGCAAACGGGCAGTTGCGGCTTTCCTCAAGTCGCGCAATCTCGATTTTGCTGGGGTCCAGGCGTCCGCCAGCCCCCATGGAGCTGATGAACGGAATGCCCTCGCTCAACGCCGTAGCGATGAAATTCAGCTTGGGCTGAACGCTGTCGATGCAGTCGAGCGCAAAATCCACGTTGGCGGAGCGCATGAGCGCCCGCATCGCCTCGGGGTCCAAAAACGTATCAATGGCCACCACCTCGCACTCGGGATTAATGTCGCGGATGCGGTCCCGAATCAACCAGGCCTTTTTTTGGCCGTGGGTGCTGCTCAGTGCCTGGAGCTGTCGGTTGCGGTTCGTGGGATCCACCACGTCGCCGTCCACAATGGTCAATTTGCCCACGCCGGCCCGAGCTAAGAATTCCACGGCAAAGCTGCCCACGCCCCCGAGGCCCACGACCAAAACGTGGGCCCCGAGCACGCGCGAAAGGGCCTCGGGCCCAACCAGGAGTTCGCTACGCTCAAGCCAGTGCGGAATCACGACCGCAAAACTAGTTACAAGTAACTAGTAACTAGCTAGTGGTATGCCTTGCGGCTCACGCCCGCAATGTGCTTGGCTAAGCGCATCACCTGGCGCGTGTAGCCATACTCGTTGTCGTACCACACGTACAGCACCGCGTTGCGGCCGTCGGCATGCATCAGGGTCGCCTCACTGTCTACAATCGAGCAGCAGGAGTCGCCGACGATGTCGCTCGATACCAGCTCGGGGCTGGTGGAGTACTTAATTTGTTCTACGAGCGGACCGCGGTAGGCCGCCGATTTCAGTGCGGCGTTCAGCGCATTGCGGTCCGAACCCTTCGACAGATTGAGTTTCAAAATGGCCAGCGAGCCGTTGGGAACGGGAACGCGAATCGCATTGCTCGTGAACTTTGCTCCCAAGCCCGGAATGGCCTTGTCGATGGCGCTTCCGGCCCCCGTCTCGGTGATCACCATGTTGACGGCAGCGGCGCGGCCACGGCGGTACTTCGGGTGCATGTTGTCTACCAGGTTCTGGTCGTTCGTGTAGGCGTGAATCGTCTCGATGTGGCCTTGCTCGATCCCGTACTGGTCTTGCATCACCTTGAGCACGGGCACGATGGCATTGGTCGTGCACGACGCAGCCGAGAAAATGCGCTCGTCGCCCCAGTTTTGATCGTGGTTGACGCCAAATACGATGTTCGGAATGCCTTTGCCCGGGGCCGTGAGAAGGACCTTGGTGCAGCCCTTCGACGTGAGGTGGCGGGCCAATGCATCGCGGTCGCGGAATGCGCCCGTGTTGTCAACCACCAGCACGTTGGTCAAACCGTATTGGGTGTAGTCGATGTCCTCGGGCTTGGCGGCATTGATGAGCAGCACGGGCCGGCCGTTCACGATAAGGGAATTGGTGGCGGAGTCGGCGGTAACGGTACCGGGGAACGGACCGTGAATGGAGTCGACGCGCAGGAGGGAGGCACGCTTTTCAACGTCTTCAGCTCCGCTGCCGCGCACCACAATAGCGCGCAACCGAAGCTGTTCGCCGCGACCCTCTTGGGCAATGAGCTCGCGCGCAACCAATCGGCCGATGCGACCAAATCCATACAAAACGACGTCTACCGGGGCGGCCGCGGGGTTCGCCTTTTGGCTGAAGTCCACGAGCTTGGCCTGCAAAAACGCCTTGCGGGTTAAAAACGAGGCAGCTTCGCGGCGCCATTCCGTAGCAAGCCGGCCAAGGTCGAGCGAGGCATTCTGTACGCCGAAGTCATAAATGGCCTGGGCCATACCTAAGCTGTCGTCTACCGTGATGCGTTCCTCGGCCATGACCATGGCGTGTTCGTGGGCGTGAAGTACTTCAGAGGCGCGTTGGTCGAGGAGGGACTGCCGAAAAAGCACCACTTCGACGTTTCGGTCGTAGTACAGGTCGTTGGTGATTTTAAGCAGGTCGGTGGCCGATTTTTCAAGCGCAATGCGCGCTTGAACGGACGTCGGGTAGGCGTTCGCGGTCGGATTCATCAAGGGTTGGTTTTAAGGTTGGGGTTGTGGCGCAAAGGTACTTTGGCACGAGGCCCGACTCAAGCCAATTTTAGGCAAATTGTATTCGGTAAATCCCCCAATTTCAGTTAATTAAAAAAGCCGGTTTTGCGTATTTTGGACACTTAGTCCACGCAAAACCGGCTGTACCCTCCAGGGCGCACCGCGTTTACAGCGCGAAGGCAAATACTTCGGCGCGGCCGTTGGGTCGGTAGCCTTGAATGAGTACGCCGTCGCCCGGGCCAAGTTCACCAAGGATTTTGGCGACTTCGTCGGCGCTTGACACCAATTTGTTGTTCAGCTTCACCAAAATGAAGCCTGCGGGCACTCCGGCAGCGGCGAGCTTGCCGGTGCCCGGGTCGGTGATCTTGACTCCTGAACGCAGTCCGAAACGAGCCTTGTCGTTGGGCGTCAGCGCTTCAAACGTAGCGCCAAGTGACGCCAGCGAGGCCACATCTTCTTTCTTGAGTACGTCGGTGTTGCCTTGGCGGTTGCGAAGCGTCACGTTAAACGTTTTTTCCTTTCCGTCGCGCAGCACGACTACCGTCATTTTGTCGCCGGGACGGCGGCTGCCGATGACTTCGAGCAGTTCCGACATTTTCTTCACGGCTTTGCCGCCGGCCTGCACGAGGATGTCGCCCTTTTTAATGCCGGCCTCGGCCGCCGCGCCGCCTTCGGTTACGTCAGAAAGGTAGACACCTTGGGTTTCCTTGATGTTCAGCTCTTTGGCCAGTTCCGGCGTGATGTCGGCAATGTTGACGCCGAGGTAGGCTCGCTGCACGACCCCGTACTTGGTGAGGTCGTCAACGACCTTGCGCACAATGTTCGCGGGAACGGCGAAACTGTAGCCTTCGTAGCTGCCGGTGCGCGTCGAAATGGCGGTATTGATGCCGATCAAATCTCCGCGTGTATTGATCAGCGCGCCGCCGGAATTGCCGGGGTTGACGGCCGCGTCGGTCTGAATAAACGCTTCAATCGCCGACTGGTTGTCGATGATGTTGATGCTTCGGCCCTTGGCGCTAATGATGCCTGCGGTTACCGTGCTGGTCAGGTTGAACGGGTTGCCTACGGCGAGCACCCATTCGCCCAGCCGCACCTCGTCGCTGTTGGCGAAGGCCAGCGCCGGCAGGTTTTCGGCTTCGATTTTCAGTACGGCCAAATCGGTTGTGGGGTCGACTCCCACGACTTTGGCGACGTATTCTTTGTTGTTGTTGAGTCCCACTTTGACTTCTTTGGCCTTGTCAATGACGTGGTTGTTGGTGACGATGTAGCCGTCGGGACTAATGATCACACCCGAACCGGAACCCTGCACGATGCGCGGCTGCATTTGGGGCGTTTGGCCAAATCCAAAGAAAAACTCATGAAACGGGTTAAAAGTGTAGCCTTGTTCCACCGACGTTTTCACGTGGACCACGGCGTGAACGGCTGTTTCGGCGGCGGCACTGAAATCCGTTGAAGAAATCAAAGCAGGGCGATCGGCGACCAAGCGTCCGGTGGATTCCGACCAAACGGAGCCGGGTACCGACGGAGTGCGAACCAGATCGTAGAGTGCGGCCCCGCCGAGTCCGGCGGCCACCGCGATGCCTGCAACGGCAGCAAAAACTTTAGGTTGAGTCATAGCGTATCGTTTTTATCGTGAAATGACGGCAAGTGCGAATTCAAAAACTGTTCCACGGCCTACATTCGCAGTATGTTCCGACGTTTTGTCAAGTACCATGGCAGTGGAAACGACTTTGTGGTCGTTCGCGGCTCATTTGAAGCCTCTTGGCCTGCCATTTTGGTCGCGGAACTGTGCCACCGCCGCTATGGGGTTGGCGCTGACGGCTTCATGGTCGTCGGGCCCTCAGCGGGCGTTGATTTTCGCGTAGACTACTACAACGCCGACGGGCATTTGGGCTCGTTGTGCGGAAACGGTTCGCGCTGCGCGGTGGACTTTGCCCGCGCCGAAGGCCTGTTCGCGGGCAGTGAATGCCGTTTTATGGCGGCGGACGGGCTTCACCGCGCAACCTGGCACGGCGACGGACGGGTATCGGTCGCGTTTGCCGACGCGCCCAACCCGGTGGCCCAGCACGGAGGGTGGTTTGTCGACACCGGATCGCCCCACCATGTCGCGCTGACCGAGGCCCTTGAGCGGGTTGATGCGGTCGCCGAAGGGCGTGCACTGCGCTATGGCGTGTATGCGCCCCAAGGTGCCAACGTCAATTGGCTTGAGCCGCGCGGTACCGGTTGTGCCATGCGCACCTACGAACGAGGGGTCGAAGACGAAACCTTGAGTTGCGGCACCGGTGCGGTGGCCGCCGCACTCGTGGCGCACCGCCAATTTGGAATGCCCAGTCCGGTCCAGCTCGAAGCGCCGGGCGGCCTCCTTGAGGTGGCCTTTTCAGCCCGTGCTGAAGGCTTCACCGACATAGTGCTCACCGGCCCTGTGGCCCGAGTTTTTGACGGAGTATGGACGGCCTAAGGTTGCGCGCCCTCGAGCCAGAGGATTTGGACCGGCTTGTTCGCTGGGAGGCGGACCACGTGGAGGCAGGGTTGCGCATTTCGCCCTACAGCAAGGCGGTGCTGCGGCGCTACCTCGACGAGTCCCACCGTGATTTTTGGGAGGCGGAGCAAGTGCGCTTCATGCTGACCAACGCAGAAGGGGAGGCCCTCGGACTCTTTGACGTATTCAATGCCCAGCCAGTACACCAGCGCGCCGAGGTGGCGGTGCTTGTGGACCCCGCGTTGCGAAAAAGGGGGTTGGCGAAAGAAGGGCTTCGGCTTGTGGAGCATTGGGCTTTTGGCCGCGCCGGACTGCGCAGCTTGTACGCTGAAGTGTTTACCGACAATACGGCGGCGCTGCGGCTTTTTGCGTCGAGCGGCTACGAGGCCTCAGGGCGGCTCAAAGCGTGGTACCGCGTGGGACGTGAATTTCGCGATGTGGAACTTCTTCAACGCATGAGGTCGTGAGCCAGCGTTCCCGAAAGTCGCGCCGCATTCGCCCCTGGTGGCTCGCCGGGGTGTTTGCCCTTGCCGCGGCCGTTGTGGGGCTTTGGCCTTCTCAGGACTTTAGTTCCGAACCGGTGTCGGTGCGCGTGCCCAAGGATTCCACCCGAGTGCTGGAGGTGCTCGACAGCGTGGCGAAGCAGAACCCCAAAGCCCATTTGAACCTCTTGCGTTTTGGGGCGAGGTTGCAGGGAAACTTTCAGGTTCCGCGCGGTTACTATGAAATTTCACCAAGCGACCCGTGGTGGCGCAGCCTGCGGCGCCTGAAAATGGGCTACGAAACGCCGTGCTCGCTGGTGGTGCGCGGCTACCAAGGGCGTGCAGCCCTGGTGGAACGCCTGGCGACCACGTTTTTTGAACCTGCCGGCGAGCTGGATTCCGCGCTGTTTGGCGGCGACAGCATTGTGCCGGTGCTGCCCAACACCTACGAAGTTTACGCGTCGCTCACGCCAACCGAAGTTGCCGAGCGCATGGGGCGCGAATTCGACGCTTTTTGGAATGCGCAGCGCTGCACTGCCGCGGCGGAACTTGGACTTAGTCGCTACGAAGTGGCGGTGCTGGCGAGCATCGTTCAGGCTGAATCCAAGGAGCCCTCAGAGTGGCCCCGCATCGCTGGAGTGTACCTGACGCGTTTAACGCAGGGTAAGCGCTTGGAAGCGGATCCTACCGTGGTCTACGCCGTGCTCGATCGCGGTCTAGCTGAAGCGCCCATTCGCCGCGTGACGGGCACCATGCTTCGGGTTGCGCACCCCTTTAACACGTACCGGAACAAAGGGCTGCCGCCGGGGCCGCTGGCTACCGTGCATCCGCCGGTGATCGACAGCGTGCTGGCGTCGCGGGCCACCGGAGAGCTCTTTTTTTGTGCCAACCCGGCCAAGCCCGGATTTCACCTCTTTTCGAAGAGCTACGCGGAGCACCTGCGCAACCGCAGCCGCTACCTCAAGGCCATTACCCGCTAGGCCTGGTTGAGGCCCAGCTGGGTATTGGTGAAGAAAATGGCGCCGTCGACGGCGTCGCACAAGACCACTGCGTCGCGCTGGACTTCGCCGCTCAGGAGCTTTTTGGCCAAGTCATTCAGGATGCGTCGCTGTACCGTGCGCTTGAGTGGCCGAGCGCCAAAAGCCGGATCAAATCCTTCGGCCGCCAACGCGTCCACGGCCTCTGGCGTGAATTCGATCGTGATTTCTTGATCGCTAAGGCGCTTTTTGACCTCGTTGAGTTGAAGCTGCACGATGCGGCGCACGTGGTCTTCGCCCAGGGGATGGAAGGTGATGACCTCGTCGATGCGGTTCAGGAACTCGGGGCGCAGCGTCGTGCGAAGCAGCTGCTGCACCGCCTCGGGGCCTTCGCCGTCCAGCAAGAGGTCCGAGCCAAGGTTGCTCGTCATGACCACCACGCTGTGGGTGAAGTTAACCGTGCGGCCCTTGCCGTCGGTTAGACGGCCGTCGTCGAGCACCTGAAGCAGCACATTGAATACTTCGGGGTGCGCTTTCTCGATCTCGTCGAGCAGCACCACCGCGTAGGGGCGGCGGCGCACCGCCTCGGTCAACTGCCCGCCCTCGTCGTAGCCGACGTAGCCCGGAGGCGCTCCCACCAGCCGCGACACGCTGTGCCGCTCCTGGTATTCACTCATGTCGATGCGCACCATCGCTTGCTCGTCGTCAAACAAAAACTCGGCGAGCGCGCGGGCCAGTTCCGTTTTACCGACCCCAGTGGGGCCCAGGAACAAGAAGGAGCCGATCGGCCGCTTGGGGTCGCCCAAGCCGGCGCGCGCCCGACGCAGCGCGTCAGACACCGCTTCGATCGCCTCGTTTTGGCCCACCACGCGCTGGTGGAGCTCGTCTTCGAGCCGCAGCAGCTTACTTCGTTCACTCTCGAGCATTTTGCTCACCGGAATTCCCGTCCAGCGCGACACCACCTCGGCGATGTCTTCGGCGCCCACCTCTTCTTGGACCATGGCGCGGCGTTCGGAGCGCATCGCGTCGAGCGCAGCCAGTCCGTCGGTAATTGCCTGCTCGGCCGCCGCGAGCTTGCCGTAGCGAACCTCGGCCACTTTGGCGTAGTCGCCGTTGCGTTCCGCCTGTTCGGCCTCGAGCTTCAGACGTTCCACGTCTTCCTTGGCGCGCTGGATGCGTTCTACGGCCTCTTTTTCGGCGGACCACTGAGCGCCAAGCGCACTGCGTTTTTCGTTGAGCGTGGCGAGTTCCTGCTTCAGTAAGTTCAGTCGCTTCGGGTCGTCTTCGCGCTGAATCGCTTCGCGCTCAATTTCGAGCTGAATGATCTTGCGGTCCAGGTCGTCGAGTTCCTCGGGTTTCGAATTGATTTCAAGGCGGAGTTTGGAGGCCGCCTCGTCCATGAGGTCAATGGCCTTGTCGGGCAGAAAGCGGTCGGAGATGTAGCGCTGGCTGAGCAGCACCGACTGCACCACCGCTTCGTCCTTGATGCGCACCTTGTGGTGGCCTTCGTATTTTTCTTTGATTCCGCGCAATATGGCGATGGACGCTTCGGTGTCGGGCTCTTCGACCAGCACCTTTTGAAAGCGGCGCTCGAGGGCCTTGTCTTTTTCAAAGTACTTCTGGAACTCGTTCAGGGTCGTCGCGCCCACACAGCGCAGCTCGCCCCGGGCCAATGCCGGCTTGAGGATGTTGGCTGCGTCCATGGCGCCTTCCCCGCCGCCCGCACCCACCAGGGTGTGAATTTCGTCGATGAAGAGAATGAGTTCGCCTTCGGCGTTGGTCACCTCTTGGACCACCGACTTGAGGCGTTCCTCGAATTCGCCTTTGTACTTGGCTCCCGCGATCAGGGCGCCCATGTCAAGCGAGAAAATCTTCTTGCCCTGGAGGTTTTCGGGAACGTCGCCCCGCACGATGCGGTGGGCGAGGCCCTCGGCGATGGCGGTTTTACCTACGCCGGGTTCGCCGACGAGCACGGGGTTGTTCTTGGTGCGCCGAGAAAGAATCTGAAGCACCCGACGAATTTCGTCGTCTCGGCCGATGACGGGGTCGAGCTTGCCGGTCTCGGCGCGTTCATTGAGGTCAATCGCATACTTCTTTAGCGCTTGGTAGCTGCCTTCGGCTGACGCAGACTGCGCTTTTTTGCCCTGGCGGAGCTGGGCAATGACGTCGGTAAAATCCTTTTCGCGGAAGCCGGCGTCACGCAGGGCTTGCCCCATGGCATCGCTAGTGGTCCCTAGTCCAAGAAGCATAAATTCCAGGCTGACGTAGTCGTCGCCAAACTTTTTAGCCGCAGCGGAGGCGTGGGCTAGGGCAGTCTGAGCGGGGCGGCTGAAGTAGACGTCGCCGCCCTCGACTCGGCCTTGCTTCGCAAGGAGCGCCTCGGCCGTTCGAGCGAGCACGTCGGGGGCAATTCCGGCCCGGCGCAGCAAGTCTTCCATGAAGCTTCGGTCCGATTCCAACGCACCGAGCAGAATGTGGGCCGATTCGACGGCCTGGTGCCCGCGCGAAACCGCCAGTTGCTGGGCGGCCTGCAGGGCAGATTGGGTTTTTAACGTAAGGTTGTCCATACGCCGTAATCCTGCTCAAGGCCTGTGCCCAAGGGGTATTAACGACAAAAAGGCAGCGTTTTGTGCAAACAACTGCCTTTTTGGCTCAAATTGCGCGCTGGACGCGCGAACTTAACGGACGAAACGGCGGGTGTAGCTCTGCCCGTTCCACTCGATGACCGCGTTGTACAAGCCTGCAGGGAGTTCGGCCGTTTCCCACTCCATGCGAACGAGGCCGCCGCTGTGCTCAAAGTTCTGGCTGAACACGGGCTGACCCAGCATCGTGTACACGGTAAGGCGCAAGGTTCCGCCCTCGTTGGACTGGAAGTCAACACCTGCGGTGCCGCCGGCCGTGGGGCTTGGACTCACTCCGCCCAAGAAGGCGTCGCCAAGGCTCGCTTCAGGCACCCCGATATTCAGAATGTCGGCGGGCGTGCCAAGAGGTGCGCGCTGCAGGCAGAAGTTGTCGATCGCCCAACCTTCGCGAACAATGGTGTAGTCTGAGCCGAAGCGGAACCGGAATACCAGCGTTCCGCTGTTGTCGGCCGTGAAGTTGATGCTTGACGGCGTCCAACCGTTGGTGGAACCCGACCAACCCGGACGGATGTTGTCAAGGCTCGTTACGTGCACCGTGTTGTACCATTTGCCCGAAGGAAGCACGTTGCCCAGCGTGTACCAGTTGATGCCCCCGTTGTAGGACCAGTCGATGCTGCCGCCGTCGTGGTACTGTTCCGAGAACATGTTGTGGTCGAACCTCATGGTGTAGACGACGTTGCTGTCGAGAACAAAGAACGGCGAGTGAAGTGAGCTGCGGCCCATCGGCGTGTAGTTCGAGGTTAGCTTGGTCATCCATGCTTTTGTGCCGCTTGCCGCACTGCTGATGACCGTCTGACCTGGGGTACCGAACTCCCAATCGTGGGCGGCCGTCTTCACCGAAGAGTGTAGGGGCAGCCACGCGGCCTTTGCGGGGTCTTCAAAGTCGTTGCAGTACCCTGTGGCGTCGATGTAAATTTTGTCAGACACGGGGAAGTTCATGCACAGTTGGTCGTCGGCCACAAGGTTGTCCTGCTTGCCGTTGGGCGACGCGGTTTCCACACAAATGCTGTAGGTTCCCGCACCGTTATTTAGCCACAGTTGCGTGAACTCATGCATTTTGCGGCCGCCTCGGGGTACCGCAGGGCTAAACGTAAGGGTGTCGTAGTTGGTCCACGATCCATTGTTCACCTTGTAGCGGACCAAGATTGAACTCACAGGTTTCGCTCCGGTGTTTTCGATCAGCACTTTAACCGTAGACGTTTGTTCAGGCACAATCAAGTACTCCTTGGTGTCGATCGAAACCGGAGCCATTGAGTTTTGGGGAGGTACATAGATTTGTACGTCGTCAATGGCCCAACCGCGAGCCGTGTTGCCCGCGCCCGCGCCCATGCGGAAGCGGAGGTTAAATGGGTTGCCGCTGTAGTTCCACATAGACAGCGGAATCGTCGAGGTGATCCATTGGTTGCTAGAGTTGCCAGCCCATCCTGGTTGGTTGCCGAGGTTGATAATGCCTGCTGAACCGTAGCTCGAACCGTACCAGTTGGTGCCAATATTAGCCGTGGCGTTACCTAGGGTTCGCCAAGTTCCGTTGAGTAGGTACTCTACGTTTCCTCCGTCTCCCGGGGCAAAATCAAAGATGTGCTTGAAGCGCAGTTCAGCCCCCATAATGGTGTCAAAGTTGGTCAATGGCGGCACGCGGAGGTACTCTGTATTGTTGCCCTTGTAGTTCTGGTTAAGTCCAGTCATCCACGCTTGGGTACCTGAAGCAGCAGTCCATCCTTGGCCTACCGTACCCTTTTCCCACATTTGAAGCGTTCCGGTTCCGCCGGTGCCGTAGAATGAGTACTCGTTTCCAACACAGTTGTCAAACGTTACCGGTCCAAATGGAATCATGGCGCTCGTGTTGCCGTTGGTGACGCGCACTGCGGTATCGTTGCGGCTAAATCCGTCTCCGGCAAGCGTAGTCCAGGCCTTGATTTCTAGGTCGCCTTCCCAGTACGTTACGGGAGTGGTTACGGTCAACGTAGCTTCGCCATCAACCGCGATACTGGGTACCGTGTAGGTGTAGGTATTCGTCGAACTTGGCGAACATAGGTCCGTGACGTTAACCGTTACCGGAACGTTGGTTTTAACCTGTTTTCCATAGTTGCGAACCTTAAGAACTAAATTCTGGGGCGTGCTTAAGAAAACGGTGTTCGGAGGTGAAGTAATCACGGTAACTCCAACGTCGGTATTTGGACGGTCATATATCAGGATGTCGTCAATGGCAATATCTGCGAGCGATCCTGCGGCAGATTTACCGGCGACAAAGCGCAGTTTGATCGTTTGACCCGCGTACGCCGAAAGGTCAACCATTTGGAACCGCCAGTCGTCCGTATTGGCAGTTTGCTGCTGCCCTGTGAGTACCGATGGAGTGAGCGTGGTCCATGTGTTGCTACCCGATGGCACAACTTGGACGCCAAGGGATGCAATATCAGCTCCGTACATATGGTACCAAAACGAAATCACCGGAGTGGTTTTGCCGCTTAAATCAATACATCCGTCCTGCTGGAAAAGCGCGAAGGGGCTGTTGGCGCCAAAATTGCCTTCGGCATAGATGTAGTTGCCCTTTCGTGCGGTCGACCAACGCGGACCAGTGTTCGGGGTAGGCGTAAGGTTGGAACCCACCATGAACGCATACTCGCTGCTGTTCGAAGCTGGTGAGGCAAACCAACCAGACGTGGCAAAGGTTCCTGGGTTGGCTGTGGTGCCGTTGCCCGGAGTCCACCCGGGACCGTCGAAGTTCAGGAAGTAGGGGAACGAGGTGATGGGCTGAATGTGCTCAATGGTGATTGGCCCAATACTGTCGTTGCTGTGCTGTCCGTCGTTGGCGAGTTCAGCCCAGATGTACACTTGGAAGTCAGTGTAGGCGCTGAGGTTGGCCTTAGGGACAAAGTTGTAGGTCAACGTATCGCCCAAGTTAAAGGTTCCGTTAATCGTATCTCGTGAAATGACGGTAACCCCAGTGTTGAGGTTTTTCACCGAGAACGCAAGCGGAATCTTCGTCAAGGTCTGTGAACCCTCGGTCCGAAGCTGAACGCGCACGTTTTCTTGGTTCGTGTAGGTACAGAATCCGTTGCGTGGACTAAACGACTCCAATAGGTTGATGTCGCGCACAAAGGGCTGGAAGATCTTGATGTCGTCAATCGCCATATCTCCGCGGTCGTTACTGGCCGTATTGGACTTATTGCCGACAAAGCGGAGCCGCACGTACTTGCCCTTGTAGGCGTTCAAGTTAAGAAAGGCCTTCTTCCAGGCGTCCGTATTGCTACGCTGGGTTTGACCGGTGATGAGCGCAGCGCCAATAACACCGTTGCCCGTTGTAAAGCCGGTTCCGGTATCGATGTCGATCCGTAAGTTGCCCATATGCGCACCAAATCGGTGGTAGTAGAACTCCGCCGCGACATGGGGTAGGTTGTCGAGCTTGAAGCAGGGCGTGATGAAGAGCGTGTTGTTTCCGGAGGTTCCTTGTGAAGCCTCTGTGTAGATGTATTTGCCGCTTCCTGTGGTATGGTCGCCCGCCGGGCCAGTACCAAAGGTTGCGGTAGGCCCAGTGCGTACCGACCAGCCAAAGCCTGCGGTCAACGGGCTAGGGCTGACTTCGTAGTTGCGCCCTGCTGGCGGGTTTCCGAGCGGAAACACCCCTCGGTGTGCAGTACCCGAAGTTCCTGCACCAGTGCCCGCCATCCAATAAAAAGCTTCGAAGTTCTCTAGGTAGGGGAACTGCGTGACTACAAACGGAAAGCTGTTCGGAAGCGACGGTCCACACACGGCAGGGGGCGACGGATCGCGCCAAAACGTATTGAACGAAACGGCCGCCGCAGTAGACGGGGACCTTACGGTGTTTTCGTCGCAGGCACAGTCGTAGGCAATCACATACCAGTCAATCGTGTCGCCAATCACGATGTTCGTAAACGTGTGGGTGTACTCCGAGGAATCGGGGCAGTTCGCAGGATTGATGGCGTTCATATTCAGCCAGTTCCATGGACCGTTGTTCATTCGGTAGTGCAGTACGACCGAGTCCATACCCGACTTCGGAAGAACTTTATCGGTTGCGCGAAGTCGAATTTCCTCGGAGGCTTGGTACCGAGCTCCAATGGGCTCTTTTCGCGGATTGAGGTTCCATTTGATAATCGGCGGAATCAGCTCACACGGTGCTGCTTCGACTTTAAGGTTGTCGACGAACCAGCCAGCCGTTTGGGCCGTTCCGCTCGGAACGCGGTACTGCAGGGCGAACCGCACTAAAACTTGCGAAAATCCTGTGCCGGTGCCTGAGGGTCCGCTGCCCGCAATGCTCGAGATGTCGAATACTTCGTTTGCCCACCACCCGTTCGTTGGTGCAACGCCTTGACCGATCGTCGTGGCCCCCCCCCAAAATGGACTGGAGGCTGAGTTGGCGTACATGACTTCGTTCACGTACCCCAAGGTTGAAAAACTGGTGCTGGATCCACGGTAGTGTGTGCCGTTGAGCGTCGTCCACGTGGCCCCATTGTTGGTTGACACACTAATGTAACCTCGCTGACCGAAGTGGATTTTGCCAATGTGGTCAAACGAAAGTCGCACAAAGGAGTTGCCAACCGTTGAAAAGGCGAGCGTTTGAAAGAAAACAGTGTCTTGGGGCAAGAAGTTGGCATGGTAACTATGCGTTCCACTCACGCTCAATGCGCTTGTATCGTTCCAAAACGGACTAGGGCCAGGCTGCGTATGGAACGTAGTGACGTTGTGCGGAGGCGAGTCAAAGTCTTCAGAGTATACCGTGGTAACTTGCGCTTGTGCACTGATTATCAGTGTAGTTTGCGCAATAAGGGCATAGCCAAGGCGGCGTAGTAAGTGCGTCATAGTGGGCGATCGTTCTCGGTTGGGTATAAACCTAGAACTTCAAATATACGAGATGTCGCCGAAGCAAGTGCCTAACGTACGTTCAGCCGAAGCAGCGATTCACCATTCAAAAAGCCCTCGAGGCGATCTCCCGCCGCCACGGGGCCTACCCCGGCGGGGGTTCCGGTGAACAAAATGTCGCCTTTTTTTAGCGTAAAATGCTGGCTTACAAAAGCGATGATGTGCTCGACCGAATGAATAAAGTCGGCCGTAGTGCCACGCTGCACTTCTATTCCGTTTTTTTCTAACCGCAGCTCGTGGGCGGTCGGTTCACTTGGGATGGGAAGCCAGGATCCGAGGACCGCGCTGCCGTCAAAACCTTTCGCGCGTTCCCAGGGTAAACCCTTGTTTTTGAGCTCGGTTTGAAGGTCGCGTGCCGTGAAGTCGAGGCCAACCGTCATGGCGTCGAGGTAGCTGTAGGCGAAGCGCGGTTCGATGTACTTGCCTACTTTGGCAATGCGAACCACCCACTCAATTTCGTGGTGCACGTCGTGGGTCCAAGGCGGAATAACAAACGGATTTCGGGGCGGAAGCAGCGCGGAATCGGGCTTGCAAAAAATAACCGGCTCTTCGGGAATGGCGTTGCCCAGCTCTTTGGCGTGGGCGCGGTAGTTGCGTCCGACACAAATTATCTTCATGACTGGCGCAGCCGAATGGCCGTGAGGATTTTCTTCGTAAACAACGGAAAATCGGCATTTTGCAGCCAGGAATAGTACCCTGGGTCCTTCAGGAGCACATGGCTCACGCGCTGTCCTTTGTACTTGCCGAAGCTGAACTGTTCGTGACCTTGTTCGTCAAACGTGATAAATCCAGCGAAGTCAGCCGCTTTGTGCATCGTGCTGAAGTCGCTCAGAGCCGGAACTTCGTGAGGGAGGTCAGGATAGCGTTCGAGTTGCGCACGAAGCACCTCGTAGGTTGCGCGCACGTCGGCCTCGGCGGTATGGGCGTTTTCGAGATCTGCTTGGCAGTAAAATCGGTAGGCGGCGCTCAGGGTGCGGGGCTCCTTTTTGTGAAAAATATTCTGAACGTCGACGCTTCGGCATTGGCTGAGGTCGAGGTCACTGCCCGCCCGCAGGAGCTCTTCAGCCAGCATCGGGATGTCGAACTTATTGCTGTTGTAGCCAGCTAAGTCGCTCCCCTGGAGCATGGGAACGAGTTCCGAAAGGATTCCGGCAAACGCGGGCGCGTCGGCCACGTCGGCATCGCTGATTCCGTGGATAGCGGTGGCTGCCTGGGGAATGGGAATACCCGGGTTTACGCGCCATGTCTTGACTGTTTCGGTGCCGTCGGGGAGTACACGGAGCACGCAGAGTTCAACGATGCGGTCGTGAACGACGTTGACACCGGTTGATTCGATGTCAAAAACGCAGAGTGGGCGGGTGAGCCGCATCAGATTTCGCGGTTCGGATCCCACTGCTCGAGGTAGTCGGCTACCCGGCGCACAAACATGCCGCCCAGTGCTCCGTCGACCACGCGGTGGTCGTACGAGTGCGACAAGAACATTTTGTGGCGAATGGCAATCACGTCCCCTTCAGCCGTCTCCACCACAGCGGGCATTTTGCGAATGGCACCAAGGGCCAAAATCGCAACTTGAGGCTGGTTGATGATGGGGGTGCCCAGAATGTTTCCAAAGCTGCCCACGTTGGTGACCGTGTAGGTTCCGCCCTGAATGTCGTCGGGCTTGAGGGCGTTGCTGCGCGCCTTATTGGCAAGTTCATTCACCTCTTTGGTCATGCCGCTCAGGCTGAGGCGGTCGGCGTTTTTAATGACCGGAACAATGAGGTTTCCGCTTGGCAACGCCGTGGCCATGCCCAGGTTGATCGGCTTGTGGTAGACAATGTTGTTGCCGTCAATGCTGACGTTGATGTTGGGGAAGTCCTTGATGGCCTTCACTACGGCCTCCATGAAAATGGGCGTGAAGGTGAGCTTTTCGCCTTCGCGCTTTTCGTAGCTGCCTTTAACTTTTTCGCGCCAGCGAACAATCGCCGTCACGTCGGCCTCGACAAATGAGGTTACGTGGGGCGAAACGTGCTTGCTCATCACCATGTGGTCGGCGATGATCTTGCGCATGCGGTCCATTTCGCGGATTTCGTCTCCCGGGAAAATCGTCGGCGCCGGGGCCTTGAATCCATGGCCTGCTGGCGCGGAATCAGAAGCCTTTGTGGGGGCAGGCGCTGCCGGGGTTTCGGTTGCTGCGGCAGGGGCCGGTGCAGAAGCCGCGGCGGCCGGAACGACGCCGCTGGCGCGCTGGGCCAAGTAGGCCAGCACGTCGTGCTTGGTAACTCGGCCTTCCTGGCCAGATCCTTCGATTTGGTCAAGGTCAGCCTGCGAGAGCCCCTCTTGGGCGGCCATGCTGCGCACCAAAGGTGAATAGAAGCGAGCGCCGCTTCCCTTGGCAACTGGAGCCTGGTTGCTAGCAACTGGTTGCTGGTTACTGGTTGCTGGTTGCTGGTTGCTGGTTGCTAGCAACTGGTTGCTGGTTACTGGTTGCTGGTTGCTGGTTGCTAGCAACTGGTTGCGGTTTGCTGGATGCCGGGGCTGCGGCTTTGCCGTCACCGGTGTCAATGTGGGCAATGACTTGACCGACCTGAATGACGTCGTTCTCGTTGAACAATTTTTTCACCAAGACCCCGGCAACAGGCGACGGAATGTCGCTGTCAACTTTGTCGGTAGCAATCGTTAAAACGGATTCATCGAGGGAGATGGAATCGCCTTCGTTTTTAAGCCATTGCGTGATGGTGGCCTCTGCTACGGATTCGCCCATCTTGGGCATCGTCAATTCAAACATAGTCGCTGGGGTTGTGCGGCAAATTTACGGCATAGGATGCCGGCGAAGAAGTGCATAAACGTCTAAATCCACATGCCAACGCATCGCATACCGGCGGTCGGCTTCTCGGTCCCATTCTGGGACTCCGCTTGGTGGTACATGGGGAACAATTCCGGGCGGAATGGGGCTGAGTCCGATCCCGTCGCCGGCGTAGCCAACCCAGGATCGCGTTCCGCGCAGCACCGGCAGCAGGTGGTTCACATAAAAACGACCGCGTCGGGTACACAGGGCGAGGGGAAGAAGGGCAACGAGCAGGAGGGCGATGCCCAGGTGGAGCACGCGGCGGCTCCGGCGCACGGCGGGCTTGTCCAGCTCTGGGATGCTCACGTCAGACGAAAAACGGCGGTCGTCGCTGCCCAGCGACCATTCGGGGTAGACGGTGCGGAACCGGATTCCCTGCCCGCGCAGCTGGAGCATGAGCTGAATGCAGTCGCTAAAGCTCAGGTCGCTGCCGGGGTGAAGGGCCACGACGCTGGGTTGAAAGGTTTGGAGGGCGGCCAAGCGGTGGTCGTTCCAAGGGAGGTCGTAGTCGATGGGGTTTTCGCTGGGCGAAACGGGCGTTCCGGTCCGGCCGAAGTGGGCGGTTCCGCTTCGAAGAAGACCGCGCTCGCGCAACGCCCCCGCCAAGCGAAGCGCCCGAATTCCGAGCGACGCCACCGCAAAAAGCAGCGACGACAGCAGCACGAGCGCTCGCGAAAACCGCAACTCCAGGGGCAGCAGCCCGTACCCCACGAGCAGCGCCAAGGTGGCAAGGAGCCCGCTGGTGAACCAGCGCCGCAGCGCTCCCCGAGCTCCGCCCAAAACATGGTAGGTGCCAAACCAAACCAGGGCATAGGCCGGCAGCACCCACTGGCGGTAGATCGCTGGGTAGGCCCCGCCTTCCACGTAGCGGTGGGAACGTTCCCAGTAGCCGGTCATGGCCTCCGCCAAAAAGAGGCCGAGGCCAAGCTCCACGAGAAGGGGCAGCACGAGCGTCGCCCAGCGCTGCAGCATCGAGGCGCTGGCTTTGGCGTAGATTCCGAGGCGAATTAGGGCAGAGAAGGCCGCAGCCCGGCCGGCAAAATGCTTGCGAGCAAAAATGTCCATGGCCTCGTGGAAGGTGCGCACGTACTTCCAGGTGGCGTGCTTGGTGGACTCGCCCTTGTAGTGGATGATGGGCGAGGTGGCCAAATAGTGGTTTTGCCAGCCCGCCTGCTGGATTCGGTAGCTCAAGTCGATGTCTTCGCCGTACATGAAAAAGGCTTCGTCAAAGCC
>JACCDS012047450.1_pt1 | contig 19647 bp, 17 predicted proteins | sample 7446441 | NCBI WGS metagenome assembly JACCDS01 (sample SAMN15323445, study PRJNA562643) | freshwater metagenome | isolation source: river surface water | place: USA:Blue River Watershed | collected 2017-08-17
AACTCTATCAAAATTGACAAGTCTGAGATAAATACAAGCTCGAAATATTATAATACAGCTTGTCTTCCGCACTTAATTACTGCTTACTTTATTGAGAACGCTTTCAAACACGGTGATGTAAACCACCCCGAGTTTTTAACCATTCGACTTAAACTTTCTGACAAAACTTTTGAAATGGCTGTGGTTAATCGTATCAACCCAAAAACCAACAATGGCAAAGGCGGACTTGGTTTGACAAATATGCGAAAGCGGTTAGACCTATTGCTTTCGGGAAAGTATGACATAAGAAACAGTTGTAACGAGCAAGAATATCATTCAACACTAACTATTCACTTTTAAAATGATCAAACTCAAAGTCGCAATTTTAGAAGACAGTCTAATGCTACTCAAATCCCTTGAAGAAGATTTAACCGAAACGCAGTTAGTTGAAGTAATTGTAAGTGCAACAAACTCAACCGAATTTTTAGAAAAAATAAATACAACCAAAGCAGACGCTTTGGTTTTGGATATTGATTTGGTTGGCGACAGTTTGACGGGGTTAGATATTGCTACCAATTTAAAATTGCCTGTACTTTTCGTTAGTGGTAAGACAAGAGATTTTTATCACGGTATAGAGGAATTAAATATCAATTCGACGATTCCAGTGGAGCATATTAGTAAGCCAATCACATTGGACAAACTGAAAAAGATTTTACCCAAGTTCATAAATGAAATTCACGCAATGAATCGGGCAAAGTATATCCTACTTGACTGTTGTGGCATTAAGCAAAACAAAATTGCAATTGACACCATAGTTTTCATAGAAACTGAAACAGGCAACAGCGGAGCATCTAACAACAAACGAATTTACTTCACAGATAGAAACCCTGAAACCTTATTCAATTTCTCTCTAACAAAAATGGAAGAAAAAGGATTCGACAAAACGCAGTTCATCCAAATTCGTAGTTCTCATCGTGTTAATGCAGACAAGATCTTACGCTACAATAACAGCACACACGAAATTGAGGTTGAGGTATTCAAAACAATTGGTAAAACTGAAATCAAGAAACTTCCTGTTTCAGAAAACTTCCGAAAAGATGTAAGTCGCTTCAAACAATAATCGGCTTTTATTGCTCCAAAATGCCGTTTCATTGCTTCAAACAGTTTTTCATTTCTCACTATTAGATTGTTTTTTTAGCACAATGGACATTTGCTTCATCAAATTAATAGCAAATGATACCGGCAGTCAATTTTCATTTATGGGAACCGTGCAATATGCGTTGCAAATTTTGCTTCGCTACCTTTCAAGATGTTAAGCACAGCATTTTACCCAAAGGGCATCTTTCAAAAGAAGAAGCCATTGAAGTAGTTCATCATCTTGCCGACATCGGCTTCGAGAAAATAACTTTTGCAGGTGGCGAGCCAACTCTTTGCCCTTGGCTTACCGACTTGATTTCTGCTGCCAAGCAAGCGGGACTTACTACAATGATTGTAAGCAACGGCAGCAAACTCACCGACAGTTTTTTGCAAGCCAATCAGCAGCACCTTGATTGGATTGCGATAAGCATTGACAGTTTAAATCCTGAAACAAACATTGCGACAGGCAGAGCAATTTCAGGCAAAACACCTTTGCAACTTGATTATTACACTTCACTTTTTGACCGTGTAAAGCAACACGGTTACGGACTAAAAATAAACACGGTTGTAAGCAGCAAAAATTGCAACGAGAATATGAGTGACATTATTCGCTATTCAAAACCAAAGCGTTGGAAACTATTGCAAGTGTTACCAATGAGAGGACAAAACGATTTGAACATTGACAACTTCAAAGTAACTGACGAGCAGTTTCAACTTTTCATTGACAACCACGATGGACTTCGTGACATCACGAGTATTGTTCCAGAATGCAACAATCAAATGACTGGTTCTTATGTAATGGTTGACCCAGCAGGCAGGTTTTATGACAATACAACGGGCGGACACACATACAGCAAACCAATTTTGGACATCGGAGCAAGACTTGCAATTCAGCAAATGAACTACGACTTTTCAAAGTTTGTTTCAAGAGGGGGTATTTATAATTGGTCAAAACCAAAATCTAACGAAAATGCCTGAACAAATTTTGGAGTTTTACCTAACCCATCACTTTATGCTACAAGGTTGGAACAGAGGTATTGATAAGTCAGTTCTTTACAAGTTGCTACCATTCGTTAATTCAAGTAAAGCTGAGAAAAAACTTGTTGTAATCACTCCTACATTCTACAATTCTAAGGGAGTTTCTGGCAGACCAAATCATTGCTTGGTTCTTGTTTTAAAGCAGAAACTTATTAAAACAGGTTTTTGGTGCGACCATCCAAATTATCTATTCAAAAAAGACAAGGAAGCCGAATTTCAATGGCTTTACTGCTAATGGTTAATCTCAAAGTCCATTCAAAACCGAGAGTGCGGAAGCCGAAACGCAGAATTGGAGGCATAATCAAAAAATAGAAGCAGCATGGCTAAAAAACCAATGGTTCAACTACCAAGACCAAGCACAAAGCTTGGCAAACCTGGAGGTCCAGCGGCCAACAACCCGCCAAAACCGAAGAAGTAGAAAAGACAGGGGTGGCTTTGTCACCCCTGTTTGTTTTTATAAGTGAAAGAGGACATCCATTTTATGACAACCGACCATGACGGCAGAAAAGTAGGGCATACGATAACATCGGTTTTGCGTCAGGAGGGGTGAAGTGCTTCTATTGACAATTTTGAGTATAATTGAAGTGCGGTTCTTCGAATCGAGTTTAGTGCTAAAAAGCCCGCCCGAACGTAAAGCGCCAAACCGTTATAGCCAATGGTATTCGAGTCGAGCGGAAGTTGAATCAATGCGAACTTTCTTGCAGCTACCACTCTTTCAAATGTCGAAACTTGCAAAAATTGCGAGTTTCGATGATTTGTTTATATCTTTGTCTTGTGGAGAAATACACGAATCGAAAGGAATATGTAGACAAACTCTTTTCTTATAAGGATAAAGACTTGATAAAAGTTGTAAGCGGCTTACGGAGATCTGGCAAGTCCACACTTTTGGAAATCTATCGTGAACAGCTGCTTAAACTCGGTGTCGGAAGAACACAAATTCAATTTTACAATTTTGAATTGCCTGAGAATTTTGTGAATAAAAGTTGGGATGAAATTTACTTCGATATCAAAAAGAAATTGAAAATAGATAAGCCCAATTATGTTTTTTTGGACGAAGTACAAAATATTCCATTCTTTGAGAAATTGGTTGATGGACTTTTTGCTACTAACAATGTGGACCTTTACATTACAGGCTCAAACGCCTTTTTATTATCAGGTGAGTTAGCTACTTTGTTAAGTGGTCGGTACATTGAAATCTCTATTTTACCATTTTCTTTTAAAGAATATTTATCTGCAAGACATATAGAAACTGGTAATAATTACTTGAATTATGAATCTCTTTTTTTCGATTATATCAATGAAACCTCCTTACCAAAAGGTGTTGATTTGCGCGGTGAAGGATACAATAGAATTTACGAATATTTGGAAGCCATTTTCACCACTATCGTTGAAAAAGATATCACCCAACGGTACCAAATAAAAGACAAACGAGCCTTTGAAAACATTATAAAATTTGTAGCATCCAATATTGGAAATGCTGTTTCTCCAAATAATATATCGTCTTCTTTAAGACAAGATGGTCAAAGTGTGCATCACTCAACAGTTGAAAAATATTTGGATTATTTAACAAAAAGTTTCGTATTCTACAAGGTAAACCGATTTGACCTGAAAGGTAGAAAGCAATTAGCGACACAGGAAAAGTATTACTTGGTAGACATGGGATTACAGAACATTTTCGTAGGTAAAGAACGAACCACCGATAGAGGGCATATTTTAGAAAATATTGTTTACCTGGAACTGCTTAGGAGAGGCAACAAAATTTGGACAGGCACCAGTCGAAACAGTGAAGTTGATTTTGTATGTAAAACTAAAACTGGAGAAATCGAATACTATCAAGTGGCTTGGCAATTGACTAATGTTCAAACTATAGAGCGTGAATTTGGTGCATTGGAGAAAATTGATGATAACTACCCTAAAGTATTACTCACAACAGACGGATTTACTCAGAATCGGAGAGGTGTGAAACATTTGAACGTGTTTGATTGGTTACTTGAATAAATTGAGAACAGATACCACTAGCTATAACAAGGGTTGGGCAAAAGTGGCGGCTCAGTGCTCCGCAGACACATTTCTGGTTAATCAAAGTTTGGTTCTACGCATAAACATTTGTGGTGAAATCCGCCTCAACGCAAAGCCCGAAAACGTTGGCGATCATTGAAACGGATGACACAGAAAAAAGAAACAGATAGACAATAAAAGAAATGCCATTTACATTTTCACATCCAGCAATCGTTTTGCCATTGACTTATCTTCCAAGACAATGGTTGTCGTTGACAGGACTTGTAATTGGCAGTTTGACGCCTGACTTTGAATACTTTTTAAGAATGAGAATTAAGAGCAATTACAGCCACACATGGGACGGACTTTTTTGGTTCGACTTGCCACTTGGACTGTTACTTGCTTTTCTCTTTCATAATATCGTTAGAGACAGTTTATTCGACAATCTGCCGACATTTTTGAGGTCGAGATTTTCAGCATTTAGACAGTTTGATTGGAATGGATACTTCAAAAGAAATTGGCTTGTTGTGACAATTTCAATTCTCATTGGTGCTGCATCTCACATATTTTGGGACAGTTTTACTCACGACCACGGCTATTTCGTTCTGACAATTCCAACTTTACAAAACTCGGTTGAGTTTTTCGGTGTTCAAATCCCGATTTTAAAAATTTTACAACACTCATCAACCATAATTGGTGGACTTGTAATTGCTTTTTCCATTAACAAACTGCCGATAAACACGGCTGAAAACGTAAATGTAAACTTGAAATATTGGATACTATTTGCAGGACTCACTTTGACAATTATTGCCGTAAGACTTTTATTTGGACTTGAACTAAAACAATACGGAAACGTAATTGTGACAGCCATCTCCGCAGGACTAATTTCATTAACAATAATACCGTGGTTGACAGTTTTGTGCTCCGAAAACCCTCACGAAAGGAAAGCCCGAAAACGTTAGCGGTATTAGTAGAAATCCGCTTCCAAGAAAGAAACGCTTCTAAAAAAATATAAATTCGTAGCATATAGAAATAAATAATGGACAATCGCTTTACGGACATAATTTAACTCATAAAACAATCTCGGACTAACGCAATAAAAGCCGTAAACGCTGAACTGATTAATCTCTATTGGAATATTGGAGAATATATCAGCAAGAAAATTGAACAATCAGAAAGGGGCGACTCTGTGGTAACAGAATTAGCCAGTTTTATTCAGACTCACGAACCTGATATAAAAGGCTTTTCCGATAAAAATATTTGGAGAATGAAGCAATTTTACGAGACTTACAAAGACTACCCAAAACTCTCACCACTGGGGAGAGAAAGTAACAATGACCTTTCAAACACCTTCAAAGATAGCTATGTATTCGAATTTTTAAACTTGCCTGATCCACATAGTGAAGGCGATTTACAATTTGGACTTGTAAGACAAATGAAGAATTTCATCCTAGAACTCGGGAAAGACTTTTTGTTCATAGGAGAAGAATATAAGTTGCAAGTTGGTAACAGCGACTTTTACGTTGATTTGCTTTTTTACCACCGAGGACTACAATGCTTAGTGGCATTTGAACTAAAAGCAGACAAATTCAAGCCCGACCACTTGGGACAGCTTAACTTTTACTTGGAAGCATTAGACAGAGACGTGAAAAAGCCAAATGAAAATCCGAGCATAGGAGTTTTGCTCTGCAAAGACAAAGACAGTGAGGTAGTTGAATATGCTTTAAATAGAAGTCTTTCACCAACAATGGTTTCTGAGTATAAAACGCAACTACCCGACAAGAAACTTTTACAACAAAAACTACACGAACTATTTGACAATGAGACAGATGAGTAATAGAGCCACTACGGCTAACATCACCTTTACTCAAGCAGTGGTTTTGTGCTTCGTAGGACAGATAGGTAATTTAAAGTTTAGTTCTTAGTAGGAAGTTTAGTGGTTAAATTACTGCCTACGTATAGCTAAGAAATCGTTATAAGCTATTTTAAAGCGAGTGAAAACAAAGGATTTAACCTGAAAATTTAGTGAATTTGGAAATGATTGAAGACTGGAAAATATGTTCAACCCAATAGAAATAGACAGAATCAATCTGACAAAAATGAACATTCCAGAACAAATAAAAAATTACATTGCTTCACAACCTGACACAAAGCGTTCAGACATTGAAGCTTTGCATAATCGCATACTTAAAGCTTTTCCAGAAAGTAAATTGTGGTTTTTAGACGGAAAATACAACACCGGGAAAGTAGTTTCCAATCCTAATATCGGCTATGGATGTCTGACCATAAAATACGCTAACCTTAAAACTAAAGAATTTTACCAAGTTGGTATCAGTGGAAATTCGGCGGGCATTTCAGTTTATATTATGGGAATTGAAGACAAAAAGTACTTGTACGAAACTTACGGCAAAACAATTGGTAAAGCCACCATAACGGGTTATTGCATTAAATTCAAGTCGCTAAAAGACATAAATATTGACATACTTGAAAATGCAATACTTGACGGTGTTAAACAGACCGCTTTGCATACGACAAATTGACAACCAAATAAAAAATGGAGATCTAATTTTTCAAACTTCTTTATCAGGACAAAGTAAAGCCATTCAACTTGCGACAAACTCAGAGCTATGGGAATTATGACAGCAACAAGACGAGAAAGCCGTCCGCATAATAGCACATGTGCTATAGTCGCTCTGTTTGATGGTATTTTCGTTGTTGGTTTATTCGTTACCCTATGCTAAATTTGAGTATAAACACACGCCAATCGCAAATGTGAAAAACGATAGTGGCAACGTTTAATTATTACATCGCTCTAGACTTGATTAATAATAGATTTAGACTTAACAAATAATCAAATACAATATGAAGAAAGTAATTTTACTATTGATAATTTCTTTCATGGGGATAACAACTGTTTTTTCACAAGACATAGAGAAGTATTCAAAAGACGATGACCGGAAAGGCTTTACTTCTATTAACTTAGGTGCTAGTGTTCCAACTGGGAACTTTAGTAACGATAACTTTAATAATAACAACAACAATACAATTACGAAACGAATTCAATTCGGTTTAATTTTTTCGCCTGACTATTGTTATAGGACCTTGAAACCAGATGCATCAAACTCAAGTAAATCGATAGCAGATAGCAGGGACAGACTTGAAATCCCAAAATTTGGTTTTACAACTGGGTGGAGTTTGCTGTTGCAACTTAACAAAAGAGTTACTGTAGAAACAGGACTTCAATTTTCAGACAAAGGAGAGAAGAAAAAACAAACTACTTTGATTTCGTTACCACCTGATCCGGGACCGATAAACCATACTACTGTTTATCACTACAACTATTTTGACATTCCTATGGAAATGAATTATTGTTTCTCGATATCAAGATTGAATTTCTTTGTTACAGGGGGGCTTTCAACTAATTTTTTTCTATTTCAAAAGACAACGTCAATATCAGAATTTAGCGATGGTCTTACCCAGAAAAATAACTCAATAAGTGGTGGGCTTTCGCGAATTAATTTTGTAGCAATGGCAGGACTTGGGGTTCAATATGAATTAACGAACAAGCTGACTTTTAGAATTGAACCAACATTCAGACGCTCAATTACCTCAATTGTTGACGCACCAATTAAAGGTTATTTGTATTCGGCAGGAATTAACACAGGATTATACGTTAATCTATAACAACCAACAGATAAGTACTAGCAAATTTTGCTGGACATTATTCATTTCTATAAAGTGCAGTGCTAGTTATTATTATTTTGCTCAGTATAAACATAGTAGTAATTGTCCCGTCCGTCGGATTATTGTAAAATTTTCTTATTAAGGACCCCAGCTTACGGTCATTTAAAAAGATTGTTGAAAATCTTATATTTGTGTTATGAATCTGGACAACCCAACTTTAGAAGCCATCCAGGAGTACTTTAGAACTCGACCAGTTCTTAATGCATATTTGTTTGGCTCTTATGTTAGGGGACTTGCTGACAACCAAAGCGACATTGATATTCTAGTAGACTTGGATTATTCTCAAAGGATTGGTTTGGGATTTGTTCAGATGCAGATCGATCTCGAGAGAATCCTGAAAAAAAAGGTAGACTTAGTATCATCAAACAGCCTTTCAACATATATTAAACCCATAGTTGACAAGGAAAAGAAACTGATTTATGCGCGGTAGATTAGGCGACAATGCTCGTTTGAAACATATACTAGATGCAATTGTCGAAATTGAATCCTACCTAATCAGCACGGATTATGAAGCATTCCTGAGCAATTCAATGATGAGGTTTGCTTGTGTAAAACAGATGGAAATTATAGGCGAAGCAAGTGACCATATTTCGGAAGAAATTAAAACTCAGTTTTCTGAGATTCAGTGGGGTCAGATAAAAGGCATGCGGAATGTTTTTGTTCATGAATATTTCGGAATTGACTCTAGATTAGTTTGGGAAATAATAAGTCATGACTTACCGGATTTGAAGGAGAATGTGATTGCAATTATTAATTCACTATCAGACGGCCAAAACCACTAACAGCGGTTTGCTAAGATTGCTGGCTAGGTTGCAAGCCAGAGCTTAGTTGCAAAAGAAATGTTGAAAGTAGAGGACAGCGGAAAGAAAACAAATTATGTGATTGTAAGTCCAAAAAAAAATAAGAATACCGAAATTAAATAATGAAAAATCATCAGCACCCTACGGCGGTTTGGCATAAAGGCATGGGCCGTGCATCGTATGACGGGTTATATCATTACAAGTTAGCAAGGCAACTACTCTACCTGTCGATAATGCTTCTATCTTCTCTGAACTTATTCGGACAGACAAGTTATTCGGGGTTTATTGGTACAAATCCCATTGAATTGGTAACCGATATTTTCTCGGACGGAGACGCAAGAGCCATATATGCAAATTCTATCATTGACGAACCCATCGTAATTAACGGTGAACTGAAACAAGGCAAGCTTACTCTGTTCGAAGAAGACAGCTCGGGAAAAATTACCGCTACGTTAACTTTCAACAATTATAATCCCGCGAACTATCAATTAAATGGAATTTGGAATGATAAAAATTCGGGTAAACAACAACCAATTATTTTAACAAAAAACTTCGACATTGATTTCGGCGAAGGCCATGAATGGGAGCACAGAGAAATTATCCAGTCGGTTTCGTTGAAAAACGCGTATTTTAAATTGGTAATTTCCAAGTCGAAGGACGATTTTTACGCAAACGTTTCGGGGGTAAAGATTTTCGAAAAAAAAACGGATAGGTTGCTGCAGCAATTCGAGGTTGAATGTCAACTTTGGGGTTTGAACAACATTAACATCGGGGATTTTAATTTTGATGGTGTCACTGATTTTTCTGTATTCGAACAAAGTTATACAGGTCCAAACACATCGAGTTTATATTTCCTGTTCAGCCCATTGAATGGCAAGTATTTTAAAAGCTCTTTCGAAGGCACTTCGTTGGAGTTCGATCAAGAGAAAAAGCGCATCTACGAACACAATCAATGTTGTGCGGGACGAAGTCACATGATCTCGGAATACGATGTCGTGTATAACGCAATGGTTTTGGTAAAGAGAACTTGTTTTGAATGGGACGAAAAAATTGACGATCTAACCGAAGTGCAATGCGACTGAATATTATAAAAAGGGAACTGATATATATTGACGACAAGGACGAAACCGACAGAATTGCTAAGTATTCTTTTAAAGGCGACAAAATATCCATTGTATTTCAAAATGGAAATAAGGAATTTTTATACGGAAGATCGAGAGTACGAGTTGTAAAAACAGCAATTACTAGTGATAAGGCATTTAACGTTTTTAATTATTTAAAAGAACTTGCCAATACAGTTGGGTTAAAAACAGAAGAGGGTGAGAACTTACTTTCGAAAAGTTATCAAAATATTGAGCATATTTCAAATGATAGTGTACTATCAAGTTATTTAAATGGCTCTTTATCAAATGTTAAAAATAATTCTGTAAATCCAGATTTTTTCCCCTTTGGCTTTAATCTAAGTCAAAGAGAAGCTGTCAAGACCGCGTTTTCGTGTGATTTAAGTGTAATTGAGGGGCCACCTGGTACTGGTAAAACGCAAACTATTCTAAATATTATTGCCAATGCGGTGTTGAATGGAAAGACTGTTGCTGTTGTTTCTAATAATAACGCTGCCACAAGAAATGTCTATGAAAAACTTGAGAAGAATGGCATTGAATTTATTACCGCACTTTTAGGCAACTCCCAGAATAAGAAAGAGTTCGTTGAATCTCAAAAAGTAATTCCTGATTTATCGAAATTCAACTTATCTGAAAATGAAACCCAGCACTTTTTAGAAAAATCCAAATCACTCCTCGCTCAAATTTGTGAAAATCTTGAAAAGAAAAATGAGATGGCCTTATTAAGGCTTCAACGGGAGAACATCGAAACAGAATATCAACATTTCAATGAAATACATAAAAATAAAATAGAGGAGACAATTAATTTTAAAAGTAAGATAACAGCCAATAAACTACTTAAATTTTGGGTTGAATTAGAAGCACTTGCGTCTAAGCAAAAGAAAATAGGTTGGATTAAAAGACTTCTTTTTAGATTGAAATACGGTATTAAGGATAAGTTATTGTTTACCAATGCTATTGATCGAATAATTTACAACATACAATTAAAGTATTATCCTGTTAAAATAAGGGAACTTTCTGCTCGAATTGAATTTTTGGGAAACTCTTTAAGTGAGTTTTCATTTGACACCAAAATGAGAGAATACACCCAAATTTCTTTGGAGCTACTCAAAGCAGAATTATACAAAAAGTATAATAAGCAAAAACGACAATCCTACACTATTTCAGAATTGCGCAGTAAATCAAATGAATTTATCCAGGATTATCCGGTTGTTTTGAGCACAACTTACTCCTTAAGACAGAGTTTATCTGAAAAAATCGCGTACGATTATGTAATTATAGACGAATCATCACAGGTTGATTTGGCAACGGGTGCACTTGCATTATCTTGTGCGAAACGAGCAGTAATTGTTGGAGATCTTAAACAGTTACCCAATGTAGTGGATCGTGATATTCAAGAAAAAACGGATATGGTTTTTAATGCTTATAAATTGCCTAAACCTTATCGTTATTCAAATCACAGTTTGTTATCTTCTATTCTTGATTTATTTCCAGCTATTCCCAAAACATTGTTAAGGGAACACTATCGTTGTCATCCAAAAATCATTGAGTTTTGCAATAAAAAATTTTATAATAACCAACTTATTATTCATTCGGAATATACCGATATGCGTCAGCCTCTAATTGTTTATAAAACAACCATGGGTAATCATGCAAGGGATCGAATGAATCAACGTCAAATCGACATAATCAAAGAAGAAATCATCCCGAAAGAAAAACTTGAAAATGTAGATTTGGGTATTGTAACACCCTACCGAAATCAAACGAATGCATTACAACAAAATTTTCAAGGTACCTCGATTAAAGCGGATACAGTAGATAAATTTCAAGGCAGGGAGAATGAGGTTATTATACTTTCTACTGTTGACAACGAAATCTCAGATTTTACAGATAATCCAAATCGGTTGAATGTTGCAGTTTCAAGAGCGATTGAGCAACTGATTGTAGTAGTTAACGGAAATAACAATGAAAAGGATAATAACATCGCAGACTTGATAAAGTACATAGAATATAATAACTTCTCAATTGTTGAAAGTGAATTAAATTCAATTTTTGATCTGCTTTATAAGGGATACGAAGATGAACGAGCAAAGTTTATCAAAAAATCAGGAAAGGTGTCTTCGTTTGACAGCGAGAATTTAATGTTTGGTTTAATTAAACGAGTTTTGTCTGAAGACAAATTCTTGAAATTCGACGTGCTTATGCATTTTCCTCTTAGACAGCTTATTAAAGATTTATCCAAGTTGGATGAGCAAGAAATAAAATATGCATCAAATCCGTTTACACATATTGATTTTTTGATTTATAACAAACTTGGAAAATCTCCTGTACTTGGAATTGAGGTTGATGGATTCGAATTTCACAAAGAGGGGACAAAGCAATCAGAAAGAGATAAAATGAAAGAAAGAATTTTGACTAAGTACAATTTTCCAATCCTTCGTTTTAGAACAAATGAAAGCAATGAAGTTGAAAGATTAACGGGTAAATTGCATGAACTTCTGAACGCAGACAAAAATGGAAATAAAAATAAATGTCACAACAGACTATCGATGTTCATTAGAACGAGCTTTCAAAACACCCATGCTTTGTGATGTATCGAAAATTCACACGGGTTATGGGCTTATGCCCAAAGTGACCCATTGCACGGAAGATGATAATTGGGGACAGGTGGGGTCTAGTAAAAAAGTGTTTGTGGCGAAGTCATTGACTCAAAAAGGCGGATTTGCCTCGGTTGATAACGTCCTTGAGCGAATTGACAATAATTATTGGAAAATACAGGTTGACGATTTCCAATCGTGGATGCTGGGGTTTTATAAATTTGTGGGGGAATGGAAAACCACGGAAATTGAACCCAATAATATCTTGGTCGAATATACATACTCATTGCATTCGCGAAGCCCGCTCTTTTATCCTCTAAATTGGTTGTTCGCAAACGCGTTTTGGAAAATGTGAGGCATATGGCTTATACCGATGAGCCCTATAAGTATGCATAAGCGATTTTCGATTTTATCGCTAAGAAAATCATCTGATAACGAAAGTCGTGGGTATGGGATTGACTATTTTACTATTATCTCTACCAAAAAATAGGTAGTTGACTTGTAGAATTAATCGGTTTGATGGTAAATAAATAATTCAAATATTTGTGATTATTCATGTTTTAAGTTATTGTATTTCAGTTCTTTGATGGTATTTTTTGCTTTTATTTTTTAGTGCGAATCTTCGGCAGAGTTTAATTTAAAATTCCGGTATTGTGGCAAAATATTTGTATGTTTGATTACAACCAAAAATTAAACCATGAAAAAATTATTATTATTTGCTTGCGTTGTAGCACTTGCTACTGCAGCTAAGGCTCAAGCGCCAACTTCACCTGCGAAACAGGCTCCAACATCACCAGCAAAACAAGCTCCAACTTCGGATGCTAGCATGGCTCCTAAAACCAACAATGTAAACGGTTCTACGGCAACATCTCCTGCCAAACAAGCACCAACGTCTACGTTGAACGAAGTTCCATCGGTTGGAGGTCGTACTACTCCAACTTCGAAAGCTGCGCCTGCACCAACTGCAACCTCAGGACAGGCTCCAACCATTACGGGTAAAGCAACTCCAACTTCTCCATTGAAAGCAGCTCCTGCCCCTGAGAAAGCTGGTGCTCCTAAGACTCCAACGGCAGTTCCTGCTCCTAGCAAAACAAATACAAACAAACTGTAATTTCATTATAAAATTCCCTCTGGGGAATTGAATATGAATTTTTGTATCATGTAAAGTATTTGATGTGCTGTAGTCAGCCATCAGGTCTTAACAAAAAAGCTATCCTAGGATAGCTTTTTTGTTGATTTGTAAAGCGTGGAGTGGGTTACAGTTTGATCCTATTAATGGGCGCTAAACCACAACCTATATAATTTCGATAAACTCCGAGGACCGGTATTGTGTATCGTAAATCGCAAAACTGGGCGATGAAAAATTTCCAGCAATTTCACCGGGATTAATCAACAATGCATTGCCAAACTTTTGTTTGTGCTGTTGGTGGGAATGACCATAACATACCACATCGTACCAATTGGTTTTGATCATCGTTTTAGCATAAAAATGGTAATGTGTGCATCCAAATCGAACCGAATCCAATACCAATACATTGTTTTCGTCGCCAAAATATTCGCCGTACAAATGTATGTTCGGGAAATTTTGTGCGTTTTTCTGGATATTAAATAGGTCACCATCGTTATTTCCAAACACTGCATGTACTTCAATCCCTGATTTCCCCAATGAATTTATAACAAATGGAGAGCAAAAATCCCCGCAAAAGATGGCATGATGGATGTTTCTTTCCTTTAAAAAGTTGAGGGTCCAGTCTAGGTTTTTGAGGTTGTCGTGTATGTCGCTGAGAATCGCTATTTCCATGGTGAATTATTCAAATACGGCTTCGAAAATACAACTTTGATGTCGTAAATTTGTGGCGAATTATGGCAATCATCATCACCGAAGAGTGCATTAACTGTGGAGCTTGCGAGCCCGAATGTCCCAATAATGCGATTTATGAGGCGGGCGTGGAATGGGCGATCGCCGATGGAACGGAAGTAGAAGGCGAATTTTTGATGGCGAATGGAGACATAGTGGACGTTAAACACAAGTTTTCGCCCGTATCGAATGAGGTGTATTTTATTGTGCCAGACAAGTGTACGGAGTGCAAAGGCTTTCACGAGGAGCCCCAATGTGCCGCCGTTTGTCCTGTAGATTGTTGTGTGCCTGATCCAGATCACGTTGAGAGCGATGAAGTCTTGCTAGACCGAAAAGCACGTTTACATTTGTAATATGATATCGGCCAATCCCGTTTTGTTTGTTTGCCTGCAAAGCTGGGTTCCTTTGCGTGTTTCGGCGAGTTCGGCATCCGAAATGGTAACAGCCTTGTTGTTTGGCGAGCGTTGCGAATCCTTGCAACAGGATGGAGATTGGTTGAAGGTTCGATGCTTGCACGATGGATACATAGGGTGGATCCCCTTAAATTATTTATTCCCGTTACCCGCAGGTTGGATGCATTGGAATTGGTCTATCGTGGTGGATGCTGATTCGGCTTGGGTTAGCGATAATAGTCAACAACTTGGGTTCTCACAACCCGGAAATTCCGTGATCCAATTATCGCCCGGCTCCTGGGTTCCTGCCGTGGAACAGCTTCGAATTGGAGATACTTCGTTTCGATATGCTCGAAAATCAGGCGCTGATTCCTGGCGACAGTTATCCAAAACCTTATTGCAACCCAACCAGCCACTGGGGCTTCGTATTCAAGAAACCGCTCGGTTATTTCTAAACACACCCTACTTATGGGGTGGTAGAAGTATTTGGGGTGTGGATTGCAGCGGTTTGGTTCAGGTAGTTGCCGCAATGGTGGGAATTAAAATGCCACGCGATGCCAATCAGCAAGTAAAAATGGGGAATAAAAAACTCCTCGCAGCAGCGGATACTGGAGATTTAGCCTACTTTTCAAATAAAGACGGTAAAGTGACCCATGTTGGAATTCTGCTCGAAAATTCGTATATTATACATGCCCACGGCAGGGTGAGGATTGATAAAATTACTCCCGCCGGTATCGAATCCATAGAAACAGGAAAAATTACACATACCCTGTGCGATATCCGCACATTTATCTAATGATTATGAAGCTACAGGAATATATAAACGAGTTCAAAGGACAATATCACGCAACTCACGGGGTGTTGATTGGTTTAACACAGTCCCAATCGGAAGTGTATGTAGACCTCACTGTACAATCGGCCATGCAATACCTGCAAAAATTGATGATGAGCGGTAAGCTTAAAGAAGTGCAATCCCTCGTTACCAATAGCCCGGAGTCGTTATTGAGCAGTAGTTTTTATCAGGAATTGATCGATACCTGTGTGAACTCGTATTACGGTTTGGAATGGGATGCCGAACGAAAAAAGGCACTTGCTGTGAATATCTTAGGCTTTGTAATTGCAGGATTAAAACAAAAATTTGAAGAAGGTGGACATTCACCCAACGCACAGGGCGTTATGCAATTTTTGGGATTAGACCAAGGATTGCTGGGTAAAATGGGTTCGCTCTTCGGTAAATGGTTTTAAAATCAACAGTTATTCGTTGCTTGTTGCCGTTGTTGTTGGCAACACTTAGTTCTTGTGCGCTTTTCCCCAAAAAATCCTACGCACAGATTCAGTTTTCAAGACCCAAAAATGCGGTAGCCGGCTACACCCTCAGCGTGGAAATACGCAATCAGCAAGATTTGGATTATTTGGAAACCAATTTACCTCAATTTACCCAAGTTCAACGGGTAAAAGTGAATGCTCCGGTAGATATTGCCGCTATTTCCCACCTGATTTCCAAAATGGATAACCTGGAGGAATTGTTGCTGCAAAGTTATGCCGGTGTGCTATCGGATGACGATTTAACCCACTTAGAATGGCTCAATTCCTTGGTGTTGTACATCCCCGAGGGGACAGAAAACACCCAATTGCTCAATGCAAATTGGAGTCTCATGCAAGGGGTAACTTTGGTGTTTAATTCTATTCCAGACGATTATTCGTTTTTAGCCAGTTGGAAACAGTGTAAACGACTCAATTTGGTAGGTCCGTTTGATGTAAATAGTTGTAAACCCGCCATTGCGGCTTGTCAGAAAACTATGCCGCAATTGGTAGAATTTGGGATTTCTTTGGATCGTGTGTATCATCTAAGCAACGACGTGAAGCTCATGCCGTCGTTGAAGCGCCTTAATATCATTGATAACTTGAGTTGGGCAACAGAAAAAGACCTATGGAATTATGGCGATGTGGCGATGAAATTGGGATTTTCCGATAAAATCAACGAAGGTAAAATCACTAAAAATCTTTTTAGAAGTTTAGATTTTCATTATCTTTCGGTAAATCCTGAATTAATCGAATCAGAAAAGCAATTTTTAACCAAGCTGTTCCCCGATGTAGCAGCACCCAAGGAGGAAGCCACTTGGATGGATGTTACCGAAGGAAAGAAATTTGATTTCGCCGAACGACTAACACTCGAGGGTATTTCCTCCCGTGGAGCATTCCCAAAACCATTATCCAAACCATTATTCCCCCAGTTTCAAGACGGTTGGTACGAATTTTTAGGCAGTACCGCTACCGATCAACTGTTCAGTGTTGAAGGAAAAGCCATGATCTTAGTACCCAAAGAAGCCATGATTACTTCGGCCGGAAAACCATTTTCGGGTTCGTATACCTTTCGTGTAAAGTGGATGGATAATGCGGTAAGGCAATTGGCCTATGGAGTTACTCAATCCCGCGACAGTATTGGTCAGAAATTCCCATTGAGCAGTGTGTTGGTGGTGGATATGCAGGCCTATTCGGGGTCTCAAAATTTGCAACTAAATCCCAATGCGAAAATTGAATTGCGGTTTGTTTGCGACCCCAATCCTTGGAGCAGGATGTATGCTTATGATACAACCAAAGGAGGGAAATGGGAAAATTTTTTCGAGTACGATTACAAATTTGATGATGGGGCGATGATGCGTATCGATTTTACCGAGTTTTATTCGGGAATTAAAACAGCATCCACCGGACAGACAACCGATTTCGTGACCACATCGGAAAGGATTAATAAGCAAGGATTTAATTACTTATTGGGTCCTGATGAAACCCGAGCTGTAATTGAAAAATATGTAGAATATGCCGTTAAAAAAGCCGGTACAAAGGCTCAAAATGAAAAGCAATTTGTTTTAAAAAGAGGCGCTTCAACTGTTGGAATTCGTAGACATCCATCGAAAACCAACCCCGAAAATGGAGTATTTGAATTCAATATTTACGACAAAACCGAATGGTTGTTTCCGGATTTAAAATCCATCGCCAATTATCCGCTTGCTTTTTCAACTGCAATGGAACGGAAATTGGTGATGCAAGATTTTTTCCGAGTTCAGAAGTTTTGGGATTATTTTTTCTTCAAAAGTGGGGATCGTTGGTTTTTACAGTTGAGAGGAACGGATGGGTTATGGCAAATAGAATTATTGCAGCCCAAAAATCGATATAAATCCAACCCGCGATTAGCGAAATTGGAGCAGATGAAGTTTGATAAATTGATGAGCAAGGTGGTGATGATTCAAACGCAACGACATCGAACCAGCGATTTATATATGCAAAATGAGTGGAAAGCAAGCGTAAATCAAAGTTCAACTGCTGCATTGGAAGTGGCGGCGCCACCGAAGGGAATGGTCCGTAATTCGTTTAGAGTAAGGAGTTTGGGGAGATTTGCTTTTGCTCAGCCCGTTACGATGGATTCGGGTTTGCAATTAACAATGGTAATGGCCAATGCAGGAAAAGCGCCTTTGGATGTGCAGCGTTGCGCTATCGTGTTTAAAGATCCCCAAAGGATTGTTTGGTTTCCGGCCAGCAATCAATACAATTTATCAGTAAATCCATCCAAGGTTATGGCTATAATCGTGGAGGATAAAGAAGGTCAGATTTATGGGTTGAATGGAGACGAATTCAGAAAATTAGAAGAATTAAAAAATAATTTGCTGTTTTATTTGCCCTTAAATCCGCTGGGAGAGAAACAATTAAATAAAGAGAGTTTGGAGTTGTTATTGTATGGAAAAAAGTTCAAGCTGCCTACAAACTTGCCGTTGAAGAATGCTCCTGGAAAGAAGTAGTGTTGAATCCAGTCTAATATCGAAATAAAAGCCATCGAAATATCAAACCAGCTGAATATAAGATCAGCTAAATATCAATCGTCAAAATATCAGCCAGCAAAATATCAACCATCGGAATATCTAACAACCAATATATTAAACCAAATAAAAAGTTAGCAAAACATGTCAGCCCTGTTTATCGGTATCGCCTTATTGAGTTATTTCGGCCTGTTATTGGGAATAGGTTATATCACTGGTAAAAAAGCTACCTCGGATGGTTATTTTGTAGGGAATCGACAGAGTCTATGGTGGTTAGTGGCGTTAGGGATGTTGTCCGATTCCATGAGTGGCGTTTCATTTATTTCTGTTCCTGGCAGTGTAAAAACGGCGCATTGGAGTTATATGCAGGTGGTTTTGGGGTATGTTTTGGGTTATGTAGTTATTGCGTATGTGTTGCTTCCTTTGTATTACAGAACGCAACTGACGAGTATTTATACATATTTAGGCGATCGATTTTCTCCATTACATCAGCAAACTGGATCTGGATTTTTTGTTCTTTCTCGATTGATGGGGAGTGCTGCTCGATTGTATTTAACCGCTGCTATTTTACAACGATATCTGTTTGATGCCATGGAAATTCCTTTCGCTTTATCGGTGGTAATTATTATTCTGCTGATTTTGGCCTACACCTACAAAGGGGGGATAGGAACCTTGGTATATACCGATGCATTGCAGAGTGTCTTTTTAATTGGTGGGGTGTCCATTTGCTTATTGGGCTTGTTATTTTCAACCGAATGGATGGATTTTTGGAATAAGGGGGTGAGCGATGCTCCCTGGATACGGATAGCTCAAAATTCACTTTCCACTATTTTTGAGTGGAATCCCATGGCCAAAAATTACTTTTGGAAGCATTTTTTGGGTGGTGCGGCTATGTGTGTAGTAATGACGGGCTTGGATCAGAATATGATGCAAAAGAACCTGAGCTGTAAATCGTTGGGGGAGGCGCAAAAGAACATGTTAACTACTGCAGGAGTAATATTTTTAGTGAATATTGTCTTTTTAAGTTTAGGTGTAATGATGTACGAATACGTCGAAAAATTCGGTGCAAGTTTTCCATTCCCTACCCAAGATGGCAAGCCGTATCCCGATGGTTTGTTGCCGATGCTCGCATTGAAAACCAACCTTTCTCTATTTGGCGCCCCATGGTTAG
>JACCDS010560470.1_pt1 | contig 19637 bp, 18 predicted proteins | sample 7446441 | NCBI WGS metagenome assembly JACCDS01 (sample SAMN15323445, study PRJNA562643) | freshwater metagenome | isolation source: river surface water | place: USA:Blue River Watershed | collected 2017-08-17
AAGCGACAGTTTTTCAACTGAATCAGCCGCAGCACAAAGTGTCTTTGTGTCTGCAGCCAGTACGTGACTTCAAGGTGAGGAAGGTTCCGGCCGATCGAACACGGCGGTATAGGTGGGATAGAAGGAGCAGTACATCACCAGCGTCAGGATGACGGACAGTGGCATCAGCAGCATCACGGTCACGATATTCTTGCCGAGCAGCAAGCCCAGCACTGCGCTGATCACGGCAGGCAAGGCGATGCCGACCAGTACCCAACCCAGCGCATACGCGATGTATGCCTTGCCGCAGCGGCGTACTGCGAAAAAGCTGTAGAAGATCGCCTTGAACAGCCCCATCCGCTGCCACACGGCGAGCGGCGCAGCATGCCAGAACGCCATCGCGGCCGGCAGGTAGACCAGCGCCGAGAACAGCAGCGCCAGCGGCAGGTTGGCAACCTGCACGCCTTCATCGTCGGGCGCCAGTTGCCCGGACATCAGTTTCCAGAACACGCCGCCATCGATCAGCGATGACGCCAGCACCGCACCAATCGCAGCCAGCAGGTAGAAAGCGCCCAGTTGCAGCACCGTGCCGAGCGCCGGTGAACGGAACGCGGTCAGCAGCAGACGTGGCGTGACCTTGCGCCCTGCTTCGATCTCGACACAGGCTTGCATGAAGGCCATCGAGAACGCCGGCACCAGCAGCAAGGGCAGCAACTGGCCCACCATCGGTATCAGCGACAGCGAGAACATCAGCAGCATGTACAGCAGGAACAGCATCGACAGCTCGCCCGGCTGCTGCCTGAACAGCGCAAAGCCTTCGCGTATCCAGCTGATGCCGGTGCGGGCCGTGATCGGGGGCGTCGTGCTCATGAAGCCAGTGCCTCGACCGGGTGCGCGATCCGGTGCCGCAGGATGCGTTCGAAATGCGTGGGATCGTGCGGCGTCAGCATCTCGGCCTCGCGCGGCAGGTAGTAGTCATACAGGCGCGACAGCCAGAAGCGCAGCGCCGCCGCGCGCAGCATTGCGGGCCATGCCTGATGTTCGCCCTCCGTGAACGGCCGCACCGACTGGTAAGCATCGAGCAGCGCGCGCACGCGTGCCGGGTCGGTGGCACCGGTGTCGAGCGCGATGCACCAGTCATTGACGGTGACGGCTATGTCGAACAACCACGTGTCGCAACCGGCGAAATAGAAATCAAAGAAGCCCGACAGCTGTGCACCGTCGAACATCACATTGTTGCGGAACAGGTCTGCATGCACCGGCCCGCTCGGCAGTGCCTTGTACAGTGCGGACGCGGCAAACGCCTCCTGAAAATGCATCTCGGCTTTCAGCAGTTCCTGCGCAGCGGCGGGGATGTAGGGCAGCACCACCGGTGTGGTCTCGCGCCACCACGCTAGGCCGCGCAGGTTGGGCTGGTACAGCGGATAGTCTTGCGCTGCGAGGTGCATTTTCGCCAGCATTGCACCGACCTGTGCGCAATGCGCGGGCGACGGTTCGGGTACCCAGTCGCCATTCAGCCGCGTCACGATCGACGCCGGCTTGCCATGCAGCGGATTGATGATCTCGCCGCGGTCGCTTGCAATGGGCGCCGGCACCAGCACGCCGCGCTCGGCAAGGTGCTTCATCAGGTTCAGGTAGAACGGCAGTTGTTCGAAGCTCAGCTTCTCGAAGATGGTCAGCACGAATTCGCCGCGCTCGGTGCTCAGGAAGAAATTGCTGTTCTCGATGCCTGACGCGATGCCCCGGACCGATGTGACACTGCCGACCGGGAACTGGGCCGCCCACGGAGTGATGTCTTCCAGGGTGACCGGAGTAAAAACTGCCATAAAGATAAGATGCGTAGAGTGCGTAGAGTGCGTGGTGTCAGTGGAAGCGGCGCCCGGGGGCCGGCGATCGCTGGCGGTGCCGGCCCGGATCAGTCTGCACCGGTACCGGCTGGCCGTCCGCAGTGCGCCGCGCTGGCCGTCAGCGACATGGCGACGCTCAGTTGGGCGGCGGCGCAGCGCGCCTGTCGTCTGCCCGGCGGGATTTGAACTGGAATATTTCCCAGGTGGCGGCACGCCCGCCACCGAGATTGGACGGGATCTGCTCCGGTGGCGTCACGTGATAGACATTGTCGCCACGACGTACCTGCACCGAGGTCACCGCGTTCTGTTCGCGCGTCTGCGTGATGATGGTGCTGCCATCCGGCACGCGCGTGGTCGCGATCGGGTCGTCAAGCAGCGAATCGGCGGCCAGCGCCGTGCCGGACGCCAGCGCCAGCGCGCAGGCGGCCAGTGCAGCACGATGGACGGTTGGGGCAAGGACGCTGGAACGGGACTGGGGCTGTGTCATGGCACGGATCCGCGGGTTGGGCGCCGGGCTGGCGCGTCGCCGTCATTCTAGCAAAAGCGCCCTTGTCGCCCCGGCGCGGCGTCACAGGAAGGATTGGTGCGGCTGCTCGGTCTCGGCGGGCACGATGTCGCGCGCCTCATAGTACGCAAAGATCGCTTCCACCACGTTCGCCGGCTCGTCGATCAGTTGCAGCAGTTCCAGGTCTTTCGCATCGACCATACCGCTGCCCACCATCTGCTCGCGCACCCAGTCCAGCAGGCCGCGCCAGAATTGCGCGCCGACCAGGATCACCGGGATGCGGCGCGTCTTGCCGGTCTGGATCAGGGTCATCACCTCGGTCAGCTCATCGAGGGTGCCGAAGCCGCCGGGCAGCACCACATACGCATCGGCATATTTGACGAAGGCGACCTTGCGCGCGAAGAAGTGGCGGAAGGACAGTGAGATGTTTTGCCAGGGATTGCTCACCTGTTCGTGCGGCAGCTCGATGTTCAGTCCCACCGAGGGCGACTTGCCTTCGTACGCGCCCTTGTTGGCCGCTTCCATCACGCCGGGACCGCCGCCGGAGATCACCGAGAAGCCTTCATCCGACAAGCGGCGAGCGATGTCGACTGCGACCGCATACCAGGGATTGTCGGGCTTCATGCGCGCAGAACCGAACATCGAGACTGCCGGGCGCACCTCCGACAGGCGTTCAGCCGCGTCAATAAACTCTGCCATAATCGTGAACATCTGCCACGATTCGCTCGCCTTGCGCGAGGTGGCGCGCTCCAGGTTGGTCAATTGCCGCAGCCGCGGCACATGTTTCCGGTCGCTTTCCATATGAATAAAACCCTGCTGCTGGTGGATGGTTCGAGCTATTTGTATCGCGCCTTCCATGCAATGCCCGACTTGCGCAACGCGGACGGCGCGCCCACCGGCGCCATCTACGGCATGATCAACATGCTGCGTCGCCTGCGCCAGGACTATGCGGCAGCATACATGGCCTGCGTATTCGACGCAAAAGGCAAGACCTTCCGTGACGACCTCTACCCGGAGTACAAGGCCAATCGCGCGTCGATGCCGGAAGACCTCGCGAAGCAGGTCGAGCCCATCCACGAAGCGGTGCGTGCGATGGGCTGGCCCATCCTGATGGTCGAAGGCATCGAGGCTGACGACGTGATCGGCACGCTGGCCTGCGAAGCGACCGCGCAGGGACTGTCGACCATCATCTCCACCGGCGACAAGGACCTCGCGCAGCTGGTGAATGACCATGTCACGCTGGTCAACACGATGAGCAATGAAAAGCTCGACCGCGAGGGCGTGATCGCGAAGTTCGGCGTGCCGCCGGAGCGCATCGTCGATTACCTGACCCTGGTCGGCGACGCAGTTGACAATGTGCCCGGCGTCGACAAGGTCGGACCGAAGACGGCGGTCAAATGGCTGACGCAGTTTGGCTCGCTGGACGAGATCATTGCGCATGCTGCCGATATCGGCGGCGTGGTCGGTCAGAACCTGCGCAATGCGCTGGAATGGCTGCCGCAGGCGCGCGTGCTGGTGACCGTAAAATGCGATTGCGACCTGTCCGGCCATCATGAATCCATCCTCGGATCGCTGCAGCAGCAACCCGAGGACAAGCAGGCCATGCTGGCATTTTTCACGCGCATGGGCTTTCGCAGCTGGTTGCGCGAACTGAAGGCCGAGCTCGAGGGCGGCATCGTCGGCGCCGCAGTCGACGACGCTGGTGCCGCTACCGCAGGCGGTGCAGGCAAGGGCGGTGCCGGCAAGGCTGTCACACACAGCGCGAATCCCGATGCCGCGCTGCATGCGCAGGGCGCGTTGTTCTCTGCCGAGCCGCCACCCGAGAAACGCTACGAGACCGTGCTGACCGATGCACAGCTCGATGACTGGATCGCGCGCATCAACGCTGCGCCGCTGACGGCCATCGATACCGAGACCACGTCGCTGGAAGCGATGCGTGCACAACTGGTTGGCATCTCGCTGTGCTGCGAGCCCGGCCATGCCGCCTACATCCCGGTCGCACACCGCTACCCGGGCGCGCCGGAGCAGTTGTCGCGCGAGCATGTGCTACAACGCCTCAAGCCCTGGCTTGAAGATGCGACCAGGCCCAAGCTGGGCCAGCACCTGAAATACGACAGCCATGTGTTCGCGAACCACGGTGTGACCCTGCGCGGCATTGAGCATGACACGCTGTTGCAATCCTATGTGCTGGAGTCGCACCGCACGCATGACATGGACAGCCTCGCGCTGCGCTGGCTGGAGCGCAAGACCATCACCTATCAGGATGTGTGCGGCAAGGGTGCATCGCAGATCGGTTTCGATGAAGTCGGTATCGAGCAGGCCAGCGACTATGCGGCCGAGGATGCCGATGTGACGCTGCAGCTGCATCACGCCATGTGGCCGCGCGTGCAAGCCAATGACAAATTGCGCTACATCTATCAGACCGTCGAACTGCCGACCGCCCAAGTGCTGCAGCGGGTGGAGCGCAATGGCGTGCTGATCGACAGCGGCTTGCTGGAAGCGCAATCGCATGAGCTGGGTGGCAAGCTGGTCGCACTGGAGACGCAGGCGCATGAACTGGCGGGCCAGCCGTTCAACCTGAATTCACCGAAGCAGATCGGCGAGATCTTTTTCGACAAGCTGAAACTGCCGGTCGTGAAGAAGACTGCCAGCGGCGCGCCCTCCACCGATGAAGAAGTGCTGCAGAAGCTGGCCGAGGACTACCCGCTGCCCAAGCTGCTGCTCGAGTATCGCGGCATGGCCAAGCTGAAGTCGACCTATACCGACAAATTGCCGAAGATGGTCAACCCGGACACCGGTCGCGTACATACCACCTATGGGCAGGCGACCGCGGTCACCGGTCGTCTTGCATCGAACGACCCCAATCTGCAGAACATCCCGGTGCGTACCGCTGAAGGCCGTCGCATCCGCGAGGCCTTCATCGCGCCGGCAGGCCGCAGTATCGTGTCGGCCGATTATTCGCAGATCGAGCTGCGCATCATGGCGCACCTGTCGGAAGATGCGGGCATGCTGCGCGCGTTTGCATCCGGCGAGGACATTCACCGTGCGACTGCCGCCGAGATCTTCGGCGTGTCACTGGCCGAGGTGAACAGCGAGCAGCGCCGTGCGGCGAAGGTGATCAATTTCGGCCTGATGTACGGGATGAGCGCATTCGGCCTCGCCGGCAACCTTGGCGTCGAACGCTCGGCAGCCCAGATGTACATGGACAAGTACTTCACCCGCTTCGCGGGTGTGAAGCGCTTCATGGATGACATCCGCCTGCAGGCGAAGTCCCATGGTTTTGTCGAGACCGTGTTTGGCCGCCGACTGTGGCTGCCCGAGATCAATTCACCGAACGGCCCGCGGCGACAAGCGGCTGAACGCGCAGCCATCAATGCGCCGATGCAGGGCACGGCCGCCGACCTGATCAAGCTGGCGATGGTTGCAGTGCAGGACTGGCTGGACCGTGAAAAGCTCCAGACGCTGATGGTGATGCAGGTGCACGATGAACTGGTGCTCGAGGTGCCGGATGCCGAGCTGGCTCGGGTGAAGGAAAGGCTGCCGCAATTGATGGCCGGCGTCGCGCAACTCAAGGTGCCGCTGGTGGCCGAAGTCGGCGCCGGGTCCAACTGGGAGGTCGCGCACTAGGCTGGCGCTTTCGACCGCGGCCAACACGCGCTGCGTGTCGGCCGCCTCGGGGCGCTGCCTGCGTCAGACAACGGATTGCCCGCCCGTGCCGGCCTATGGTCTAATCGCGGGCACATTCATACGGGTACCAGAAAATTAACTCCACGCTGTCTTTCATCCTGCTGGCCACCACGCTGGGCGGGGTCATCAGTATCTCGGCGGCCGCCTTCCTGTCCTATGGCCTGCTGTCGCGCATGGTCGAGCGCATGGTCAGCCTGTCGGTCGGCATCCTGCTGTCGACCTCGCTGCTGCATGCGCTGCCGGAAGCCTTCGAGTCGGATGCAAACATCCACGGCCTGTTTGCGACGCTGCTGGGCGGCTTGCTGGGCTTTTTCCTGCTCGAGAAGCTGGCCATCCTGCGCCATTCGCATCATTACGAAGGCGATGGCCACGGCCATGAGCATGGCCATGATGCGCACGAAGCCGGCAAGTCCGGCTGGATGATCCTGGTCGGCGACAGCCTGCACAATTTCACCGACGGCATCCTGATCGCCGCCGCCTTCCTCGCTGACCCCAGGCTGGGCATCATCACCGCGCTGGCCATCACCGCGCACGAGATCCCGCAGGAGATCGGCGACTTCATCGTGCTGCTGAATGCCGGCCTGTCGAAAGCGCGCGCATATGTGTACAACCTGATCTGCAGCCTGATGTCGGTGGTCGGTGGGCTGGTCGGCTATTACACGCTGGGCGATGGCCTGCACCTGATCCCGTATGTGCTGGTGCTGGCGTCATCGGGCTTCATCTACATTGCGGTCAGTGATCTGATGCCGCAGATGCAGCGCCGCGCGACGCTGCGCGAATCGGTGCCACAGGTGCTCCTGATCGCGCTCGGCGTCGGCATCGTGCTGGCGCTGACGCACCAGTTTCATATGCATTGACGCGCCCGCTGCGGCCGGCGCATCAAGCGTCGGACTTCACGCGTCGGACCTCACGCAGCGCCGGTGGCGACCGGCCGCGACGGATCGGCTGACCACTCGCTCCACGACCCCGGATACAGCGCGGCGCCGCCCAGGCCGGCAATTTCCATCGCCAGCAGATTGTGGCAGGCGGAGATGCCGGAGCCGCATTGCGCGATCGTGGTCTCCGGGCTCCTGATCAGTGCGCTGTAATCAGCGCGCAGCTCCTCGGCCGGTTTGAAGCGGCCGTCGGCTTGCAGGTTGTCCTTGAAGAAGCGGTTTTTCGCGCCGGGGATATGGCCGGCGACCGGGTCGATGGTCTCGTTCTCGCCGCGGAAGCGATCATTCGCGCGCGCATCCAGTACCGTGCGTGCCTTCGCGCTCAGGTTGGCCAGCACATCGTCGGCACTGACCGTGGTCGCGAGCGAAGCCTGCAGCGTGATGCTGCCGCGCGGGCGCTGGATCACGTCGGTCGTCAATGCGCCGCCGGCTGCCTGCCATGCGGGCAAGCCGCCATCAAGCACGGCGACCGCCTTGTGGCCCACCCAGCGCAGCATCCACCACAGACGAGACGCGAACATGCTGCCATGCGCGTCATAGGCGATCACCTGCGAGTTCGGGTACACGCCAAGTTCGCGCAGCGTCTCGATGAAGGCCTCCGGTGTCGGCAGCGGATGGCGGCCACGAAACGCACCGTTCGGGCCCGCCGATTTGTCGGACAGATGAATATCGGGATCCGCATGCTGTGCGCCGGGAATATGGCCGGCAGCAAACGCGATCGCACCTGCCTTCGGGTCAGTCAGCTCGGACCGGCAGTCCAGGATCACGAAGGTGGGGTTGTCGATGTGCTGCTTCAACTCCGCAGCGCTGATCAGCGTCGTGTAGGGCATGCGCAGGTCTCCTCGGCTCAGTTGATTTTTCTGGTACTGCTGCGGGCATTATAGAAGGTGGCCGCGATGCCACTGACGAGGATGATTGCAATGCCGAGCCAGCCCCACGTATCAAGGCGGTCGCCCCAGATCAGGATGCCCCACAGCGAAGAAAACACGATGCCGGTGTACTGCAGATTGGCGGTGACCAGCATCGCGCCCAGTCGGTAGGCACGCGTCATCGCCATTTGCGCGATGGTCGCGGTCAGGCCGATAGTGGCCAGCAGCAGCCAGTCGCGGCCGCTCAGTGCATGCAGGATGCGCAACTCGCCGAGACGAATGTGGCTGTCGATCAGGCTGCCCAGCAGGCCGGCCAGCACGCCACTGGCAGAAAAATAGAACACGACGCGGTATTCCGGCTCGCCCAGCTGTCCCAGCTTCTTCACCTGCATGTACGCGAGCGCGGACAGGAAGCCCGAGATCAGTGCCAGCAGGCCGCCCAGCCATTGCTCGGCATGGATGGTCGGCTTCAACAGCAATGCGACGCCGACGAAGCTGGTGACCACGGCCGCTGCCAGGCCCCATTCGAAGCGGCGCTGACGGTGCCACCAGCCCAGCGTGAACACGATGGCGGCGATCCAGATCGGCGCCATGTAATTGAGCGTCATCGCGGTCGCCAGCGGCAGGCTGCCGATCGAAAAGAACCACAACCAGAGTGCGGTGACGCCGACGAAACCGCGCCATGCGTGATGCCAGGGCAGCGCGGTCTTCAATGTCTGGCCTTGCACGCGCGTCATCACGAAGATCAGCAGCATGCCGACGGCGCCGCGGCACATCACGATCTCCGAGGTGGTCGAGGTGTCCGACGCCAGCTTCACGCACACGCCCATCAGCGAGAATACGAACGCGGCAAACAGCATCCACAGCGACTGCATGGTGCGCTCAGTTCCTGTCAGGGGTGGGCAAGGTCAGAAGGCTGCGGCCGAACGGGATTCGGCGCGCGGGCAGGGGCGGCAACGCTGCGCGAACGGGTACGCAACCGGGGGCGGCGGCTTGCGGCAAGGCGGGCAGGGCTGGCAACCTACCGGCCCCGCCGCCAATCATGTTCATCAGAGGGCGATCTGGCTGCGGTACCACTCGTGGAAGTGCTGCATGCCATCTTCCATCGGCGACTGGTAGGGGCCGACTTCGCTGGTGCCGCGATCGAGCAGCACCTTGCGGCCGGCATCCATGCGCAGCGCGATCTCGTCGTCCTCGACACAGGTCTCCATGTACGCGGCGCGCTCGGCATCGACGAAGCTGCGCTCGAACAGCACGATCTCTTCCGGGTAGTAGAACTCGACCACGTTGGTCGTTTTCTGCGGGCCCTTCGGCCACAGTGTCGATACCACCAGCACGTTCGGATACCACTCGATCATGATGTTTGGATAGATCGTCATCCAGATCGCGCCGAACGGCGGCACCTTGCCGCCATTGAAGCGCAGCACTTCGTCATGCCACCTCTGGTAGTCCGGCGAGCCGGACTTCTTCAGCGCCGAGTTCACGCCGACCGTCTGCACGCTGTAGCCGGGACCCATTTCCCAGCGCAGGTCGTTGCAGGTGACGAAGTTGCCGAGACCCGGATGGAAGGGCTCGACATGGTAGTCCTCGAGATAAACCTCGATGAAGGTCTTCCAGTTGTAGTCGCACTCGTGGACTTCGACATGGTCGAGCATGTAGCTGTCGAAGTTAAGGTCCTGCGTGACCGACAGGTTCTTCAGCATGCCGGGCACGTCGAAGCCATTGTTCTCGAACAGCAGGCCGTTCCAGCGTTGCAGGTCGAAGCGCTGCAGGTTCAGACAGGGGGTATCGGCAAAATGCGGCGCGCCGACCAGCTCGCCTTTCAGGTCATAGGTCCAGCGGTGCAGCGGGCACACGATGTTGTTCGAATTGCCGCGGCCGACCAGCATCTTGGCCTGGCGATGACGGCACACATTCGACATCAGCTCAATGCCTTGCTGGCCACGAACCAGCACTCGGCCGTCGTTCTCCCAGGGCAGGGTCGCGAAGTCACCGGTGTTGGGCACCATCAGTTCATGACCGGCATAGGCCGGGCCTTTTTTGAACAGCTGCTTGATTTCCTGCTGCAGCAGCGCGTCATCAAAATAGACGCCTACCGGAAGTTGCGCGTTCGAGCGCGCGAGCCGAGAGAGACTGGCCAGATCGGACATCCCCACCCCCAAATTAATTTGCACCAACCTAAGGAAGAAAGAATCCGCAAAAACCTGTGTTCAAACGAAATGAAACGGTTATTTTTTGGACGAAGGGCGGATTATACCTGCGGGGCTTCCCCGGGGATACCAGTTTTTCAATCCTGCGGCGATGCCTGTCTGGCAATCACGTCCGCCGGCTTTCGTCTGCGTTGAGCGTCTGTCTCGCGCGCTCACATGCCGTTATGGCAATCATGTATGCCGGTTTTGCAGTCCGGCGATGTGGCCTTGCACTAAAATAGACAGTTATCTTTGCAAGACACCGACATGCCGAAAAAGCCTTCTACCGAGCAGCCCAGCGCATCCTTCGAGGATGCGATGGCAGAACTGGAACAACTCGTCGCCGATATGGAGGCGGGCGAACTGCCGCTGGAAGCCTCGCTTGCCGCGTACAAGCGCGGCTCCGAACTCGTGAAGTACTGCGCGGCTCAGCTGGAGCGGGTCGAAAAGCAGGTCAAGGTGCTGCAGGGCGAGCTGCTGAAGCCGTTTGCCGACGCGGCTGATGGTGCGGATGGTGCGGATGATGACGATGAAGAAGGCGAGGACGACGAATGAGCGTCGATTTCTCTGCCTGGCGCGCCGATGTCCAGACCGGCATGGAGCGCGTGCTGGCCGCGCATCTGCCGTCCACGGCACAGCTGCCGCAGCGTCTGCATGAAGCGATGCACTATGCAGCGATGGATGGCGGCAAGCGCGTGCGTCCACTGCTGGTGTATGCGGCCGGTGAGCTGTTCGATGCGCAGCGCGATGCGATAGAGCGCGCCGCCGCAGCGGTCGAAATGATCCATGTGTATTCGCTGGTGCACGACGACATGCCGTGCATGGACGATGACGACCTGCGCCGTGGCAAGCCCACCGTGCACAAGCAGTATGACGATGCGACTGCGCTGCTGGTCGGCGATGCCTTGCAGGCGCAGGCCTTCACCGTGCTGGCCGGCGGCACGCTGGCAGCCGAGCGCCGGGTCGCGATGGTGGCCTTGCTGGCACAGGCGGCCGGCTCGCTCGGCATGTGCGGCGGGCAGGCGATCGACCTGGCGTCGGTTGGCCTCGCGCTGACGCTGCCCGAGCTGGAGCAGATGCACACACTGAAGACCGGCGCGCTGCTGCGGGCGTCGGTGATGCTGGGCGCGACCGCGGGCAAGGCGCTGGCCGCCAATGAGGAAGCCGCGCTGTCGGCGTATGCGGCCGCGATCGGGCTGGCCTTCCAGGTGGTGGACGATATCCTCGACGCCACCGAGGACACGGCGACGCTGGGCAAGACCGCCGGCAAGGACGCGGCCAACAACAAGCCGACCTATGTGTCGCTGCTGGGGCTTGAGGCTTCGCTTGCCCTCGCGGAGAAACTCCGGCAGGATGCCCATCAGGCGTTGCAGCCATTTGGCGGCACGGCCGGCAGGCTACGGGATATCGCCGACCTGATCGTGCGGAGGAAGGCCTGAGAGATGGAACTACTACAAAAAATCAATGACCCTGCGGACCTGCGCGGACTGTCGCGCCAGGAATTGCGTACGCTCGCCGATGAGTTGCGCAGCTACCTGCTGGAATCGGTCTCCAAGACCGGTGGCCACCTGTCGTCCAACCTAGGCACTGTCGAGCTGACGATTGCGCTGCACCATGTGTTCGATACGCCGGAAGACCGCATCGTATGGGATGTGGGTCACCAGACCTATCCGCACAAGATCCTGACCGGGCGTCGCGACCGCATGCCGACGCTGCGCCAGCAGGGCGGTCTGTCCGGTTTCCCGAAGCGTGACGAAAGTCCGTACGACACCTTCGGCACCGCGCACTCGTCGACTTCGATCTCGGCGGCGCTGGGCATGGCACTGGCTGCCCGCACCAAGGGCGAGAAGCGCCACTCGGTGGCCGTGATCGGCGATGGCGCGATGACGGCCGGCATGGCCTTCGAGGCATTGAACAATGTCGGCGTCTATGAAGACGTGAAGCTGCTGGTGGTCCTGAACGACAACGACATGTCGATCTCGCCGCCGGTCGGTGCGCTGAACCGTTATCTTGCCCGCCTGTTGTCGGGTAAGTTCTATGCGGCGGCCAAGAGCGTCGGTAAATCCATGCTGCCGCCGCGCATGCTGGAGTTTGCGAAGCGCTTCGAAGAGCATGCGAAAGGCATGCTGGTGCCGGCCACGATGTTCGAGGAATTCGGCCTCAACTACATCGGCCCGATCGACGGTCATGATCTGGATTCGCTGATCCCGACGCTGCAGAACCTGAAGGAGCTCGACGGCCCGCAGTTCCTGCATGTGGTGACGCGCAAGGGCCAGGGCTACAAGCTGGCCGAAGCCGATCCCATCCTGTACCACGGCCCAGGCAAGTTCAATCCGGCCGAAGGCATCAAGCCGGCCAGCGCGCCCGCCAAGACCACGTACACGCAGGTGTTCGGCGACTGGCTGTGCGACATGGCCGCGCAGGATGGCAAGCTGGTTGGCATCACGCCGGCGATGCGCGAAGGTTCGGGCATGGTGAAGTTCGACCAGCAATACCCGGACCGTTATTACGATGTCGGCATCGCCGAGCAACATGCGGTCACCTTTGCCGCCGGCCTCGCGTGCGAGGGCTTGAAGCCGGTGCTGGCGATCTACTCGACTTTCCTGCAGCGCGGCTATGACCAGCTGATCCATGACGTCGCATTGCAGAACCTCGATGTGACATTCGCGCTCGATCGCGCCGGCCTGGTCGGCGCCGATGGCGCGACGCATGCGGGCAATTACGACATCGCGTACCTGCGCTGCATCCCGAACATGGTGGTGATGGCGCCGAGCGACGAGAATGAATGCCGCACCATGCTCAGTACGGCGTACCACTACCCGGGACCGGCGTCGGTGCGCTACCCGCGTGGCGCCGGTATCGGCGCGGCGATTGCGCCCGGGCTGGAGACCATCGAGATCGGCAAGGGCATCGTGCGTCGCCAGGGCAAGGGCGTGGCCATCCTCGCATTCGGCTCGATGGTGGCGTCGGCGCTGGGTGCGGCCGATGAGCTGAATGCGACCGTGGCCGACATGCGTTTCGTGAAACCGCTGGATGCGGCACTGGTGGCGCAGCTGGCCAACAGCCATGAGCTGGTGGTGACGATCGAAGAAGGCTGCGTGATGGGCGGCGCCGGATCAGCGGTAGCCGAGGCCATGGCCGCTGCCGGCATCGTGAAGCCGCTGCTGCAACTGGGCCTGCCGGACAAGTTCATCGACCATGGCGATGCGCAGCAACTGCTCGCGCAATGCGGGCTGGATGCGGCCGGTATCGTGGCCGCCATTCGTCAGCGCATCGGCAAGGTCGAGCCGAGGCTGGTGGTCAACCAGTAAACTCAAGTCTTGGATCCCAGCTTTCGCTGGGATGACGATGTCGGAGGCCTGGCTCAACATGCCGTCGTCCCAGCGAAAGGTGAGGCCGGGGTTTCGGGTCACATGTGACCCGCCGGCAGAACGGCACTGGCATACGTGCCAGTGCGCGCCCTGCAAGGGGGGACCCATGGCCCATGGCCCATCGGGCTGCGGCGGGCGTTGCGCTAAATTGGCCAGCGCCAGGCGAGAGCGGGCCTTATTCGCGGCTACGGCCCTTTTCCCACAGTACGTCCGAGCCGCCGGCATGGCGGTTCAGCACGCGTGCCAGCACGAACAGCAGGTCGGACAAGCGGTTCACGTAGTGGCCGAGGCGTGCATGCACATTCTCTGCCTTGCGCAGCGCGACGATGCTGCGCTCGGCGCGCCGGCACACGGTGCGGCACACATGCGCGATCGCCGCTGCGCGTGAACCGCCGGGCAGGATGAAGTCTTTCAATGGCGGTAGCGTTGCGTTGTACTCGTCCAGCCATTGATCCAGTCGCGCGACTTGCGCATCGGTCATCATCACGAAGCCGGGGATGGACAGTTCGCCGCCAAGGTCAAACAGGTCGTGTTGTATCGTGATCAATGCGTCGCGCAGTCCGGCGGGCAAGTCTTCGCACAGCAGTACGCCGATCTCCGAATTCAACTCATCGACATCGCCCATCGCCTGCACGCGCAGTGCATCCTTGACCGTACGGCTGCCGTCGCCGAGGCCCGTGGTGCCATCGTCGCCGGTCCGGGTCGCAATTTTTGACAGTCGGTTGCCCATCTTGCGTCTTCCCGCAGGAGTTCAGTTCATGAAACGGGCAGCATACGGGAAATTGCGCGCACGATGTTTGCCCTGCCCAAATGGCCAATTCGGCTCAGCCCCGAGCGCCCCATCCACAATTCGCAATCCTGGGGCGATAGGGGGACAAAGAGTACAATATCTTTCTCTCGGAGAAGCCTGCATGAATTCCCCCGCCGATGTCCTGAAGCGCCCCTTGCCCGAAGCCCTGCTGTCTGCGCTGCAGGCGCGCTTTGGCGCGCAACTGTCGACCAGCCATGCGATGCGCGAGCATCATGGCCGTGACGAGTCTTCGTATGATCCGATGTTGCCGGATGCCGTGGTGTTTGCGCAATCGACCGAAGATGTCGCCGCAGCTGTTGCCCTGTGCAATGAGCACCGTTTTCCGGTGATTCCATATGGCGCCGGTACCTCGCTCGAGGGCCATATCCTCGCGCTGCAGGGTGGTTTGTCGATCGACCTGTCGCAGATGAACCGGGTGGTCACGCTCAACGCGGAAGACCTGACCGTGACGGTGCAGCCCGGCGTGACGCGCAAGCAGTTGAATGCGGAGATCAAGGATACCGGCCTGTTCTTTCCGATCGATCCGGGCGCCGATGCATCGATCGGCGGCATGACCGCCACCCGTGCGTCCGGCACCAATGCGGTGCGCTACGGCACCATGCGCGAGAACGTGCTGGCACTGACCGTGGTGACCGCCGAAGGCAAGGTCATCAAGACCGGCACGCGTGCGAAGAAATCCTCCGCCGGCTATGACCTGACGCGCCTGTTCGTCGGCAGCGAAGGCACGCTCGGCATCGTCACCGAAATCACGCTGAAGCTCTATCCGCAACCCGAGGCCGTCTCGGCTGCGGTGTGCTCGTTCCCGAGCATTGCGGCTGCGGTCAACACTACGATACAGACGATACAGATGGGCGTGCCGGTCGCGCGCGTCGAGTTCGTCGACGAAAGTGGCGTGAAGGCGATCAACATGCACGACAAGCTGTCGCTGCCGGAAAAGCCGCTGCTGTTGTTCGAATTCCATGGCAGCGAGCATGGCGTGCAGGAACAGGCCGAAGTGGTGCAGCAGATCGCGAATGAATTCGGCGCCGAAGGTTTCGAATGGGCGACGCGCCCCGAAGATCGCAGCCGCCTGTGGCAGGCACGACACAACGCCTACTTTGCGCTGCTGCAGCTGCGTCCCGGCTCGCGCGCGATCTCGACCGATTGCTGCGTGCCGATCTCGCGACTGGCCGAATGTCTGCTCGAGACCAAGGCCGACTGCGAACGCGAGCAGATCATTCATGGCATCGTCGGCCACGTTGGCGATGGCAATTTCCATGTGCAGATGCTGATCGACCCGAATGATCCGGCCGACATTGCGCGTGCCGAAGCCGTCAATGAACGCATGGTCGCGCGCGCGATCGCGATGGATGGCACCTGTACCGGCGAACACGGCGTCGGGCTGCACAAGATCGATTTTCTGGTGCAGGAGCATGGCGAAGGCGCGATCGATGTGATGCGCACGCTCAAGCATGCGCTGGACCCGAACAATATTCTCAACCCCGGCAAGGTCGTCCGCTGGTGACGCCGCCTCACCCCTGAAGCAAGGTTTTCATGGCAAATCGCATCCCGCCGGTACACGCGCTGTCTGCATTCGAAGCAGCGGCGCGTCATGGCTCCTTCGCGCTGGCGGCCGAGGAATTGTGCATCACACCGTCTGCGTTATCGCATCGCATACGCCTGCTCGAGGAATTCGTCGGCGAGCGCCTGTTCGTGCGCGATGGCCGCAATGTCGGCCTGTCCGAATTCGGCCGGCGTTATCTCGATGTGGTGCGGCAGGCCTTGCGCACCCTGACCGATTTCCCGATGCCGCGCCGCGCGGCATCCGTGCAGCCGCGCGTGAAGGTCACGGTGCCGCCGACCTTTGCGCGCTACATGCTGGTGCCGCACCTGTCGTCGTTCACCAAGCTGCATCCGGATATCGCGATCGAGATCTATCTGTCGGTACCGCTGTATGACCTGTCGCTGTCGGAAAGCGATATCGAGGTGCGTTTCGGTCCCGGCCGTTATCCCAACCTGCAGTGCGAGAAGCTCTTTCTGGAACCGACCTTCGCGGTCGCAAGTCCCGCCTACCTCGAACAGGTCGGCGGCATTCGTGAACCGGCCGATTTGCAGAAAGCGTCGCTGATCCGCTCCGCACTCGAACCCTGGCAGCCGTGGTTCGAAGCGGTCGGCCTCGACTGGCCGGAGCCGACTGCCGGCATCCGCGTCGATGACCTCGGCCTGTTGCTGGAAATGGTCAAGCATGGCCACGGTGTCGGCCTGGCGCGTGCGCATTTTGCGCGCGACATGCTGGCGTCCGGCGACATCGTGCGCCTGTTCAACGAAAGAACCGGTACCCCGCCGCACGGTTATCACGTGGTCTATGAAAAGCCGGTGCTGGAACGCCCCGAAGTGGCGTCCTTCCTGCAATGGGTGCTGGCGACCTTCAGCAGCGTCTGATCCCGGCTGGCGAGGAAGCCTCGCCGTTGCCGCTCCCGGGACCGCAGCCTTGACCGCCTTGGCTCGCATCGGTTGCCTGAATGCTGCGTTCGCGGGGCAAAAAATTTCAACAGTCCGGGGAAAGCTTTTCAGCCGAAAAGCGCTGATTTCACCGGTTTGCTGCGGTGCGATTCTATAAACTACGGGTCTTTCCCATTGCGGCTTGCCGACAGCGCTTGCCGCTTCCGGATCCGACATCATGAACGCCCCAAACGAATCCGCTACCGCGGCCTTTACGCTGGCGCGGCAGCAAGCCGTGGTCGCTGCCTTGCGCGCGGTCCTGCCTGCGCCATCGGTGCTGTATACCGAGGAAGATACCCGCCCGTATGAATGCGACGGCCTGTCGGCCTACCGGCAATTGCCGATGGTCGTGGTGCTGCCAGAAAACGAAGCGCAAGTCATCGCGGTGCTGAAAGTCTGCCGCGACCTGCAGGTACCGATCGTGCCGCGCGGCGCCGGCACCGGCCTGTCTGGTGGCGCGATGCCGATCGCCGATGGCGTCGTGCTGTCGACCGCGCGCCTGAACCGTATCGTCAAACTTGACCCGTATGCACGCACCGCCGTGGTCCAGCCCGGCGTGCGCAACCTCGCGATTTCCGAAGCGGCCAACCCGCACGGCCTGTATTACGCGCCCGATCCGTCGTCGCAGATCGCCTGCTCGATCGGCGGCAACGTCGCCGAGAACTCCGGCGGTGTGCATTGCCTGAAATACGGACTGACCGTGCACAACGTGCTGAGCGTGCGCATGGTCACCACCGACGGCGACGTGGTCGAGCTGGGCAATGAAGGCCTCGATGCACCGGGCCTCGACTTGTTGGCCGTCTTCATCGGCTCCGAGGGCATGCTTGGCGTGGTTACCGAAGTGACGGTGAAGCTGGTGCCCAAGCCGCAGGCGGCGCGCGTGATCATGGCGTCTTTCGATGACGTGGTCAAAGGCGGCAATGCAGTCGCGAACGTGATCGCGGCCGGCATCATTCCCGCCGGTCTGGAGATGATGGACAAGACCAGCTCGCGCATGGTCGAGCCTTTCGTGAAGGCCGGCTACGACACGGATGCCGAAGCGATCTTGCTGTGCGAGTCCGATGGCACGCCGGAAGAGGTTGAGGAAGAAATCGCGCGCATGACCGAGGTGTTGAATGCGTCCGGCGCGACCGCGATTGCAGTATCGACCAGCGAGGCTGAACGGCTCAAGTTCTGGTCCGGCCGCAAGAATGCCTTCCCGGCTGCAGGCCGTATCTCGCCAGACTACTACTGCATGGATGGCACCATTCCGCGCAAGCACCTCGCCAAAGTCCTGCTCGGCATCGCCGACATGGAAAAGACCTGGGGCCTGCGCTGCGCGAACGTGTTCCATGCGGGTGACGGCAACCTGCATCCGCTGATCCTGTTCGATGCGAACACTCCGGGCGAATTCGACCGCGCGGAAAAATTCGGCGCCGAGATTCTCGAACTCTGCGTCGAAGTCGGCGGCACCATCACTGGCGAGCATGGCGTCGGGATCGAGAAGATCAACTCGATGTGCGTGCAGTTCGCCCCCGAAGAGCGCGAAGCCTTCTTCGCGGTCAAGCGCGCGTTCGATGCCGCGTTCATCCTGAATCCCGACAAGGCCATCCCGACCCTGCACCGCTGTGCCGAGTACGGAAAGATGCATGTCCGCCAGGGCCAGCTGAAACACGCCGACCTGCCGCGCTTCTGACGCATACAAAGTAGAAAGTCACATTACCGATGGACCAGGAATTGCAGCAATTCAAGGACCGCATTGCGTCCGCGACCGCGTCGAAGACGGCGCTGCGGATACGCGGCAACGGCACCAAGGACTGGTATGGCCAGGCACTGCGCGGCGACATCCTCGACACGCGTGCTTACAGCGGCATCGTGTCCTATGACCCGACCGAACTGGTGATCACTGCGCGCGCCGGCACCACGCTGCGCGAGATCGGCAAGGCGCTGGCCGAGAAAAAGCAGATGCTGGCCTTCGAGCCGCCGCGTTTCGACGGGCTGGCCACCATCGGCGGCATCGTCGCCAGCGGCCTGTCCGGCCCGCGTCGGCAGGCAGTGGGCTCTGTGCGCGATTTCGTGCTCGGCACGGTGCTGATGGATGGCAAGGGCGACGTGCTGCACTTCGGCGGGCAGGTGATGAAGAACGTTGCCGGCTACGATGTGTCGCGCCTGCTCACAGGTTCGTTGGGTACCCTCGGTCTGATTCTTGAAGTGTCGGTGAAAGTGCTGCCGCGCCCGTTTGCACAGCACTCATTGCAATTCCATGTCGGCGAAGAAGAAGCGCTGCACATGTTGAACACCTGGGGTGGGCAGCCATTGCCGATCTCGGGCTCTTGCTGGCATGACGGCAAGCTGATGGTGCGCCTGTCCGGCGCGCAGGCGGCGGTCGATGCGGCGATCTCAAAGATGGGCGGCAACGAATTGCCCGATGCCGAAGCGTTCTGGGACAGCCTGCGCGAGCAGTCGCATCCCTTCTTTGCCGGCATCGACGAGAACCATGGCCTGTGGCGCGTGTCAGTGCCGACAGTTGCAGCAGCATTGACCCTGCCGCGCGCGCAGTCAGCGCAGCTGATCGAATGGGGTGGTGCGCAGCGCTGGCTGAAGACCAGCGCCAATGCGGACATGGTTCGTGCTGCAGCCGCAGCGGCGGGTGGTCATGCAACGCTGCATCGTGGCGGCGACAAGTCGGTCGGCGTGTTTCATCCGCTGGCGCCGGCGGTCGCCTGCATTCACCGCAACCTGAAAAACGCTTTCGATCCGGCGGGGATTTTCAATCCCGGTCGCATGTATTCCGAGTTCTGAACGATGCAAACGAGTCTCGCCGATTTCATCAAGGACACGCACGAAGGCCAGGAGGCCGATGCCATCCTGCGCAAGTGCGTGCACTGCGGCTTCTGCACCGCGACCTGCCCGACCTATCAGCTCCTCGGTGACGAGCTGGACGGTCCGCGTGGTCGCATCTACCTGATCAAGCAAGTCCTCGA
>JACCDS011494886.1_pt1 | contig 19637 bp, 27 predicted proteins | sample 7446441 | NCBI WGS metagenome assembly JACCDS01 (sample SAMN15323445, study PRJNA562643) | freshwater metagenome | isolation source: river surface water | place: USA:Blue River Watershed | collected 2017-08-17
TAATGAACTCAATCATGTACCCATCAGAAGAGGTTGAGGCGGCAATATCAACTCTGGACATGTCTCCAGTCACCATTGGGCATCCAGTGGTAAACGGCAAGTTTGCTCCAGCTGGCGACCCAATATCGCAGGCCGCCTATGGCATCCTTGGTGCTCACAACCGAGTGAAGGGAAAGACAGATGACGGTCGATGGGTTGTAGAAAAGCTGATCCCGACTGAGCAGCTACAAAACACCGAGCGAGGCAAGAAGCTTGCGGAAGCCATCAAGCACAAGCGCCCAATTCATACCAGCACTGGGGTTTATCTCACCAAAGAGCCTGAAATCGGCGTTAATGCAATGGGCCAAGAGTACACGTCTCGCGCAAAGATTGACAGATTCGATCACGATGCAATATTGCTGAATGAGGTTGGCGCAGCCACTCCAGAGCAAGGCGTGGGAATATTCGTGAATTCCTCAGGCGAGGCAGAGGAAACAGAGGTCATGTATGTCAATGCATATGATGACAAGCAGCTAGAAGGCCAGTTTGAAATTAATGTGAAAGGCTCGATGCTTGAGCGTTTCCTTGAGTTCATGAAAACTGTGGTAAAATCAGAACCATCTGATGAATCTCAGACAGTAAATTCAAACCGCGAGGGTAATAAGGTGGAAGAAGCTAAAGTACAAGAGATGATCGCGAACGCTCTCGCGGCTCAGGAGGCCAAGAGCGCAGAAGTGATTAAGCAGGCAATCGATGGCGCCGTATCTGCCGCTCTGGCAGCTAACGCGCAGACTCAAGTTGAAGCTGAAAAGGCTAAGTTGGTAGAGCAAGTGGTTAACGCCAAGCTGCTGCCGGAAGATGCCGCTAAAGAGTGTGGTGTAACTGCACTGAAGGCGATACTGGAAGGCAACTCTCAAGGTCAGCCCGCTATGGGTCTGCGCCGTGGCGTCCCGTCTGCACAAGACGAAGACATCTTCGCAAACTATAAGATCGAGGGCTAATCATGGCTAAGGGTCGTTTTGCACGGGTTAACTTGGATGGCAAAAGCATTTCCAAGACCAAACTTTCTACCGCTGTAGCAACCGCTCCGGGTCAGCTGCTGGCGCTCAACACCTCCGGCTTGTTTGCTGGTTACGCTACTGCTGGCCTGCGAAATGCGTTGCTGTACGTAGCTCACCCGCTTGAGCACGAAGGGCTGCAATCTGCTGATGCAATTCCAGCATCTTCCACCGTTGTTGGCGAGCTGGCAGAAAATGGCCGCGAGCTGGCAGTGCTGGTTGCTGCAACATCTGCACTGAAAGAGGATACAGCTCTAACTCCAGATAACGCTGGCCGCCTGAAGGTTGCAGTGGTTGGTACTGATGTGGTTGTTGCTTACAGCCAAGAAACTTACACTGTTGGCGCAGCTCCAGAGCTGGTCAAAGTTCGATTCGCATAAGGAGCGCATAGATGCTTGTTTTTGAAGATAAGATGCTCGAAGGCAACAGCGCCAATACCCGCGCAAGCCAGAGCCAATATAACGAGATGCTTTCTCAGCGTCGCGTTTTCACCAAGCAGAACCAACACTTTGTTGACCTGTACGGAAATCAGTTGACCTCAGAGCAGCGTTCTGGCCTTGAAGCTAACGCTGGCAAGCCTGCGCTGGACTTCTGGCGCGAGACTGACCGTGTAGCAATCCAAGTCAAGGACAACGACCAAGGCCGCGAGTTCCTGACTGACCTGATGGGTCTGGCTAAACCGCTGTCTATCGGTAAGACTTCCAACGCTTACGCCAAGGGTACTGACGTATCCAAGGATGTCGAGCGCAGCATGGACTTCAAGACTCCTGTCGATTTCGACCACAACGAAAACGTGTACGATAGCGACCCGATTCCGTGTTTCACCGCTGGCTACGGCGTCAACTACCGCAAGGCCGTTGGTGGTCTGACTGAAGGTATCGACTTCGCTACCGACGCACAGGCGCTGAAGATGAAGTGGGTTCTGTCCAACATTGCTGACTACATGCTGACTGGTGACACCAGCATTAAAGTCGATGGCGCGACTGGTCAGGGCATCCGTAACCACCGCAACACCTACCAGATCAACATGGGCTCCGGTACTGTTGGCGGTGTGGTTGGTGCGAACATCGACATCACCACTGCAACCAACGATCAGATTATTGCCTTTTTCAATCAGTATGTTGCTGCCGCCTTGGATAACAACTACGTTGACCGCATTGATGTCCTGTGGGTATCCCCTGAAATCATGCGAGTTCTTGGTCGTCCGTACAGCACATCCGGTCAGTTCAAGGAAGGCACCCTGAAGGATTATCTGATGACATTCGGTCGCATTGCAGATATCCGCCGCACCTTCAAACTGACTGGCGGTCAGCAGATGTTCGGCTATGTCCGCAGCTCTGACTTCGTTCGCCCGCTGGTTGGCGCGTCCGTTGCTGTAGTTCCGATGGTGCGTAACACTCCGTTCGACAACTACAACTTCATGATTTACGGCGCGATGGGCCTGCAAGTGCGCGCAGACATCAACGGAAAATCCGGCGTGTTCAACTTCTCTGTGGTCGCCTAACGGCTGGCTTGGTGTGTTATTATGAAGGGGCTTAGGCCCCTTTTGTTTTGGAGATTATTCAATGCCACGTTACAAATTAATTCAGGATTTCGGTGGGATGAGTGCTGGTGATGAGATTGTCACCGAGCAGATTAGCGACATGCTAAAGTCAATTGCTGTAGAAATTCAAGATGCTCAACTTGAAGTGGCAACTCCTGATGCTGTAATCGACAAGCCTAAGCGCCAATACAATAAGCGCCAAGAGGCTGAGTAATGGCTACCATCACCCAGCAAGAAGCGGCGCAATTCATCACCAAGCTGGGTTTTGAGCCGCTAACTCAGATTGAGTTTGACGCCTTCATTGAGTTGGCTGATGGCTATGATGCGGAGTTTTCCGTTGCTGGTTACAGCGATTCCAAGATTCGCCAGATTAAGCTGTATCTTGTTGCGCTGCAATCCATTAATGGTGTGCGCCAGACTTCATCGCAAAGCGTTGACGTGCTTAGTAAGTCGTACAAGTACGGCACACTTGAGGATACCTACGACTGGCTGTCAATTCGCATCAGCGAAGCCGATCCAGATGGAATCGTTGACATCCCAGCATCAAGCAATGGCGGTGCCTTTATGATGACGCTTGGTGGCTGCTATGAATAGCGCAGTTGAATGGTGCGAGCGCAAGCGTGATGATGCCAAGGATGGAGAATTGGCGTACCACTACCACCAACTAGCTGAGATGTGGAGGTCACGCCTTGAGTCTTGATTTCATCGGCGCAGATTTCATGACGCTGAAATGCACGTACTGGCTCAAGACTGGTCACGACGACTGGACTGGTCAAGACACCTATTCAGCCCCAGTCGTAGCCAGATGCTGGTACAAGAAGGATTTCAAGCTTATCCGCAATGATCGCGGTGAAGAGGTTGCAGCCAAGGCAATGTATCTGTCAGATGAACTTACGCCAGTGACCAATAACTCATACATCACATTTGGTGAATCAGCCGAGATTGACCCAATTGCGGCTGGAGCCTCAGTGGTGATTGGCGTGGGACTCGTGCCTGCTGATGCCCTTGGCTCATCTGACCTAAACAAGGTTTACGTCTGATGGCAATCAAGAAGGCGAAGTTCATCAACAACATGCCGAAGGTGATCGCGGAGATTGACCAGAAGGCAGGCCGAGCTGTTTATGCAGCTGTTACCGTGCTTGATGCTTATCAGGCCACTAACGTACCAATCGATACATCAGAATTGGCAAATAACCGCTCCATCAAGCTGAAGCAATCTGGCACTGTGGCGAGCGCAACACTGAAGTTTCACCAGTCATATGCAGCAGCGGTACATGCCAAAGTCGGAGTTAACTGGAAGCGTCCAGACGCCATTGACCATTGGCTTGAAAGGTCAGCTGAAGAATCACGCGATGACATGCAATCGGCAATCGTTGGAGTTATGAAGCTATGACGCACATTGACGACATTAGGGATTGGTTGATTGCCAATAATTTGGTTACTGGATACAAGGTGCAGCCTTACGAGTGGAAAGATACCTCTGTAACAACAGATAGATTCATTGTAATCCAGCCAGATGGCGGACAGCCAGCAAACGGAGAGTTTCGCTCACCATTTGCTCGACTACTGATAATCGGGCAGAAGGCCGAAGCTCATCAAGTTGCTGGCGGCGTTATTGACCGCGCAAATGGTATAATCACAACCATGCAGGGTAGTTACAGCCAAGGCCGAAACTTCCTCATGGTGCCAGTGAATGACATTTCAATCACGGCACGAACAGAAGACGGCAGGCCATACTGCCAAATCAATTTACGAATATTGGCAAACAAAGAGGGTTGATATGGGAACGGCTTATACTGGACGTGACAGATTAATTAGCTTTAGCGTGTGCAAGCCTAGCGATGGAGATGAGCCGTTGGCCACCGTCGCAGCTCGCTCATTCCTTCACATTGGCGGCACAAAAGACAAGGGAAGAGAAGCCGCTTGGGATAAATCGGAGTACACTAACTCAGATTCTCCTCAATTCAGAAAAGAATACATCACCACGTTCATTGATGAGTCAATAAACATCAGTGGAACATATCTTCTCGACTCCAACGCAAACCTTGCCGCACTAAGAAGTGCAATCCTTTATCCAGATGAAGTAACTCAGGCATCTCAGCCGTTCATGTGGCTGAAGTATGAGCACCCTGACTTCCCTGATGAGTATCTTTTCGGTCTTGCTGAAAACTTCAACCTGACAGAGACATACAACGAAGCAACAACATATGAATTCAAGTTCAACATTATGAAGTCGCTTCAGGGGGCGTAATGGCTACAATAGCAGGCACAAATATCAATCAGGACGGCTCTTTTGCTGCGACCGTCTCAACTCTTACGGCTAGTGACACAATAACCTATCAGCCAAACCAGTACATTCTACTTCAGAACGACACTGTTGGGTCTCTTACCGCATTGATTGATGGTGACGGTGCGACATCTCAACAGGTGGCTGGAATTGGCTCTGTTGATACGTCATCAGGCGTTTCCGTTGTGGTTCCTGCTGGATCAACAAAAATCCTAAACGTGAACTCACGAAGCGCATTCTTCAAAGGCGTGGTGACAATCACCGGAGCTGTAGGCATGAAACTAGCAGTGCTTAACGCATGAAAAAGGGGCTTTATGCCCCTTTGTTTATTTCTCAATCAACTCTAGCGCCAATTGCAATCTGCTATTTATTGAAGCCAACTCATCAGCAAGATTCGATTTATCTACCTTTCGCTTTGCAAGACCTCTTCCATGAAAAGAGCCATCAGAAACTGATGCCAATTCGCGCCTAGTAAAATCATGCATAAGCATGTCAATCTCATGACGCTCTTGCAGCTTTGATGCCATCCAGTTGAAGGCGGCAATGTAAGCCTCCTTCCACTTTGCGGCGTCCTTGCCAGTAAAGCCCATAACTAGAAATGCCATTCCATCCTTTGTCATGCTGCAAACCCTTTCAGGCTTTCCATTTGCTAACTCATTGATTTCATAGCTAAACCCAAAATTGGCGCACTTAAATTCATCACTACAATTCAGGTTGTCTATCGCTCTTAGCACATGCCTGTGATGCTTGCCAAACGCATCAGCAACCTTGCGAGATGTAGTGATTGGCTGACCGTCCGCACACAAAACAAGACGCTTAAAAACATCAATATTTTCCATCACAAAACCCTCAAAGCAAGAAAGAACAGTGAATCATCTTTTCAACGCCAGACAAGTCTCTCGCCTCATCTGTGCCAGCAATGTCTTTGAAGGTCATAAACAGCCCTCTATCTAACTCAGTTTCACAAAAAGCAAGATGATCTGGATTTGTGTCGAATGCGTATCCTATTGCCAGAACCGCCCTCTCTGCATCCTCTCGAATAACAGGCTCATTGTTTACAGTGTATCCGTGGCAGCACTTGAGCTGGTCGTAAAGCTCTTGAGTCATGTCAACGATGGCGATGTTTGTTTCTTCTGGGATGATTTCGTTGATTACCAGTACTTTCATAAAGCCTCCTTTGTTGGTGTGATTGAATGATGAAGCATCTGACTCAGCAAGTACAACGAGTAATTTTCATCGACACGTCAAGCAATGCCAACGTGGTAAAATCATGCAATCACAGGAGGATTCATGATCGACACCACATCAGGCGACATCGCAATTGAGCACATCGACACAGCCACCGGAGAGTTTACGGAATGGGTATTCCGTCCTAGCTTCAAAAACCTGTCACGCATAGGCTCGCCAAGCGAGATTGTGAGCATCTTCGGAGACCTGTATGGCGCATCGTATGACGGAATGCTGCGAGAGTGCCCTAGTGCGTTTATGCCGCGATTGATGGAGCTTGCGCATAAGTCAGTGCTTCAGGCTGCGCTTCACATTCTGTACTCGTGCTATGAGGGTGAGGATGATGGCGGATTAGTTAAGCTGCTAGGTGGATTCTCGCCAAACTACCACGGCACCAAGATTCTGTACCAAGTTGGCAAGATGCCAACCGACAACATCATCGCGCTGGCTCGCTCACTGCTCAAGCACGGCATGATTGGCACCAAGAAATCAGATAGCGGCGGAGACTATGTTCCGCAGTGGAATCCGGCAGAGTTCATTGACCTTGCCCGCACAGCGTTAAAGCTACCACTTGCCGAGGCTGAACAACTAACAATGACCAGATTTCAGCGCCTGATTGACCAAGCATATCCTGATGCAAAGAAACCAGATCGCGACATCATGAACAAAGAAACCTACATGGCGCTAATGCGCGACATTGAGAAAAAGAAAGGGGCTAAATAATGGCTACTAGCGCAGGCGAGTTGATTTATACCGTTGATGTAGATACTGGCAGGGCGATTTCTGAAACAAAAAAAGCAGAGAAAGCGGTTGAGAATCTGCAAGATAAGATGAATTCGGCGGCAGGCTCATCTGAAAAACTGTCTTCATCGTTATCTAAAGTTGCTGGAGCTGTAGCTGCTGCGATAACAGTTGAAAGAATTGCTGCCGCCATGAATGCCGCAGTTCAGGCCAGCAAAGTATTCCAGAAGTCAATGAGTGACCTTTCTGCGATAACAGGTGCAACCGGGGAGCAGTTAAGGCTTCTTGAAGCTAACGCTAGGCAGATAGGCGCGACCACATCTCTATCAGCGAGTCAGGCAGCGGAGGCGTTCAAGCTGATCGCGTCAGCAAAGCCAGACCTGCTTGAGTCAAGCGCGGCACTGAACACCGTTACAAGAGCTGCCGTTACGCTTGCTGAGGCTGCTGGCACTACGCTACCAGAGGCCGCAGACACTCTTGGCAGCGCTCTAAACCAGTTTGGTGCCGATGCATCAGAGGCCAATCGCTACATAAACGTACTGGCTGCTGGATCTAAATTCGGAGCGGCTGAAGTAACTGACGTTGCCGTAGCTTTGAAAAACTCAGGGGTTGCTGCTGCATCTGCCGGAGTCGGATTTGAGACGCTTAACGCAGCAATACAATCACTTGCTGCGGTTGGCATTAAGGGTGGTGAGGCTGGAACTGGACTTAGAAACATAATCCTTAAGCTGGAAACAGACACCAATCAGAAATTAAGGCCTAGCGTTGTCGGTCTAACTTCGGCTCTTCAAACACTTGCCAGCGCAAATGAAAGCACGGCAGCACTAACTAAGCGGTTTGGGCTTGAAAACATAACTGCTGCGCAGGCTCTACTGAATAACGCAAACTCAATGGCAGAGCTTGAACAGAAGCTCACAGGCACAAACACAGCATACGAGCAAGCATCAACTCGCGTAAATAACCTTGATGGCGACATGAAGGCTCTCAACTCTGCCACCGAGGCTCTTGCCATTGCCATCGGTGACAAGCTAAATCCAGCAGCGAGAGACTCGGCAAAACTCATCACTGAGTTGGCGACAGCAACGACAAACTGGCTAGATTCAATATCGGATGCTCCCTCAACTCTTAATGGCGCAATATTCAAATTGCAGTCTGTTTACGAGGAAATAAAGCGACTAGAACAAGTTCAGAAAGGTCAGGGCGCTGCAGGTTTCTGGGGTGGAATTCTAGGTGTTGATGTAACAAAGCAACTTGATGAGCAGAGGGCAAAGGCGAAAGAGCTACAAGACTTCATTGCTGGCTTGCAAGGTAGGCCATCTGGTGATGGTGGGTCTAACTCTGGGACAAAGTCACCGCAGCCACCAAAGGAAGACCCAAAGACAGAGAATGAAGCTCTTGAGAGGCTGCGTCAGCAGGCTGAACTTGCAAGACTGTCAGGCGCGGCAAGGGCTAGACTTGCTGCCATACAAAGGCTTGGAAAGGATGCCACAAAGGAAGAAAAGGAAGAGGCTGAAAAGCTTGCAACTGAAATATTCAACCTTGATGAGCAACAAAGGAAACTTAAAAAATCAACTGGATCAGCAACGACAGAGGCTGAGAAGAATGCATCTGCTATTGCTGATGCCAAGCTAAAAACGGAGCAGCTTCGCCTTGAGCTTGAAAACCTTAAGACTGGCACGGATGAGGCGTCAGGAGCAACATCAAGATACAGCATTGAATCTGCACGACTTGCAGCACAACAACAGCTAAACAAAGAGGCAACTAAAGAGCAGGTTGAGGCACTCGCGCAGCAGATTCTTGCACAGAAGCAAATCACCACCCAGATTGCGCAACAAGGAAGACTTGAAGCTCAGAAAAAAGAGGCCAAAGGATTTGTTAAGCAGCAAGCCTTCGACGCAGCATCACCGCTTGAGCAGATTGACATTGAAGAGCAAGCAAAGATTACCAAGCTGGAGGAATACCGAAACCTTGAGCTAATCAGCCTACAAGAGTTCGAGACCACAAAAAACAACATCATCAAGCAGGCGGCTGATGAGCGAGCGGCAATTGAGCTTGCCAGAAACTCAATGATACTGAGTGCGTCATCTGACTTCTTTGGTGGGATGGCTGAGTTGACTGGTGCTTTCGCTGGCGAGCAGTCTGGCGCATACAGGGCGCTGTTTGCCATCAGCAAGGGGTTCGCAATTGCTAACGCAGCATTACAACTTCAGACTGCAATTGCCAACGCATCGGCATTGCCTTGGCCTGCAAACCTGCCAGCCATAGGTCAAGCTGTAGCTCTCGGAAGCCAGATTGCGTCAAGCATTGCCGGTGTTAACTACGGCGGCGCTCGCGAGTTCGGCGGCCCAGTAGATGCTGGCAAGATGTACCGGGTTGGTGAAGGTGGAAAGCCAGAGGTATTCCAGTCTGGCGGTAAAAACTTCATGATTCCAGGTGATGGAGGAAAGGTCATACCTAACGACAAAATCGGAGGCGGTGGTAGCGGCTTCCAGCAAAACGTAAACGTGCACAACTATGGAACTGATAACGTGCAGACCAAGACCTCTATGGATGGCCAGCAAATGGATATCATTATCGGCGAGATCTCTAAACAGATCAGCCAACGTAGAGGCGGGGTTGGCCGCGCGCTCGCTTCATCAACCGGCACCAAATGGAAGGCTCAGTGATGCGTGGTAAAATGTCAGCAACAAAAGAGGATTCAACATGGCAATAGTTCCATATCCGCCGACAGTGCCAAAGCCACTCATTAGCGTTAGTCGCACTCAGGCGCAGACATTCCAGCTGGTGCAACCACTGCGAGGCCCGGGCTACGTAAAGCGCCTAAACAATGATGCACCAGTTACATACGAGCTCAACTGGAGGCTTAGTAGAGACCAGTCAGCCCAACTGCAAACATGGTTTTACTCCATGAGCGCGAGTGGCTTGGCGATGGGCCGCAATCAGTTTCAGCTTGAGTTGGACACTGAGTGGGGTAAGCTACTCCACACATTGCAGATAACGCCTGAAACATTCGCGCAGAATCAAGAGGCCCACAACGTATTCAGTTATCAAGCTGTAGCAATAGCTCGCAAGGTTCCGATCCCGCAGTGGTGGCTTGATAATGAGAGCTTGGTCAACTCTGAATTCTTCGCTCAGCGCGGTCTTTTCGACTTGGTAATTAACCAGCAACTACCTAGCGCATACGGAGATAACGTAATAGCGTTCATTGACGCCAGCAAAAAATCTATGAAAGGAATTATCCTTTCGCGATCAAGTGCAGCTACATACATCGGTTACGATGGTGAGTTAATTACGGCTGGGGTGAACGCTCAGAGGTACGAATCTGGCGGCCTTCTTCTTGAGCCATCCAGTGAAAACTACGTAAAAAACACAAACTCAATAAACTTCAGCAAGACTGCAAATACAACTCTAACTAGAGATGGGGAGTGGTATGTGGTTAAGAAAACTACAGCTGGAGGCGGTGCAAGCTATGTCTACCTTGATATGTCACCAGCCAACGGAACGGTACCAGTAGCCCCAGCTGTAACTATATCTTGCCTTGTTAAGCTAGATCAGGTATTGCAAACAAGCGGATCATTCTCAATGAGTTGCAGGCTTGACGGCACCGCCACATACCAAACTGCGAAATTCACAATAGATAATGGAATGCAGCCAAGCTCAAATACATCTGGGATTATCTCTAGCTCATCAAAATTAATTGGTGTTGGAACATACATTATTAGCATGACAATGCCGTGCTCAGCATCTTCAGCTAGCAATCGGGCTTTTTACTGCACTGTATCTGGGGCTGCATCCATAGATCAATCAAATGCACCAGTATACTCAATCTCTAGATGCCAAATAGAGCCATTAAGCAAAAATACAAGCTTCATACCAACTTCTGGCACAGTTGTAGTTCGTGATGCGGACGTGCTTTCCATGCAGGTTCAAGGGGCCAAGCGTATATATAGGGAATATACCCCACTCGGAAGCTCTACCGCCATAACTGAGACTGTTCCATATACTGGAGAACTTTGCCCTCAAGGTCATTTGCGGCTGCTAAAGGTTCTTAACAACTAACTAGGGTTTTTCATGACAGATAACGCAACAATATGGACAACAAAGGCTCCAGTTTTGGAGTTCGATACAATCGAGTTTAGTCACTCATCAATCGAGGCCATCCGCGTGGTGGCCAACCAATACGATCCAGTGGTGTTACTTGGCAATGAGTACAAGCCTTGCTATGTAGAGGTGCAATACCCAAAGATTGACGGAGAGTCGCAACCAGAGGCTAGCTTCACCATGGCTCGCCCAGTAGTTGGCGACTTAGTGCAGCGCACTATTCGCAGCATACCGCCATACATGCGAATCAAGGAGCCAGTAAAAGTAACCATGTCGCACTGGTCAGACTCTAACTTAACGGAGCCGATGTTTAGCTATGAGCTTGATTTGAGCAACGAAGGGGTTAGCTTGAGTGTTGACTCGGTCACGTTCAAGGTTGAGCGCATCAACAACATGACTCGCGGGGTTGCAAGAATATATAAAATCGACGAGTGGACTGGTTTGGAAAACCTATGACGGAATCTGAATTCATCAGCCACTGGGTTGGTAAGCCATATCGTGTTAGAGGTAACGACGAGTCTGGCATAGATTGCTGGGCTCTGGTTGTGCGCTACTATCGAGACGTATTGGGTGTTGAGCTTGATGACACATACGATGACAACATCGCAGGAGGATTTGAGCATGAGATTCAATCTGGAGCATGGGAGCATTGCGACAAGAAAGATGCTGGAGTGGTATTCATGGCGTTTGACATCTCAGGTGAGCCAAGGCACGTTGGCATTGTTGTTGGAGGCGGAGGGTTTATTCTGCATTCCAGAAAAACGAGGGTGCAATGCGATAGAATGGGTGTAATGCGCACTCATAGACTGGAATTCTATCGACATGTTGATAATAGACACACCGCTAAAGAAGATTCGCCGACCGCTTGACACATCAAAATCATGGGCTGAAAACATCATTTCAGCCCATCCACAGCTTTTAGATCCTGATTTCACCACGCTTAACCTGAACGGAAAGCGAATCAAGAATCGCAAGTTTGATTGCAATGCAAAGCCGCGTGATGGTGACTTGCTAACAATCTGCGTAAGGCCGCAAGTTTTCGACCCAGTTTCATTGGCGTATATTGCTGTTGCAGTGGTTGCATCTGCCGTGTCGTTTGTGCTGGCAAAGAGGGCCATGGGTAACATCGAGGATCGCACCGGAAAGCAATCCGGAAACACACAATTCACCGGCCAGACTAACACGGCTCGCCTATACAGCCAGCGCCCAGACATATACGGCAGAGTTAGGGCATATCCAGACTTGATTGGCGAGGCGCTGCTGGAGTACGTCAACAACAAGAAGGTGCTAACGCACTACTTCAACATAGGGCTTGGTTACTATGATCTAACCCAGTTCAGGTTTTCAGACTCAAACTTGGCAACGTTCCAAGAGTCAACTTACACCGTGTTTCAGCCTGGTGACATCAACCCGCTTGTGAGAGAGCAGTTTTCTTTCCCTGAAATCGATTCATCAGGAACTGAGCTGAAAGGTATTAACGAGGTTGAGCCTGATCCGTCAGCGCCAACATACTCGGCATTGCCAAGCATGGTAACACTTGACGCAGCAAAGACATTCACTGTTAAGTATCCAAACCCAACCCCGCTAATACCGCCATCAGCTGGTGGCGGCGGCCAGCTTGGGGTTTGGTATCAAAACAGGACTCCAGACAACAAGATACCATCAGAGGCTGTAAAGTTTGTGTACAGGCTAACAAATCCATTTGGTGGATTCACTAAGTATGAATACACAGCATCATCGGCAACTATCTCATTCGACGTTCCAACAGATACTTACACAGTAGTTTCAGAGAACTTCAATGGAGAAACTGGCGGGCTAACTACATTTACTGGGTTTGTTGACATAACAGAGGCTAAATCACTTTACGTTGGTTGGTTCCTATCTACAGTCGAATGCACTGAGCTATGGTTTAACGTTGTTTTTAGGCGCGGGCTTCGCGGTAGTGCGGTAATAGAGTTTGAGTATCAGCCTTGCGACTCCAGCGGCACCCCAACTGGATCTACATTGTCATCAGTTGTAACTTACGAAGATGATACTTTCGATGACAAGTCATTTACCACAAAGATTGCTGGCCTTACATCAAGCTACTACAGGGTTAGGGCCAGAAGGACAAACAACTCAAACGATGACGGGTCAAGCCAGTCGATGCTTGAGTCAATAGCCGCAATAAGAGTTAGGACGAACGTGGTTCATCCTGATGACACAACTCTAATAATTCAATCAACCGCTGGTAACGCTGAGACCGGAACCGAAATGAAGTTCAACGTCATGGCAAGCAGAAAGATGATCTGGTGGGATGGATCAACAGTGCGCGGATGGAATGACTCAACAAAAAAGGAGATCCCAGCAGACCTTAGGGCTAGCGAATTCGCAGCTGATGCAATCATTCACAACTACATTGTCATGGGTGGTGGATCAATTAACGAAATTGACGCTGATGAGCTTTATGGTATTCATGACAAGGTGTATGCGATAAGCCCAGAGCTAACAAAGTGCTCAATCACATTCGATGACGCAGACCAAGCTCTTGGGGATCGAGTAAAGACATTGGCGTTACTGCTTGATGTTGACACCAGCTATGACGGCATAAGGGAGTTCTTTGTTAGGGACGAGCCAAGAGATGTGATAGTTGCTCAGTTCGATGCATACAACCTTGCTGACGACCAATACAGCAAGACATATTCTTTCATGCTTAAAGATCAGTACACTGGGGTTATCCTTGAGTGGGTTGATGTTGATGACAAGAACAAAAAGCGATACATAAACCTCACTCTTGATAATAATGGTAATGTAGTTCAAGGAGACAGCTTCCACCCGAAAGAGATTAAATTCCTTGGTTGCGGTAACGAAACGCAGGCCATGCACAGGGCCAGGCTTGAGTTCAACAAGCTTATTTACCAAAACGAGTCCGTCACTTTTAACGTTGTAGATGATGGATTTATTCCAAGATTCGGAGATATGGTTCGCTTCGTTGAGTATGCAGACGAATACGTTGTAAATGGTGAGGTGATTGGCATATCGGGAAGCACATACACATCAAGCGCATGGCTTGGCGATCTGGAAGCTGGGGTAACTTACTGGGCAGCATGCACAAAAGCCAGCGGACAGACAACTGATTGGGTTGAGCTGACCTCATGGGATGGTTACTCATTCACAACAACATCACCAATGACAGGGTCATACGTTGCAGACCAGATTGATAGTCAAGTAGGAAGTCGTTTCATTATCCGCACGACAGCAGAGAAAGAAGCTGACTTGTACGTAATTACTGACAAGCAACCATCATCTGACGGAACGGTGAAAATCTCCTGCATAAACTACGACGAGCGGACATACCAGAATGTGTGATTTCGGTGATGCGGTTTGGCGTGTGGCTAATGCAACTGGCACTAGATGCGAGTTCGGATATGCAGAAGGATCGCAACTATGCGCAATACTGATTAGCGACACATCATGGTGCCGCCTTGAAAGCTCGGATGAAACTTGGCAAATTCGTCTAAACGCATGGCTCGAATGGTATAATCCAACAAACACAAACGAGGATTAGAGATGTCAACTCGGTATAACACTGGAAATCCAATTGAATCGACAGATGTGCGAGACATGTCTGACAATGCCAAGAACCTAGATCTGTTTTCTAACTCATCAGATATGGCGTTCGATGACCGATTCGGGGTTGAACGCAAAACCATTCATGGAATGAACTCTGAGTTTAACTCTCAGATTTTAAATATGGGTTTCACTCGCATTGGCACGTTTGCTTCCGGCGCAACGTTAGCCAACCCTCGACAAACTTTGCTGTGGGATGTCGCAAATGGCGGTGATGGCCAAGAATATGGATGGTCTGGAACATTCCCAAAAATTGTTCACCCATCAAGCACCCCATCAAGCACAGGTGGTATCGCTGTTGGTGCGTGGATTAGTAGGTTTGACCCAGAGCTTCAAATAATTGTTTTCGAAGCCCTTAGACGTACATACGCAGAGGCCGGGTATAACCTCATCGGAATGTTCAGCAACACAGGCCTGGTTGTTACCACTGTCACTAACGTGGTGCTGTGGGAGCCGACTGGTGTTGCTTATTCCTATAGCGGGACGCTGCCGCACACTATTGCTGACAATGAGACCCCGATTGGAAATCCATCGTGGGTGGACAGGTCACATGCTGCAATCAGCTTCCAACAAGCAGGCACAGGCGCTGTTCCGCGCACCGCTAAGGACAAGATGCGCGAAGTGGTTAGCCTAGAGGATTTTGGCGGTGTTGGGGATGGCGTAGCAGACGACACAGCGGCTTTCTCTAATGCTGTGGCCAAAGGGCAGCCTTTTCATCTCGACGGCTCCAAGACTTATTGCCTTGATGGCGCAAGCGCAAGCGCCGCTTTTGCAAATATGGTCGGGATCCGTATCTATGGAAATGGCGCCACGATACGGGTAAAGGGCGGAGACTGGGGGATTAAGTCCCCCATTATGTCTGGCTTCCAGGATGTGACATTTATTGGCGATGGGGATAAGCGCCAGCGTATTTTTGTGTCTAACTACACTTGGTTTTATTTTGTTCGGTGCAAATTCAGGAACTTCAGATTTTCCGATCTTCAGGCAGATACCACTTCTGTGTTTATGTATGCAGGAGCGACCACCAGCGCGATCCTGGCCCCTGGCGACAGCAAGCATGGTCGGATTGTTGACTGTGATTTCGACGGCGAGCGCCTGTCTATGTTTGGCGTGCGCATATATACAGAGTTTCAAGCTGCAAATCTAAACGAATCAATTAACTACGACACTCAGGTGATTGGTGGCAATTATGACCAGTTCATGTGGAATGGGGTTGAGATTGCGGGCCCCAATACCATTTCATGCGGGGTTGATGGTGCAACGGCATACAACAGCGGCCTTACCCCTTTCGATATGGATAAAGGGTGCCGTAATTGTCATGTTAGAAACGTAGACATTGATAAGCTGACTGGACTGCCAGCACCTTTTGATGCCAACACCAGACCTGTTGCAGTCAGCATCTCAGGGTATTCTCCAGAAAGCATTTTCAGTCAGGGGAATATTGCCGAGAATATCAACGTAAAGCTATATGTTGGTGATTTGAATTCCGTGTTGTCAAATGGAACAGCCATAGCCGCGATCACATCATCCAAGGGCGATAAAATCCGAAATGTTAATGTAACCTTAAACGGTACTCCAACCAGTGTTTCGCAAGGCAAGATGGGCTTGGCAATGCTTATCCTAGAGGATACTGGGGGGTCAAAGGTGGAAACAATCCATTCGACTCATGCCTCTCACGGGATTATCGAGCAAGGCGTTACCTTGGCTGCTGGCAGTATTGCTAAAAATATCATTGACGATATTGCGTGCTCGAACCCAATAGAGGGTGAAGCTATCGGTATTGCCATGAACAACGCGCATCAGAGATCATATCTCATCAGTGGCGTGAAGCTTCAAACCACCATGGGAGTTCCAAAATTCGCAGAGGCTACCGGTATAAATTGGAAATCTCAATCAGCACTGGCATATCTTGATGTGGCTAACAGTGACATTCTCCAGTCTGCGAATTTTGCAATAAATGCCCAAGGATCGCGACTCGGGATCAGAGATACATTCTTTAGGCTGCCAGCCGGATCACACGCTAATTTCATGCGGGCGGTAAATACACTGACGTGGTTGAATCTGCATAATGTGCGCATGAATGCCACCCCTCTCTATCTTGACTTGGCTTTGGCGGGGGTAACTGGCTCGTATAAGATCTCCAGTCAGGCGCGCAACTCGGAGTTTGATCGTTTTGAGTCGGTGGTGGATGGAGACCTATGGGTACAGGAAACGGCGCCTGCAAATCCGGTAGTAGAAAATTGGCCACTAAATCAACGCCTCAGAAAGGCAAACTACACAACCAGCACAGGGTATGAGTTCGTGAGATTTGGTGCTGCTTGGCGCAGCGTTGGCGCGTTGATTTAACATTTCTGGATGGAACTGATGACCCAGGCCGAGGCTACTGGAACGTAAATCTACGAATGGCCCCTTTACCGGGGCCTCATATCTTTGTTGGCACTCGCCCTGGTTGAACCAACCCAGTACGTCACGCAGCTGGCCAGCAGGCATTATTTCCTCTGCCCCTCCCACCACAACTGCAACCTGCGCAGCCTCGCCGAACTATCCAGCAGCAGCGCCCCGTTGTGGCGTATGGCTGACGGAGCAGTCTCGGGGTCGCAGCACACTGGCAGCGGATCGCCGGGCGGCACGAGTAGGTCAGCGCCTGGCGCTATCAAAGCCGTGGGAGCTGTCGATAAGTTCGAGCAGCCCGCTACCCACCACACACTTAGCAACAGCAGGATCCTTAATCCGGTCACGATAAATCACCTCTTTCTCGATTACTTTCACTGTGCGAACTTGCGCTTTCTTTTGCTGTTCTTCAGTAAGCTGCAAGTCACGCGTTGCCAGCTGCCCTTGAAGTGCAAACAGCTCACCCCACCGCTCGTTGTGTTGCTTCGCTTGCTCTGACTCAATCTCTGCTGTTGCCGTTGAGCGCCCATGCAGGTATGCGCCATACAGTGAGCCACAAAAAAGGCCGATTGATACGGCCAGAATGGTTAGTTTTGTTCCCATAGCTCACCACCTATAGGAAGATTGAGAAACAGCTTTTGCGCATCACGAACTGATATTGTGCCAAGGCAAACATCACGCTCTGCATTGCGGCGAATCCATATTCCATGGCAGCCACTAGACTGCTTTGAGCAGTCAGTTTTTATGCCGTTAATCTTGGCGTACTTCCACATCAGGGTGGCATCGCAAGCGCCTTTAGTGTCGCCAGATTTGAGACGGCGCATAACGGTAGAGTTAGAAAGGCCAGTCTCGCCGATATTGAAAGCCAAATCAGTAAAAGCCACCTTCTCGCGCACCTTCAAATCATAAGGAACATCTTGCAATGGGCGGCTGTGATTGGTGATTTCCTTTTCCTTGGCTAAGCGGCACCACTCAGGAGTAACCTCCATGCCAATGTAGACGCCTTTGGTGATGCCGTCGCATATTGTTGGAATTCCAACAGGGTCCACATAAGCCTTGGTGATTACCTGTCCTGACGACTCAAAGTAAGCCGTCATTGAGGCAACCATCGCCATGGCAAGAGAGCCACCGACAACTAGGTTTCGTTTATTTTTCATTTTTTCTTTGGTGGATCCTGCTTTATATCTTTTTGATTTAAACATGGAGAATAACCCAAATGTGGATTTCTACTCATGATGCAGTTTGAGCAATTACACATCACTCCACCTCCAAATCATGCAGCGAATACACGGCACCAGAAATGATGACGTAGTGGTCGGTAACCTTCTCTACGACACCAACAGAGTTGATGCCAAAAAAGTCAGGTGCGTGGAATTCAATCTCTTCACCTAGCAGGCTTTCAAACAGTTGCTTTCTTGTCATGATTTTTGTTCAGGTTGTTTTTGTTGATATGCTCGCGGCGACTTTCTTGCACACGATCAAGTTCAAGCTCAAGTAGATGCAGGCACATATCATGCTGCTGCATCATCGTTAAGTTCTCGTTGGCCATAATGTTGGCTGTTGCATCTCGATACGTCATAAACGCTTAACTCCCTTTCCTCTTCTTTATCGACAACTGCATCAATTCGCATTCCTGCCAATGTGCAGAACTTGATTCTTTCACGTATCCACTTGCGTCGCTTGCTGATGCACACCAGATTCAGTGCGCTTCTGTAGTAGTCAACCGCAAGGTAATACATGCGATCACCTTCCGCTCTGCGGGCCATATCCATCAATGCAGGAAAGTTAGCTTGCATCGCGCTCTACCATAGCCTGCTTGATGTACATAGCAGCATCAAGCAGCTCTTCGTAAAGGTCTTGAAGTGCATCGCGACCATTGTTAGCAAGTAGTGGCTCTCCATATTTCAGCTTGCCTTCAAGAGCTCGATTTGTTAAGTCGGCCAGAACCATTCCCAAGATTGGGTTTCCGATTCCTTTTGGATTTGGTTGCTCTGTCATAAATATCTCCACAAAGTATTTCATCAAAGATACGCCATGGAGATCGAAAGGTCAATAAAAATGGGGCGCTAGGCCCCATTGCATTACCAAGGCACGTCATCATCGTATTGAGGCGCCTGCATCTGCTGCTGCGGTCTCTGCATCCCACCGCTAGCCTGAGCATAGCCGTTTTGCTGTGGTTGCTGTTGCTGAGGTCGTTGCTGTGGCTGCTGATATCCTTGTTGCTGCTGCTGGCCCTGTGCTTGTTGCGATCCGACCGTGCCAATGAAGCCAACAGAAGCATCAAGCAGCTCGATACTGAGCGACAACCCGTTATTGCCTTGGAATTGCTTGATTGCAAGCTTCTGGCCTGTAACCTCAACGATTGACCCAGCCACCAATGCTGATTGGTAGAACTCGATTTGGCGCTGTTGCTTGGCGAATATTACCGCTTCGAAATTAGTCCACTGATCCTGCTTTGTCTGACGATCGTAGTATTTAACTCCGCCGCGAATTCCAAATCCAATGCTCTCTCCCGCTTGAAACTGTGTTGCGTCCTTGTTCAACTTAAATGTTACTGTTGTGCTCATTTGATTGCCCTCGATTATTTCCACTGATCGCCAAACGCGAATCCCAATTGTGCCAGCTTCTCATCCATTGTGGAAATGAAAAGTGGAACTTCTTTTTCAAATCTGTCAAACAGCTCATTGTCAGGAGTGAATGA
>JACCDS010939827.1_pt1 | contig 19633 bp, 26 predicted proteins | sample 7446441 | NCBI WGS metagenome assembly JACCDS01 (sample SAMN15323445, study PRJNA562643) | freshwater metagenome | isolation source: river surface water | place: USA:Blue River Watershed | collected 2017-08-17
ATTAGCGAACGTGGAGGTACCTGTAAAATTTCCATATTCATCAATAGTCCAAGCAGGAGTAACAATTCCCGATGCGCTTTCTGAGGATGTTAACCAACCGTTGATATCTACCCCCCAATTGCCTAAGCTGCTGGTATCGGGCAATTGCTCCGGTAACACTTTACCATCTTCGCCCAAATCGGCCTTAGCATTCATAGCACTAGACAAATCGGTTACATCACCAATAGCTACCTTATCGTCCTTGTGCCGAAAGCTATCGAACGTTTCTTGCCTTTGAATTACCGTTGGCACTCTACTGCCACTCCACCATGCTTTTATTTGACTGAGTACTGCCATAAATTATTTTTTTATCAAAATCCAATCAAGTACCAAGGATTGTTGCCTTGATTCTATTTCACGTAATTGAACTTTAAATGATGTAGTTGTTTTGGTGTGAATACAAAAAATTACGCCCGGATTATACCAATGCGGAACAGAAGTGTCTTTTTCTGCCAATGTTGCAATCACCATATAATTGGCATCGGGCAGGGTTACCCCCAACGATACCGTCATTTCATTTTGCGCACTTGCAACATCACCTACGTCTAATGTGCCTTTTAACAAAATGGAATTGGCATCCACATAAGCCTTAGTTGCCGGATGGTAATCATTGGTAGGTGCATATACCGAGGTATTCGTTTTGGTGAGTACATCGGCTGTATTGGCCTTGGTAGTAAGCGCAGTATTGATACCTGTAATGGCACTACCTACACTCGTAAGCAATTGCTCTGCCAAGCGCAAGCGTTTTAACACACCATTCGATGGGTCGTTTCGTTCAAAATCTGCCCAAGTATAATTGGTGGTACCTAACCCAAAGGAGGCAAATCGGTTTTTATAGTATCCACGAGGCACACCGTCTTTAAATGCGCGGCTTGTTCCTACTTCGTTAACGGTTACAGTCGGCTGCACTGAGCCGCCCACAAGGGGCATTACTTCGCCATTAATAACCACCACACCATTACTTACATTGCTACCGGTTACTATGCAGCCACTAACAATGTAATTATTGCCACCAAGCAAGCTGAGCAATTGCAGCTGCAGCATTTGCTCTTGCATAAACTGCCAAGTACTAGCACTTGCTGGCCAACCTGTTTTTATACTAAAATCTAACAAATTCATAAGTACTTAAATTAGTTCTACATAATAATTTTTGCCATCCAACTTATACTCGTTTGCCTTGGCTTTAATGGCTGCCAACATTCCGGTGCTGGCAGTAAGTGTGGCCGGTATGCGTATGGTAAAATCAAACCCGGTATCATCGTCATAAAAAAACACTTCCTGTTCATCGCCAATAAACATTACTTGATCGTTTTCATCGTAAAAAAACAAAGCACCAAAAGCCGTAAAGTCTACCACCTGTATGCGCCTTGCGGTATTATCAAAAGCATCGTTTAATACTTTTTGCAAGTAGCACACCTGCCCATTGTGTGCCAACTTGTACACTACTTGCTGCCGATAATTGCTAAACCCATCATATGCCTCACGCAGTGGTTTATTGGCAGCCAATACCAACAAAGTGAGCGTAGGCATACGCAGCCATGCAGGTATTAACCATTGCACCAATTTGGTATAAACTATTTTAAACATCGGCTATGTAATTAATGATTAACCCTTTATTGGTATTAGGCTCATTGGGCTCAAACTTGCAATACCCGGCATCAGGTATAAATGAACTGCCAACACTTGTAAAATTGCCATTACCTGTTTTGCGCTCCATTCGCACCAAGTTTACCTTGCGGCGGCTTACGCCATAGCAAGCCTGTAGTGCATCAATAAACCCGGCATTGATAAACTCGCCATCAAATTCCAAAGTCAATGGATATGCAATAGCCGCCTCCCTTACAGGATAGCCCGCGCCATCGATACGCATTCCTTGTTCGTTGAGTAACAATGGATTGTAGTACACATTTACCTCGGCTCTCAGCAAATCGGCTACTTGATTATATATTACAATGGTTACCCCTGCATACTTGATGGTGTTTACATAGGTGGTAAAAGCTGTTAATTCTGCCGGTAGCAATGGCACTAAATCAGTACCACTGAGCTTGGCTATTTTAACCAACAATACCCGTTTATTATCTACCGTTGCCTCCGTTACTGCTGCGTATTTGATGATTTTACTATTGGCTATTTCCGTGTCTGTTTTGCCGGTATTGTCAAACACATCGCTATTGGGCAATAAGTTAAAGCCATACTGAAAGGCTTTGAATTTGGTTTGATACCAAGTTATTTTACCGGGTATTAATGCGGTTAACTGATTGTCTACATCGGTTTTAAAAGCATCTAACAATTTTTCAAAAGTCATAATGGCAAAGGCCATAATGTAAAACAACAAACGCCATATAGCCACTTTGCTGGTATTGGCAAACATGGCCAAAGCATCGGCATTGCCATCTGCAGTTGCCTTGGCTATGCCCTCGGCCACCATGCTATCAAATATTTGTTGTGTTGTACGTGCCATAGTGTTTGTTATTCGTATTCGCCCCAATAAATAGCCCAACTGTCGTCTACTAACGGAGTTGTTAAGGCCGATGCTGGAGTTGCGTTTCGTTTATTGAGTGTTGCTACAATTTGTTTTTTGGATATTTCGCAGTCCGGAACTTTAATAGTTGTAGCCATAGCTACATCATCCACATCTAAACCATTTAACATAGCTATATCAACAGCCAAGGAGGCATCGCCACAATATCTTGCAGCAATATCTACCAATGTTTGTCCTTCGCTAATTGTTATAGTCTGCATCGTATACTAAATCGCCTGTTTGAGAATTGAATGATATTGATATTACTACTTGACCATCTTTTGTAAATTGCTCTCTAACCACTGCTGCCAAGGGATTGTCTTCTTCATTACTATTCAAAAAATCTTCTGCTCCTACACCTACATCGGGTGTTTCAAAAAAACTACCGGGCTGCGTTATGATTAAAGCTTCTTGATGCTGCCTATTGCTTGTACCTATTACCAAATCGGCTGCTTTTATTTGTAAGTCGCCTTCATTATTGAGTAACAAATCTTTCATCAATGCTTTATTTTATTGTCTTCTAAATCGCTCGTTTCGGTTTTGGTAATTTGTGAGCCAAACCAAGTTGCCGCTGCTGTTTTCAATGCCGCGCCTCCATCGGTTGGTGCTACTATCCAACTATTAAACACCGTTTTAAGACTGTTTAAATCATCTTCTAACGCATTTAAACGCGCCACCAAACTACCCACCTTAACCAAACCACCCAATGAGCCGCCATTGAAAAAAACACCTTCAGCATTCATCACCATTTGCATGTCTCCAATTTCAAACACTATTTCTTGCAGCTCACTGTACATAGCAACCACCCAATTACCTTTATCGTCCATCGGTTGAATAAGTACCGTACTGTTAATGGCCGGATACATACGGCAACCTTTCTTATCTACATCAATTACTGCCTGTAAGCGCACACTACCCAACTCGTCCCCATCTATACTTACATCGCAGCTATTGTTGCTTTTATCTACACTTACTACACTGGCCGTAATAAGGTCAACATTGGAAGCCATGTTTTTTATTGCATTCATTAAGTCCTTTGCTACCTTACTCATAGTTTAATTTCTATTTCCGGTTTACGCCTAGCTCCACTGCCAAATGTGGTAGTTACAGTACTTATGTAGTAGTTGCCGCTTCGTTCTTTAAATTGAGCATCGTTGCAAACAGCAACATCTGCTGGCTCAACGTGCGGTATTAAGAACGTAGTAAAACTGCCTTTATAACCACCGGCTTTTAATCCTTCTAGCACACCTTCAGCGTAGTGTTTTAATGCTGCTTCAGTCCACTCGCCAGTCAATCTTATTTTTTGCTCTTCGCCTTTGGGGTCTCCAAAAACATATTTTTTTTCCAATCCTGAATTGCTGATATGGCTTATTTCTACTTTAAAAGTTCTGTCGCCGGGTTGATTGTATTTAAGGTCATCTAAGCTGATAGTGTTTCTATTAAACACATACTTTACGTGGTTCTTTTTTAACCCATACATCAATCCAACATACAGGGTAGGCTTACCATTTATTTCGGTTAAGTAGCTACTGAGCAAATACTTATCTTCTAGCTCTTGCAATACGGTTATTCCATTTGCACCATTCATCCAAAAGTTAAACACCTCTATTTTAGGAATATCGGCATACAACTCAAAGCGAACACCTTGTTGCTTATACAGCTCGTCTAATAGGTAAGTAATAACATCCCGTACATCGTTTTTTTTAAAGCTTTTTTTGAGCCGAATTTTTCGCATTAAGTACATGCTATCCTCTAGCTCCAGTTCCAATGGAATTTTTGGATTGATGCGTTTTATATAGCCTTCAAACTCTTTTTTATTATCGCCGTTGTACCCTAAATACACCGTTACTTTATCGCCTTCCTTTATTTTATCTATCAGCTTGGCACGTTCCAAAAGGTCGTTGTTTCTGTATAGGATAGAAAGCGGCAAACCTAGTTTACAAGTTTGTACTATTTGGTGTACACTCTTTTTAGCCTCGTAACTATGCAAGCCACGAAGCCGATACTTTACCCCAGCTTTGGTTTCAAATTCTATGTTACAAGTTTGCCTTAAATACATGGTTATAAAAGTTCAAGTTCAAAGTCTATGTTGCTCATTCCATCTAACTGAATTACTTCCACGTTTTCACTACCTTGGTTGTCTAAAACCGCAATATTTTTTATAATAAAGTTGTTCTCTGCTTGTATAAACTGGTCTGTTAAAGCACATCGTAAGGTTACAGGCGCATCAATTAACCACAGGTCTCTCATTTGTTGTATTTGCAGCTCCGGCCAGTTGTTATCTGCACTAATTAGGGTACAAATAATACTGATGCTGTAGGGGCGAGTGAACACCTTTTCAAACACTGTACCCACGTCTACTATGTCGGTTTCCTCAATATGCTTTTCGCCGGTAATAATAACAACAGCATTAGGTAAATCAACGCCATTAATAGTAGCCGGTAAAAATTGATAACTGCCTAAATAACTGTCATCATACTTGCGAATGAAAGCACCGGTTGATGCTTTGTCTAATACCGGTGGCAAGGGATAATTGCCTACTTGAGCAATTGCAGAACCCTCGCCGGTTAAAGACTTACCAAAGGCACTACCAATAGCTGTACCATCGCCTTTTTTGGGAGGCAAAGGAAAGGGTAACCCCCTAGCTCCATACACCTTTTGCAGTATGTCAAATACATTGGTTACCATTATTGCGTACTTACTTTGCCGTTAACAGATTGTAATGCCATCAAAACTTCTTCTACCACTTGGTTACCTGCTTCTTTAGCAGCACCTACCAAGTTGGTTGTTTTCAATTCGCCAATGCCTATGACCTTTTGAATTGTTAAATGAATAGTGGTTGGTTTGCTACCACCGGCTGTGATGTTGCTACTCATTTCTTTACCGGTTTTGGCACTATTAGCTGCTTTACCACCCATACCTGCAGCCATACTAATGCCCATTGTTTGCATACCTTTCATTCCTGCCAATGGGCTCAGTGGGTTTTGGGTAGCTGCTTCTTTTTCTTTTTTGTCGGCTTGGTCTTTATCAAAACTTTCGCCACCTTTTTTCTTACCTTCTTCGTAAGCTGCACTCACATCTGTTAAGCCATCTTTACTAAATACTTTGTTCCAAATAGCAACAATGGGCGCAAACAAGGCTTTCATTTTTTCCATTATTTTACCAAAAATGCCAGTGATAATATTCCACAAACCATTAAAAGCATCGGTCATAGGTTTAATTATCCACTCGTTAACAAATTGGCCTACACCTTTAAAAATGCTACTAATCCAACTCCAAATACCGCCAAAAAAATCGGCTATGGCTGCACCAACCGCTTTTATGGCATTCCATATCCAACCCACCACCGAGGTTACCGTATTGTAAATGCCCGTCCACACGGCTACAGCCACGCCCCACATTAATTGATAATAGCCCACAATGGCACCAAATACTGTTTTTACCACCAGCCAAATGCCATTAAAAACAAATTTGGCAATTGCCCAAATACCGCTAAAAATGGGTTTCAGCACCATTTCCCAAATGCGCATAACAATAGTACCAATGTTGGTAAATACGGCTTTTGCAGCTTCCCAAACGCCAAACAAGGTTTCACGAAAGGGTTTAAAATTTTGCCACAACAAATACACTACAGCTACAAGAGCCGCAATAGCCCCCACTATCCAACCAATTGGATTATTAATCAATGCAACATTAAATTCCCATTGAGCTACTGTAGCTTGCATTGTAGCATTACGCACACTATTGATAACGGAGGCATAGGCTTTTTTTATAGTGGTTAGTATAGAGAAGTCTTTTGTGAATTTTTTTATCGCATCGTTGTTAAAAAGTGTATTAATACTGTTTAAGCCGCTTGCAACCTGTCCACCAGATATAACAGCATCCAAACTACTTTGTATGTAAGGCAAGTAAGCTTGTGTTGTATTAAAAATGCTTATTTTAAAATCATCAAAACTAGCTTTAACCCTATTCATCCGCTCTTGGTAACTACCCATTACTACAGTGGCTTGCTCTACGGCGGTATTCGTACCTACTATTTTGCCCTTGTAATCGTCAATTGCCGATGTGTTTTGCACCAACGCCATTGCTGCCGCCACATTCTCTGTGCCAAACATTTGGGTCATTTTGCCAGTATCGGCAACAATTGGTTTTAAAAGTGCCAGCCTTTGACTAAAGGTTAGGCTTTTATCGCTAAGCATAGCCACGTTAACACCCGACGCTTCGAGCATTTGAATGGTTTGCTTACTGCCGTATGCTCCTTCGCTCATCTTGGCAAGCACATTGCGCACAGCAGTACCGCCTTCAGCTCCTTTTTTGCCTGCTTTATCAAGTACTTGGATAGTGGCATTGAGTTCAGCAAAGCTAACATTGGCCGTTTTGGCCATCATACCACTTTGCTCCAGGGCTGCTTTTATTTGCGGCAGTTCGGCACTGCCTTCTTTGGCACCAGCTGCCATAATATTCATCATTTCCGCCATTTGCCTACTGGCTTCTATGGGGTTTTTGGTACTCACGCCATATTGGTTCATGGCTGTAGTAAGTACTTCGGTTGCAGCAACGGTATTGCCGCCCATTGTTTTACTAAGGATGTTTACATTATCGCCCATTGCCTTTAGTGCGGTACTGTTTTGAGCAATGGCAGGGTCTAACTGCGACAATATTAGTTTGTAACTCTCAACACCTTGTGCCGCATCGTTGCCAAATGCCTTAGCACTTGCACGGGCAGCCATTTCTATTTCTTTTAGCTTATCGCCTGTAATACCAGTAATGGCACTTAAATCGGCCATGTTTGTATTGAGCTTTATGCCGGGTGATATTATATCATCAATAGTTTGTTTTAGCTGTGTAAGCCCTTGAATTGATTGATTGATGGTTAGTAACTTATTAACGCATTCACTAAACCCAGATGTAACACCTCGTGTTCTTACGGTAACATTGCCTAATGCAGTTTCTATATTGCTCAGTACAGACGTAGCATTGCTATTTACTTGTATGTTAAACTGAACATTAGACATCTTTATCTATCTTTATAAAAATTTCGTTATGGTTGTGTTAGTTGTTATTATTGGTCTACTCTCTTTCTTTGGCTTTATGAACATTGGCAAAAGCTGCAATAAGAATGATTAAACCCCAATTATGCCTTTTCTCTTTGCTTTTTTCTTTATTTGGGCGGCATGGAAAATTGTAAAAGCCGTTGACAAAATGGGCGATTGCTAATGCCTTGCAAACCTTTGCACCTATTCTATTCAATAAAAAAGGCGAATAGGTTTTACTCCGCATCGCCTCCAAATAACTTACTCAACATTTCTGCGGTATTATTTAATCGCCATTGTTCTAACCATTGGGCTTCCGCATACAGATTACCCCATTCTTTCATGGTTAGTTTTTCAGGTTGTATATGAAAGTTAGCTCTTATTAACACATTGCCCATCCGTATAGTATCCTCGCCTGTATGCAGCGAGGTTACAAGTTTTTTACGGTTCGGGTTAGTGCAGTCATGCGCTCGCCAATTGCTGCTACCACCTGCATTTTTAGCATATCACGGCTTTTAATGGCATCGTCTGCAGCTATCAAACAATTATCGTATAGTACCATGCTGGCCTTAATTTCATCGGCTTTTCCTACAGTACTTGCAGCACTTAGTACATCCATAGTAGGCTCTTTAAAAATGGCACTATATATAGCAGCTCCGTCACTAATATCTACTTGAAACAAAGAGCCGTGCTGTGCTTTTAGTTGGTTTATTTTTTCGGCGGTTAAGCCACAAACAGTCGTTTGCATAAAAATTGAGTTTAGGTGTTTTTACTTACTACTTATAACTTACTGCTTACTACGCCACATTGTACTGAATGTCCATAGCCATAAAAGGCAGCTTTACATCCATTTCGCCATCGCCTTGCTTCAGGCCTTTGGGTTGTTTAGTAACCTCGGCACCTACTATTCTATCGCGTACCAATTCAGTACCCTTTAAATACTGCACTTGTATGTCAAATACAATGTCGGTAAGCTTTGCATTTTTATTTTCTTTTTGAGCGGTTCTAATGAGTGCTTCCAAAAGGCTTTGCTTTACTGTAATGCTACCAGTGGGCTTTTCGTTGCCACTTTGTATACCTCGTGGCTTGGAACCACGTCCGTACACATATTTTTTTTCTACCTCCACATCGTATTCTACTTCGGTAACGGCTTCAAAAGTCATACCCATTGCTACCAAAGTGAGGTTTTTCCACTGAAATTCGGTTGTGTTAAACTGTCCCATATTTTTTAAGTTGTTTAGGGTTTGGGGTGTATGGTGTAGGGTTTAAGTTGTAGGGTGAAAGGTGTAGGGTTTGGGGTTCTGCCTTAAGCCTTCTGCGTTCTGCCTTCCGCCTCACGCCTCCCTACACACTAACGGTATAAGCTATACTAAAAGAAATGTTCTTGGCTTGCCCATTCCGCACTATTTGCAATGAGCCGGTAATGTTGTTGTTCACTATGTCGCTATTGGAATCTACAGTACATTTTATGCCACTAATTTCTTTACTCTTAGTAGGTGCTACTTTAATCATACTGTTTCGTATAGCCGTTTCCACATCGCTTTCCCAATCGGCTAGTATTGCTGGCTCTACCTGTCCGGTACTTTCATTTACTTCAACCGAGTCATTGAGTTTTTCAATAAGCACCGTATAGGCTAGGCGTTTGGCTTTGTTGATAACCCGGTTCCAACTAATGCTGCTAAAATCGCTCGTGGGTATTGTTGCCGTAGGGTCGTCATTATAGTAATAGCCGCTTTTGCCAGTAAATTGTCGGTATATGATGTATCCTTTGTCGTGTATTGCACCAAGGCTATCTTGCAACTGTTTTACCGGTGTGCCATCCGGGAAAAAAGCAGTATCGCTCACCTTACCATCGGCTACACGGGCTACGTTTTGGTGTACCTGTTTTTTGGCAATGTTGCCTAAGAGTTTGCCAATGCTCACCACTCCGTTGTTGGTATCGCATGCCAAACTAATGGCTACATAATCGTTACTAGTGAGTGCGGTACGTGCAGGTAATGCCGATAAGTTATTGGCACTAAAGCCATAACCGGGTACTACCGCCACAAAGGGCATGCTTTTATTATCAAAGCTTGCAGCTAGGCTATTTAGCTTATCTACTCCTTGTCTAATGCTTGCATCCAAACCACCCAATTTTGCCGCCGAAGGATTATCTCTAAACAGTGGCTGTATGCCTACAATTGCGCAGCGACCTTCTAAATGATTGAGCAACTTTTTTACTCCATTGGCATTTGCCGAATCGCAAATAGTTGATAAGCTATCATCATTGTTTACGGTCATTACATTGAGTTCGGCACCATCGCCCATAACATCGTAAAAAGCTTTTATTTCGCCCATGAGCAGGTCATCTTCGTTACCCGGATATTCGGCAAAGTATGCTCCAGCTTGAGCGTAACTAAAAAACTGCCAAATGGAATACGTATCTTGACTAGCTCCATCATTGCCTACAATCAAGGCAACTACGGCATCTTCGGTAGGAATGGTTAAGGGCAGTTGGCCATTTTGGCGCGGTAGAGTAACACTAGGTAAAGGCATGATAAGAGATTAGTAGTTAGTAAATGGTTGTTACGGGTTTCATTAAGCACTAAAGGTTACTAGCTCACCCTCTAAAGTGCGTTGGTGTTGTTTAGCATCGCCTTTGTTGGCTTCTAAAAACACCTGCCCATCGGTGGTAACGTAAAAGGTTTTGTTGTTAGGATAGGCTTTCAAGTAAGGTTGCATTTTGGCCACCAAAGCTTCATCAGGCTCGTGAGTGCTATTATTTTCGGTGCTTTGGGCGGTTGGTGCTTCCCCATCGGTAGCAAGAGCCGTGTCGGCTGAGGGTATTTCTACCACATCACCTTCCTTAATACCCTGTTCAACTAGTTCGGGATTGGCAGCAATATCTTCTTTGGTAACTATATGCTCAAATACCTCAACCGGCTTTTCTACTACATCGCCGGGTTGCGTATTTCTAGTTTCGGGCGACGGCTCTACGTTTTCAGGCACTACCGTTTTTACAACTTTAGTTACCTTTTCGTCATTTTTAATATCAACTTTTAGAGTTGGTTTTTTGGGTGTTGCCATTTTACTAAACGTATTTTTCAATTAAATAAAGTGCGCAGGTTAATACACCTACAGCTGCAATTATCCATCCCCACGGTATGCCTTCGCTTTGGGTATCTTTGCTTTTGTCCTTGGTGGTAGTATCGCTTTTTACTTGGCCATCGGTAACCATACCACGCAGCTCACTAGCATTTACTTCTGTAGTTTTAAGGGTACTTTTCGGCTTGGCATTTGCTTGTACATGGGCTTTAAATCCACCGCCTTTTTGAGGCAGAAGATTCACTTTTACTTTAATGCCATTGCTTTCCAAACTATCAAACACAATAGCCGTATTGCTATCAGTACCAGAAAAGTAAAGGCTACCTAGTAAGCTATCGCCACCGTAGTTAGTTACCTCAGTAATTTTGGCTGCAACTACCATTTTGCTGGTATCAAGGGTTTGCCAGCTACTATCTTTTATAGCAGTAGTAAAGTGCTTTTCTACATGCACCTTTCTTGCACAGCCTGCCATCAACAACACCACGACCAACACAAGTATTTGTTTCATTACGATGATTTGGTTTTCATTTGAGTAAATGCCCATCCCACTACGCCAAGTAAGCCCATGTTGAAGTAAAGCTTTACCAAGTCTTGACTAGCTGGAGGAAGCGGATAAAAGCATACAACCAATGTGATAACGGAGCAAGTAATGATAATAATGAGTGCTATCACATTCACAATTAAAACTTTACTAATCTTTTCCCACATAACGTTTTACTTTTTGCTTACACCAGCCATATAGCTCTTTGCCCATAACACCGGCAAAACCACACAGCAAAGCTGTAATAACTGCTTGCAACAAACTCACCGGATAGTCGGGGTTGGATATTAAAAATTTAAGGCTACCACCGCCCGCGCCTACCACAAATGCGAGCAGCCTGTTTATGTTTTCGGTCACGGCTGATTGTTTAATAATGATCATGAAGTTGGTTACTCATCCTGCCTTCGCAGGTAGGAAAAGTTTAAAATGCTGCGCTGCGTGCCAGTGGTAATATAGTAAGCCCGATAACTAAAGTATATGGTAGATGTAAGCGTGAATAGTTTGGTAGTAGTGGCAACATCAGTTACCGTTAAGCTGTCAACATTTAGCCAGTTACCGTCATTAGTTCCTTGCAAGTATACCTTACCTGCTACCGTGCCACTTACCTTTTTAGTGGTTGCCTGAAAACTTTTAATCTTGCTAGGTATGCCAGTAAATACAATGGCTACCGTATCGGTGTTAATGGCGGTATCTGGTGCAATTACCGTAACTCTTTCCGGTTTAATTTGGAAGATAGGTGTCTGTGCTTGTGCTACATAGGTAACCATAGCAATAAGCATGAATAAAAAAAGCAACTTTTTCAATGTATGATAATTTAAAGGGTGTAAAAAATTTGAAAATAAGTAGGCCACCGTAGCAGCCTACTTTGTATATGCCATGCGTAACCAACCTACAGGTTTACTGTAGGATAGCGCCCATGTATTTGTTACGGAAGGAGGATGCTGTAAAACGAGCTTGAAAACCAAAAATATCTCCACGCGCTTCGGGGTCTTTCAATCGGCTGAAGAAATCAAGCGTTCCCATTGCTTTACATACTTCGGAACCGATAAAGAAGATGGAAGCTTTTTTGTGCGTACCTTCTACAAAGGCTGCTCCAAGTGCCGCTTTTGTACCATCGTTAAAATAGATAGGCAATTTGCTGTAAGGGAACATTTTGAAGCCATAAAACACATCGCCCGGCTTGGCCATAATAGCTTTGTAAAGCACTTTATCTTCTTTGGCAATTTTAGCCATGTGGTCGGGACTAATTACGGATACCAAGTCTTCACCTTCAGCATCAGCATTTAAAAAGTGCGCTTGCTGGTCAATGTAAGCATCAATAATACTATCATTTGCGCCAAGCTTTAACACGTTGTTAAACTTATTTGAGTCATGCGCTTGCGGTGCATAAGCCCACGCAGCATCTATACCAAATTTGCGAGCCAAGGCCTTTTGATGTTTCTCTATATAAGTAGCACGTTGGTCATAGGCTAGTTCTATGGCAACCGCATTTCTTACTACTGAGTTTTCGGTATCGTAAGTTTTTAAGGTTACCTCACGAGGTAAATCGGAAACATCAACAATAGGCACTGGATAAACGGTATTATTCACCAATACATCGGGGTCGGCACCGGCTTCTGCAAGGTTGATGGTGTTGTTTTCTACCAACGAACTCAAATCGCGAACAGCTGAAAGAAAATGGCTTTGAGGATAAAACTTTTCAGGAAGCACATCGGCCAGCCACACCTCAGTTTGCAGGCCATCGTAAGCGTAAAAGCCTACATTGCCATCTTGCATTCTAGCAATGTGCATTAAACAACCTACAACAAATAGTACCCCAAATACAGGCAATACGGCAAAGCCGGTAAATAGGCTAATGAAACATGCCATCAACAAATTGGCAATAACGGATTTGAAAAACTTGAACATTTTTAATTTTTTTAGTAATGATGAATGGTAGTGGGTTAGTGCATGCTACTTTACTATTGTACAGTAGTATTAGCCTTTATAGCGTTCGCCATTTTTATACGCTGTAGCTAATTGCGCATACTTAGTAGGGTCTTCTTTACGCAAACGGCTTAGGGTTACAGGGTCATGTTTTTGCAAATAATCATAACTGTCTTTATTGTCCGCTTCATTGGCATTACCACGATTTTGCTTACCGGTTTGAATAAGGTTAGCAATGGTTTCAGCTTTGTTTGCACCTGCTTGATTACTAGCACCAGCTGAACCAGCAGCTTGAGTCGTAGCCGGTTTACTTAACTTAATGAAAGCCATTGCTTGTGCTGGGTCGGTTTTGCTGAGAGACACAAAAATTCCTTTTTGTTCTTCATTCAAATCTTTCTGCGCATCGGCAAGGATGTGGGCATTAAAAGCCTCTGCATTACTTTTTGCAAGCTGTACAGCCGCAATAGTATTCAGGATGTCGGTTTCGGTTGCTGTTTCGGGCAGCCCCAGTTTTAAAGCAATAGCTTTCATATCAGGTTCTTGTTTTAGTAATGGAATGATGCTTTGGTTATTGACAGAAAGCGTAACCAAATTGCCTTCATGTTTTAAGGCAAGTGCAGAGGTGTTACCGGGTAGCGGTGTAATAGAAGCTTCAAACAAATCGCATTCTTGCAAGGTGGGTCTTGTTTGTCCTGCTACAAGTTGCATTTTGTCATCGTTCCACACTATGGGGTCAGCACCAATGCTTGCACCTTTAATGTCACCGTTTTCAATTTTTTTGATGTAGTTTTTTTCACGTTCGTTATCACCATTGATAATTAAATCGCCCAACAAACGGTTATTCTCTACTCTCAAATTTTCCCAGTGCCCTAAAGGCAGTTCCCATGTTTTATGGTCATAAAAGCACGGTAAGTTTTTACGTGCATTGTCCAAGCGTATGCCAGCTGTTTTAATTACAAAACCGTAGCTATTTACCTCTTCGCTGCTTAGTACAAATGTTTTCTTAAATGCCATCTTTCGGGTTTTGCTTTCTGTGTTTCGAGGATGTAAAACTGCAACCGTTTTTTACCCCTTAAAAATCACAAATGCTGGTTGGTGGACAATTACAACCCTTATGGTAGAATAATTCCACCATGTAGAAACGTGCTTTTTATATCCGCATATATAGGTGGCAATTTTACACCCATACAGCATATTTATGGGTAAAGCAAAAACAGCAGAAAGGCAACAAGGTGCGGAACTATTTATCAATAGCTCGCTCACTATTGAGCAGGTAGCAGCCATCATTAAAGTGAGTGCTGCACAAACCGGTAAATGGGCTGCTCAAGACAACTGGAAGCTGCAGCGCACAGCCAAACAAGCCACCGCCGAGCAAATTATCACCAACTATTACAGCATGATTGCACAAGTGCAAAAAGAAGCACTTGAACAAAAAAGGCAATTAACTAGTCAGGAAATGGATAAGCTGCACAAAATGGCCGATAGCATTGAAAAGCTTAAAAAGAAACTCAACATTGGCAACTACTACATGGTGTTAGAGGAGTTTACAAAAGAGCTCATGCAAATAGATATCAATGCTGCAAAAATACTTGCGCCGCACATGATGGAATTTTTAAACAAGAAGATAAAACAATTGCAAAATGCTGCTTAGTGGTAAAAAGGCACTGGATAGTTATAGCCAGTTGTTAGATATTATTAACAACAGTACTGGCATCAATCCGTTTGAAACGTCTGCCGAAAAGGCTAAGCGTTTAAAAAAGCTATTGGGCAATTACGAGGCTTTTTGCGAATACTATTTCCCCGAATACTGCTATGCGCCGTTTTCAAAATTTCATAAAACCATCCAAAAAAATATTATTGAACAGCCTAACAATATTTTTTTGGAGCAGTGGAGCAGGGGCTTTGCTAAGTCTACGCATTTGGGCTTATTTATACCACTTTATTTAAAGTTTAACAACCGTTTAAACGGTGTTATACTAGGTAGTTTAAATGAAGATATGGCTGGTACTAAACTGGACGACCTACAAGCCAATTTGCAATCCAATCAGCGCATACTTAACGACTTTGGCGAACAATACCGCTTTGGAAGTTGGGAAGATGGAGAGTTTGTAACTAAAGATGGTACTGCCTTTTATGCCTTTGGTAAAAAGCAATCGCCAAGAGGTTACCGCTTCAAATGGAAGCGTCCAAACCTAGGCATAGTAGATGACCTTAACGATACCCGTCAATTAAAAAACCCTGCCATTGCAGAGGAAGATAAACGTTGGGTAATGGAGGAACTAAAGCCTGCATTGTGGACGCGTGAGTGGTGGCTGTTAGTGGCTCAAAATAAATTTAACGACCAAGCTGTAACCGCCTTATTGGAAAACGATGCAGAAATAAAAACCATCGTTCACAAAATAAACATCAAGAATAGCAAAAACGAAAGCAACTGGCCTGAGAACCCTGACTTTAGTAACGAGGCTATTGCCAACTTAGAAGCAACCGAAGGTGGTGGTTTTATACGTGAACGTATGAATACGCCATTTGAGGAGGGCAAAGAATTTAAACGCGAATGGCTGGAGCAGTGGGTAAAACCATTACCCTACCACAAGTACGATGGTGTACTAATTCACTATTTAGACCCCTCCTACAAATCCACAGCAAAGAGCGATTACAAGTTTTGGATTTTACTTGGTAAAACTGGCAAATACTATGACATACTAAGGGCATGGGGCGAAAAAGCTACTGCTAAAGACATGTGGGAATATGCGTTTGATACCAACGAATGGGTTGGCGAACGTATGACCGTAAAGCACTGCATGGAGGCAAACTTTATTCAGGAAGAAGTGCATGCAAAAGAGCTTCATCGCATTGAAGAAGAGAAAGGCGAAACATTGCGCTGCCACATGGACAAACGCCCTAAAGGGGATAAAGGCGAACGTATAGCCAGTTTACAACCATTGTTTCAACGTGGTTTAGTTCGGTTCAATGTTAATGAAAAAAACAATACCGGTATGAAGTTGCTACGTGCTCAACTTTTAGGTTTTGAAAAGGGCGGCAATATTAACGATGATGGCCCGGATGCGCTAGAGGGTGCTATTTGGATGATTGATAAATACAACTACGAAAAAAAACCACCACCACGTGGCGGTAAGTACAAAAAGAACCATCAACGCGCTATGTAGATACATAAAGTAAAAGGCATAAGAACTTATTACTTACAACTTAAAACCTACAACTTATTACTTACTACTTAAAACTTACAACTTACAATGCTTAGTCAACATTTCTCCTTAGCCGAAATGGTAGAAAGTGCAACCGCACGCCGTTTGCAAATAAAAGAGCAGTTTACTCCTTCGCCTCAAATAGTCAATAATTTAACGCTACTATGTACCAACTTACTGGAACCCCTGCGCCAAAAAGTAGGAGCCATTGTGGTTACTAGTGGCTATAGATGCCCCAGAGTAAACAAAGCTGTAGGCGGTGTGGTCACTTCGCAACACTTGCTTGGACAAGCAGCCGACATTTATGCCATTAATATATCCAAAGCCGCGCTTTTTGAAACAATTAAACAAAGCAATTTACCATTTGACCAACTTATTTGGGAGTACGGCACACAACTAGAGCCAGCATGGGTGCATGTAAGCTTTAGCACCAAACCACGCAGGCAAATACTATTTATTGGTGTAAATAAAAAATAACACACATGTACGTACAAAAAACCGATTATAAGGGCAGAATTTCAATTGACCTGCTAAACCTGCTTTTGGCTGAGGATGAAGCCAATATTTTAACCGATGCTAGTAAAACAGCAGAGGACACCATTGCCAGCCAAGTAAACACTGTTTATAGCGTAAATGGTGAATTGGCTAAAACCGGTGCAGCTCGCAATTTCTTTATCCTAAATATGGCCGTAAGCATCGCCTTGTATTATATCTACCAACGAGCCGATGACAATGATGTACCTGAGAAAGTAATTAAAAATTACGATGACACAATGGATGCATTAGCAGCTATCAGCAAAGGCAAACAAACGCTAGACTTACCAGCAAGAGAAGCCAATAATAACGATACTGAAAGTACAGGCAATCCTGCAGAGGACGTAATTACATCAGGTAAAGGTTTAAGACGATGGGGCAGCAATCGTAAGCGTAGCCACATGCCTTAATTATTAATCATCAATTCAAACTCATGCGCACATTTAAAATATTTGGTGCAACCATTAAGCTAGGTAAAGATGCACCTACAAAAGACATTAGCAAGAAAGCTACAAGCGGCGACCCTTACACTCGCAAGCGAGCCAGTACAGTTATCAAAAAACAACCCCAAAGGCAAGTAAGCTTTCAAATAGCCGACATTAAAAATGCTTTGCAAATGGCCGAAAATCCTATAAGCCCGGATAGGAAAAAGCTCCACGATATTTATAAATACATTATCAAAGATGCTCGGCTTAAAAGCCAAATTCGGGATATGCTTTTGAAAATAAAAAGCGAGCCGTGGATGCTGTACATTGACGATAATCCCGATACAGAACTTACTGAGCTGTACAGAAAAAGATGGATGAATGCCATAATTAAATACATAGCCGAAAAAGAACTCTGGGGCTACTCTGTTCTGGAGCTTGACAAAATAGAGCCAGCTAATAACCATATTGGCATAGTAAACCTACTACCGCGCGAGCATATTAGTATCGAAAAGCAATGGGTATTAATTGATGGTGCAGTGAATGGCAGTTACCTACCTTATGGCGATATTATGTGGGATATTGATTTGCTGGAGTTTGTTGATGACCGGAACGATTATGGCATACTACTCGAATGTGCTTACAACATCATTTGGAAATTTTATAGCCGAACCGACTGGAGTAGAACCTCCGAAAAATGGGGAAGCCCGGTATTATCTGTAATGGTAGACACAACGGACGATAAAGAGTTAGATGATTACGAAGCGCGTGCTGCCAATTTTGGTAGCGATGGTTTTATCATTGGACAAAAAGGTGACGAAACAGACATCTTATTTCCGGGTGGCACACGCATGCACGACATTTATTTAGACAACATTAAACTCTGTAACGAAGAGGTGACCATATTGGTCAATGGGCAAACCGCCACTACTGACCAAAAAGCTTTTGTTGGAAGCTCTGAGGTACAGGAAAGAAAATTTGAAGACCTGACGCTTAGCCGATTGCAAACCATTGTAGACGATGTAAACGAAAAGGTAATACCCTACCTACGCCATAAAGGCTTTCAACTGCCCGATGACATTCGTTTCGACTATCCTGCACTAGTACAGGAAAGAGCTAGAAAAACAGCAAGGCAGCAAGAAGAGCCTCACCAAGAGCCGAATAATAAAGAAGCTGAAAAAAACCAACAACCAGACAAAAAGCCAACTAAAGACGTTAAAGAGCCTGCAAAAACTAACCAGTAACCTGCAACTAGTAACCAGTAACCAGCAACTCCAACTATGTGTACCATTTGCGATAACCAATATATATTTTCAACAAAACAACGTATTCAACTAAGCAAAGAGTTAAATATAGATACGCTTGTGCAGGAGGCTATTAACCAGTTATACAACGATAGGCAAATAGATAAACCAACGCAACAAGCATTGCTGCAAAGCCACTACGAACCGCTAAAACAAGCGGTTAACGAGGGCTTTGGCAAGATTGAGTACAACAGCCCCAACTATGAATTTTTAAAGCAATTACAAACCAATACAGCCGTTTTTGCTGCCTTTAAAAACCATGCGTACATAAAAGAAATGGTTGGTTTATTAAAGGACCAGGAAGGAAACCTAAGAAGCCGTGAAAGCTTTAAAGCAGAAGCTTTGAAAATAGATAGCACCTACAGAACTACCTATTTGGATGCAGAGTACGATACTGCCGTGCGCACAGCTCGTTTGGCAACTCAATGGCAAAAAATCCAAAAAAACAAAAAACTGTATCCTAACCTCAGATACTTGCTTACCAAAAGTAGCCAACCCGATGAGAAGCATTTAAAGTATGTAGGCATTGTTGCACCTGTTGACAGCGTTTTTTGGCAAACGCACTATCCTCCCAATCGCTGGCGTTGCCAATGTGGTGTTGAGCAAACTGATGATGAGGCAACTGATATACCAAGCAACCTGCCACCTGTAGACAAAGGCTTTGATTTTAACGCTGGTGCCGACAAAATGATATTTGCTGTAGAAAGTAGCAAATATTATAAGCAAGCAAATGCATTAGATAAAAAAACTTTAGCGGTAGCTGCTAACCGTATAGTTGCAAAAGAATTTTCAAAAGACGCACCATTTAAAAAAATATACGAAAGTAAAAATGGCGGATTTGTAGAAATGCATGATGAAAGTTATAAAGATAATAAAGTAGACAGCCTCAAAAAGAATGCTATTTTATTAGCTAACAATGGTGAGCAGGTGAAAATATTGCCGCCAATAAATGACCCTGACCTCAGAAAGAAACTAATCCCCGAAAGCATTGTAAACAATAGTAAAACCCCTGATTTTTGG
>JACCDS010639527.1_pt1 | contig 19632 bp, 14 predicted proteins | sample 7446441 | NCBI WGS metagenome assembly JACCDS01 (sample SAMN15323445, study PRJNA562643) | freshwater metagenome | isolation source: river surface water | place: USA:Blue River Watershed | collected 2017-08-17
GATGAGCACGCACGCCAGCTGACCGCAGCGGCCGGCCGCATGGGGCCGGCGTCTATAATCGATGTTTGCCCGCAGCCCGGCCAGACCCCCATGCAATCCCAGTACCAGCCAGCCGACGTCGAGGCCTCCGCCCAGCAGCACTGGGCCTCCAGCAAAGCCTTCCGCGCCATCGAGGACCCTGCTGTCCCGCGCGAGAAGCGCTACTACTGCCTGTCCATGTTCCCGTACCCGTCTGGGAAGCTGCACATGGGGCACGTGCGCAACTACACCATTGGTGACGTACTGACACGCTGGCACCGCGCGCGCGGCTTTAATGTGCTGCAGCCGATGGGGTGGGACGCGTTCGGACTGCCGGCCGAGAACGCGGCGATCCAGAACAAGGTGCCGCCGGCGCAGTGGACCTACAGCAACATCGCCTACATGAAGGGCCAGCTTCAGGCGCTGGGCCTGGCCATCGATTGGGAGCGCGAGCTTGCCACCTGCCAGCCGGACTACTACCGCTGGAACCAGTGGCTGTTCCTGCGCATGCTCGAGAAGGGCGTCGCCTACAAGAAGACGCAGGTGGTGAACTGGGACCCGGTCGACCAGACCGTGCTGGCCAACGAGCAGGTCATCGACGGCCGGGGCTGGCGCACTGGTGCGCTGGTGGAGAAGCGCGAGATCCCCGGCTACTACCTCGGCATCACGCAATACGCCGAGGAGCTGCTGTCGGCGCTGGACGGACTCGGCGGCTGGCCCGAACGCGTGCGCACCATGCAGGCCAACTGGATCGGCAAGAGCATCGGCGTTCGGTTTGCCTTTGGGCACGACATCCGCGATGCGTCCGGTGCCCAGATCGGCGATGGCAAGCTGTGGGTGTTCACCACCCGCGCCGACACCATCATGGGCGTCACCTTCTGCGCGGTGGCAGCGGAGCACCCGCTGGCGCTGCATGCTGCCGAGCTGGATCCCAAGGTCGCTGCGTTCGTCGACGAATGCCGCCGCGGCACGCAGCAGGAGGCTGAGCTCGCCACCCAGGAGAAGACCGGGGTGCCGACCGGCTTCACGGTGACGCATCCGCTCACCGGCGAATCCGTGCCGCTGTGGGTCGGCAACTACGTGCTGATGGGCTACGGCGAGGGCGCGGTGATGGCCGTCCCCGCCCACGACGAGCGGGACTTCGGCTTCGCCCGCAAGTACGGCCTGACTATCAAACAAGTGATCGATGTCGGCGGGCAGGCTTTCTCCACCGATGCGTGGCAGGAGTGGTACGCCAGCAAGGACGGCCGCTGCGTGAACTCGGGCGACTACGACGGCAAGGGCTACGCCGAAGCGGTCGACGCCATCGCCGCCGACCTCGCCGCGAAGGGCGTCGGCGAGAAGAAGACCCAGTGGCGCCTGCGCGACTGGGGCATCAGCCGCCAACGCTACTGGGGCTGCCCGATCCCCATCATCCACTGCCCGAGTTGCGGCGATGTGCCGGTGCCGGATGAACAGCTGCCGGTGTTGCTGCCCGAGGATTGCGTGCCGGACGGCTCCGGCAACCCGCTGCGCAACCGGCCCGATTTCCTGAACTGTGCCTGCCCGAAATGCGGCGGCGCAGCGCAGCGCGAGACCGACACCATGGACACCTTTGTGGACAGCAGCTGGTACTACGCCCGCTACTGCTCACAAGGCAACAACGACGCCATGGTCGACGCCCGCGCCGACTACTGGATGCCAGTGCAGCAGTACATCGGCGGCATCGAGCACGCCATCCTGCACCTGCTCTATTCGCGCTTCTGGAACAAGGTCATGAGTGACCTCGGCCTGATGCGCGAGCGCGAACCATTCGCGCACCTTCTGACGCAGGGCATGGTGCTCAACCACATCTTCTCGCGCCGCACCGACAAGGGCGGCATCGAGTACTTCGCGCCGGACGAGATCGACATCGTCCGCGACGACGCCGGCCGCATCACCGGCGCCATGCTCAAGGCCGACGGCAGCGCGGTGGGCTACGACGGCATCGGCACCATGAGCAAGTCGAAGCGCAACGGTGTCGATCCGCAAGGGCTGATCGACACCTACGGCGCCGACACCGCACGCTTCTTCATGATGTTCGCCAGCCCGCCGGAGCAGACCCTCGAGTGGTCGGATGCCGGCGTCGAGGGCGCGTATCGATTCCTCAAGCGGGTCTGGGCCTACGCCGCCGCTGTGGCAGATGCGGTGAAGGCGGCAGGGGCGGTATCGGGCGCTCTTGACGCAGCGTTGGCCGAAGCCCGCCGCGACATCCATCTCACCCTGAAACAGTGCAACTTCGACCTCGGCCGGCAGCAGTTCAACACGGTGGCGTCCGGTTGCATGAAGCTGCTCAACACCCTCGAGAGGCTCCCGCGCGGCACGCCAGCGGCAGACGCCGTCGCCCGCGAGGGCCTGGGCATCCTGTTGCAGGTGCTGGCACCGCTCACCCCGCACATCGCGCAGTCGCTCTGGGCCGAGTTGGGCTTTGGCGACGACGTCCTCACCGCCGGCTGGCCCGAACCAGACCCCGCCGCGCTGGTTCAGGACGAGGTCGAACTGGTGCTGCAGGTCAACGGCAAGTTGCGCGGCAGCCTGCGTGTCGCGTCTGATGCAGCCAAGGACGCGATCGAGCAGGCGGCGCTGGCCAGTGAGGTCACGTCGCGTTACCTTGAGGGCCGTCCGGCAAAGAAGGTGATCGTGGTGCCAGGCCGTCTCGTGAACGTGGTGGGTTGATGGCAAAGCGTCTGCTGCGGGCACTGCTTGTCGGCGCGCTGCTGGCGCTGGCGGGCTGCGGCTGGCACCTGGCCGGCACCATGCCCGGACAGGCGCCGCTGGGGCTGGTCCAGATCAAGGGTGAGCGCTCTGGCACGGCAGCGCTGTTGCGCGAATCCTTGAGATTCAGCGGTGGCGTCCAATTGGTCGAGGAGGACAATCCCGCCGCCCTGCAGATCGCCATCCTCGGCGACTCGACCGGTCGCCGCATCATCGCGCTGTCAGGTGCCGGCCGTGCGCGCGAGTTCGAGATCATCCAGACGGTACGATTCAACGTCCGGCTGCAGGGCAAGGACCTGATCCCCACCGACACCATCGAATTCCGCAACCAGGTGTCCTACGACGACTCGAGCCTGTTGAGCAAGGAATACGAGATCGCCGCACTGGTTGAAGCCATGCAGCGCGATGCCGCCGCGCAGATCCTGCGTCGTGCAGCAGCGCTGAAGCGCTGAGCCATGGCGCACGGCGACCGCCCGGGGCTGTGGACGGTACTCGGCGATGAGCCGCTGCTGGTGCTCGAGGCCGGCGACCGCATCCGCGCCACCGCGCGTGCCGCAGGATTTGAAGAGCGCACCGTACTCACCGTGGCCGGCAACTTCGACTGGGACCAACTGGCGATGGCTGCCGGCAGCCTGTCTCTGTTCGCCAGCCGTCGCCTGATCGAGCTGCGCATCCCTGGTGGCAAGCCTGGCGATGCCGGCAGCGAGGCTATCCGCCGCTACTGCGAGCGACTACCGGACGAGACGGTGACGCTGGTGAGTATCGGCAACGCCGACTGGGCGACCCGCAAGGCGGTCTGGTTCAAGGCACTCGACGCCGCGGGCATGGTGATCGACTGCAGCGCACCGTCCGCCGCCGACCTGCCGCGCTGGATCGCCGAACGACTGGCTGCGCGTTCCCAGCAGGCGGACAGCGAGACGCTGTCATTCCTCGCCGCCCGCGTCGAGGGCAACCTGCTCGCCGCGCGCCAGGAGCTGGACAAGCTGGCGCTGCTGTTCCCGGCGGGGCCGCTCGACGGCGCTGCCGTCCGCGAGGCGGTGCTCGACGTCGCGCGTTACGACCCGCAGCAATGGGTCGATGCACTCTTGGCCGGCGACATGGAACGCGCTGGCCGGGTCCTGGCCGGCCTCGCCAGCGAGGCGGTCGCGGTGCCATCGGTGACCTGGCTGCTGGCCGACCACCTGCAGGCGGTTTGGGCGGTTGTCGAGGCGGGCGGGCGGCCCGACGACGGCCTGCGCCGCACCTACCGGCTCTATGGCGAGCGCGAGCGCCTGATCGGCGGCGCGGCCCGGCGCCTGACACTGCGGCAGGTCGAGCGCGCCATCCGCACGCTGGCAATGGCCGAGCGCGCAGGCAAGGGTTTGGAGCCTCTGCACGATGTCTGGCAGATCCTGGCGAATGTCGCGGTGGCCCTTGCACCCGAGCGCCGGAGGGCGGCGTGAGACGGCTAGTCCTTGCCAGCAACAACGCCGGCAAGCTGCGCGAGCTGCAGGCGGCACTCGCGCCACTCGGCATCCAACCAGTCACCCAAGGCGAGCTCGGCATCCCTGAGGCCGAGGAGCCCTACGTCACCTTCGTCGAGAACGCACTGGCCAAGGCCCGCCATGCCAGCGCCGCGAGCGGCCTGCCTGCTCTGGCCGACGACTCCGGTATCTGCGTGGCGGCACTCGGTGGTGCCCCCGGGGTGCGGTCGGCGCGCTTTGCCGGCGAGCCGCGCTCGGATGGCCGCAACAACAAGCGCCTGCTCGATGTGCTGCACGGCGAGACCGACCGTCGCGCCTGGTATCACGCGGTCCTGGTGTTCGTGCGTCACGCCGACGACCCGCAACCCGTCATCGCCGAGGGCAGCTGGCACGGCGAGATCGCGCTTGCGCCCCAGGGACAGGGCGGCTTCGGCTACGACCCGATCTTCTGGTTGCCAGAGCGCGGCTGCACCAGCGCAGAACTTGACCTGGCGGCCAAGCAGGACCTGAGTCATCGCGGGCAGGCGCTGCGCACACTGCTGGCCCGCCTGCCCGAGCGCTGGTGAGCAGCGCCCGCGTCATACCGATCCGCGCCGCCAGGGGGCCCCGCGAGGTGGACGATGGCGAGATCCGCTTTACCAGCCTGCCGCCCCTGTCGCTCTACGTGCACCTGCCGTGGTGCGTGCGCAAGTGCCCCTACTGTGACTTCAACTCGCACGAGGCGCGCGGCGAACCGGACTTCGAAGCCTATGTGGATGCACTGATAGGCGATGTCGAGGCCGCGCTCCCGATGGTCTGGGGGCGTCCGGTAGAGAGCATCTTCTTCGGTGGCGGGACACCCTCGTTGATCCCGGTGCCGGCGTTCCAGCGGCTGATGGATGGCCTGCGCGCCCGGCTCAGCCTGCGGCCGGCGCTGGAGGTCACGCTGGAGGCCAACCCCGGCACGGTGGATGAGGCGCGCTTCGCCGGATACGCGGACGCCGGTGTCAATCGCATCTCGGTCGGCGTGCAGAGCTTCGACAGCGCCATGCTGACCCGGCTCGGCCGCATCCATGATGGGCAGGCCGCGATCAGCGCCGTCGAGACTGCGCTGCGCCACGTGCCACGGGTGAATATCGACCTGATGCATGCGCTGCCAGATCAGACCGTCGCACAGGCGTTGCATGACGTCCACACGGCGCTGGACCTGGGCGCCGGCCACATCTCGGCCTACCAGCTCACGCTAGAGCCGAACACAAGCTTTGCCGCGGCCCCGCCGGCAGGACTGCCCGATGCCGACCAGGCTGCTGACATCGCCGATGCGGTGGAAGCGGCGCTGCGCGCCGCTGGACTCGAGCATTACGAGACTTCAGCGTACGCGCGGCGCGGTGAGCGCTGTCAGCACAACCTCAACTACTGGACGTTCGGGGATTACCTGGGCATCGGCGCTGGCGCCCACGGCAAGCTGTCGTTCGCTGATCGCATCGTTCGCCATGCGCGCTTCCGTCACCCACGCGCCTACCTAGAGCGCGCGGATCAAGGCACACCGGGCTTGCCGGCCGACTTGTTCGCGGCGCGCGGTACGGTCGAGGAGGCGACAGGCATTGCCGCTACTCATCTGCCGTTCGAGTTTGCCCTCAACGCCTTGCGATTGACCGAGGGTTTCGACCCGGGGCTGTTCGCTGCACACACCGGCCGCCCGGCGGGCGACCTGTTGCGGTGTCTGTCAGACCCGGCCCTGAAGGGCCTGCTGACGGTCTCGGCGCAAAGGGTGATGCCGACCGCGCTGGGTCAGCGACACCTCAACCGAATCCTTGAGCTTTTGCTGCCTTAACGCTTCTTCGGCGTGAAGTTGCAGGTCTTTGCGGCTTCGGCCCTGGCGGTGGCCAGCGTCTTGATGTTGGCCTTGATGCTGTCCGGGTCACGGAACAGCGCGCCGCGTTCGCCGCCGGTATTGGCGCCGTGTTGGGCAATGTCGCCGTCCTGGAACTGGTCGTAGGTCAGGTTTTGTGCCAGCTGGTCCATCACGCACGAGCACTTGTACATGGCATCCAGACTGCCGCCGTTCTCCTGCATGCACTCGTTGACGAAGATGAAGCGGTCGACGGTGGGAAAGTCGCCGGGCGCAGCGTGCGCGGCAAAAGGAAGGGCGAGGCAAGCAGAAAGGATCAGTTTGTTCATGGTGACTCCGGAATGACAGGAATTCGGCGCCGGGCATTCCCGGCACGAGGCTTTTGAGAGAGGTGGGCTCGGGCGAAGTTCCTGCAACGGCAAGGAATCGGTCTCAAAAAGATCGGGCCCGATGAACCTACCGGCGCAGTCTGCCAACGGCGCCCCGGCGGCGCGCCTCAGTTCAAGGGCTCAGTGCGCGGTGACGCGCGCCGCGACGATCTGGTCCATCAGGCGCAGCCCGGCGAACGCATCCTTGGCGTAGAACACGCGGTCTGGCGCGGTGGTGTAGGCCTGCGAACAATCCTGCTCCACAAACTTGCGGGTCAGCGCCGCGCCGCCGAGGATGACGGGGATGTCGTAGCCCTCACGCGCCATCTCCTCCAGGTTGTCCTTCATGATCACCGTGCTCTTCACCAGCAGCCCACTCATGCCGATGGCGTCGGCATTGTGCAGCTTGGCGGCCTCGAGCATATTGAGCAGCGGCTGCTTGATGCCGAGGTTGATCACCTTGTAGCCGTTGTTGGTGAGGATGATGTCGACCAGGTTCTTGCCGATGTCGTGCACGTCGCCCTTCACCGTGGCCAGCACCAGGATGCCCTTCTCCTGACCCTCGACCCGCTCCATGAAGGGCTCGAGGTAGGCCACCGCGGCTTTCATGGTCTCGGCGCTCTGCAGCACGAACGGCAACTGCATCTCGCCGGCGCCGAACAGTTCGCCCACCACCTTCATGCCGTCGAGCAGGAGGTCGTTGATGATGGCGAGCGGCGGGTAGGTCTTCATCGCCTCGGCCAGGTCGTCGCCCAGGCCCTGCTTGTCACCGTCGATGATGCGCAGCTTGAGCACTTCCTCGATGGTGTCGGGCCGCGACTTGACTACAGCGGCCGTAGTGCGGTCCTTGAACTTGTCGACGAAGGTCAACAGCGGATCGCCCGCGTCCCAGCGGTTGAAGATGAGGTTCTCGGCAGAGACGCGCTCGTCTTCGGCGATCTTGTGCAGCGGCATGATCTTGGCGACGTGGATGATCGCGGCGGTCATGCCAGCCTTCTCGGCGTGGGCCAGGAAGACCGAATTGAGAACGTGGCGCGCGGCCGGGTTCAAGCCAAAGCTGATGTTCGAGAGGCCGAGCATGACCTGACACTCCGGCAGTTCGGCGCGGATGCGCTCGATCGCCTGCAGGGTCGCGATGCCGTGCTCGCGGTCGTCCTCCACCCCCGTGCAGATGGTGAAGGTGAGCGGGTCGAACAGCAGATCCTCGGCCGGCAATCCGTGCTTGTTCACCGCGAAGTCGTAGAGCCGGTGCGCGACCTCGAGCTTCTTGTCGACGCTCTTGGCCATGCCGTCTTCGTCGATGGTCAGCGCGATCACTGCGGCGCCGAACTTCTTGGCCAGCTGCAGCACCTTGGCAGCCCGTTCCTCGCCGTCCTCGAAGTTGATCGAGTTGATGATGGCCTTGCCGCCGATCAGCTTGAGCGCCGCCTCGAGCACCGGGTACTCGGTCGAGTCGATGACCATGGGCACGGTGACCTGGCCGCGGTAGCGCGACACCACCTCGCTCATGTCGCTCACCTCCGGCCGGCCGACGTAGGCGGTGCAGACGTCCAGCGCGTGACTGCCCTCGCGCACTTGGTCGCGGCCCATGGCGGTGATGCCGTCCCAGTCCTCGGCGGCCAGCAGCTCGCGGAACTTCTTGCTGCCATTGGCGTTGCTGCGCTCGCCGATGGCAAAGATCGCGCGCTCCTGGCGCAGGGGCACGCTGCTGTACAGGCTGGCGACAGAAGGCTCCCACAGCGGGTCACGTTTGACCGGCGCCGGGCTCGGGCGTGCATCGAGCATCTCGCGCAGCTCGCGGATGTGTTGTGGCGTGGTGCCGCAGCAGCCGCCTATCAGGTTGATGCCGTCCTCTTCCACAAATCGGCCCTGCCACTCGGCCAGTTCGTAGGGCAGCAGTGGGTACTCGGTCTTGCCATCGACCAGCATCGGCAGCCCGGCGTTGGGCATCACCGAGATGAACTTGCGCCACTTCTCGCCCAGATACTTGACATGCTCGGCCATCTCGGCCGGCCCGGTGGCGCAGTTGAGGCCGATGCCGTCGATGTCCATCGCATCCAGCACCGTGGTGGCGCAGCCGATGTCGGAGCCGACCAGCATGGTGCCGGTGGTCTCGATGGTCACCTGCACGAAGATCGGGATGTCCTCACGGCCCTTCTCACGGCGGGCGATCTTGCTGCCGTTGATGGCGGCCTTGATGGTGAGGAGGTCCTGGTTGGTCTCGAGCAGGAAGCAGTCGATGCCGCCGTCGATCAGGCCGCGCGCCTGCTCGGCGTAGCTGTCTTCCAGAACGTCGTAGCTGGCATGGCCGAGGCTGGCAAGCTTGGTACCCGGTCCCACCGAACCGAGCACGTAGCGCGGCCACTCGGGCGTGCTGTACTCGTCGGCCAGACGGCGCGCGATGGCCGCGGCGTCGCGATTGAGCTCGTAGGTGCGCTCGACCAGGTCGAACTCGGCGAACACCACCTTGTTGGCGCCGAAGGTGTTGGTCTCGACACAATCCGCGCCGGCTTCGAAGTAGGCGCGATGCACCTTCTCCACGAAGTCCGGACGCGTGGCGACGAGGATCTCGGAGCAGTTCTCGAGGCCCTGGAAGTCCTTCTCGACATCCCAGTCTTCGGCCTGAATGAGCGTGCCGGTGCCGCCGTCACATAGCAGCACGCGTTGCGAGAGTCGTTCGAGGAATGAGGGTCTGGAGGCCAAGGGGTCGGGACCGGCAAGGGGCGGCGAAGAGGGCCGGATTTTAGCGGACAATGCCCGCATGCGCTCCCTCGGTTCCCCGTCTGCCCCGCACACCCGTCCGGGTGATCTCAACACCGTTCGCAACCTGCTGCCCTACCTCGGCGAATTCAAGGGTCGTGTAGCGCTCGCCGTTGTGCTGCTGGTTGCCGCCAAGGTCGCCAACGTCGGCGTGCCGGTGGTTCTGAAGGCGGTCGTGGATGCGCTGTCGGGCGAGCCGACCGAGCTGGTTCTGCCGCTCGCGCTGGTGCTGGGCTACGGCGCGCTGCGCTTCGCCTCCACCCTGTTCGGCGAGATCCGCGATGCAGTGTTCGCCAAGGTGACGCAGCGCGCCATCCGCCGCGTGGCCCTGCGCGTGTTCCGCCACCTGCACGGGCTGTCGCTCAAGTTCCACTTGGAGCGCCAGACCGGCGGCGTCTCGCGCGACATCGAACGCGGTACGCGCGGCATCTCCTTCCTGCTGCAGTTCATGGTCTTCAACATCCTGCCGACGCTGGTCGAGATCGGCCTGGTGGCGGGTTACCTGTTCTGGAACTACGAATGGCGATTCGGCGCGGTGACGGTGGCCACGCTCGCCGTCTACATCGTCTTCACGCTGCTCATCACCGAGTGGCGCATGGTCTTCCGGCGGACCATGAATGACATGGACTCGAGCGCCAACACCCGCGCCATCGACAGCCTGCTCAACTTCGAGACCGTCAAGACCTTCGGCAACGAGGACTGGGAGGCGCGCCGCTACGATGACAGCCTGACGCGCTGGGAGACTGCGGCGGTGCGCAACCAGACCTCGCTGGCCACGCTTAACGCCGGGCAGGCGCTGATCATCGGCGCCGGCGTGACGGGTCTCATGCTGCTCGCCGCCGACGGGGTTGCCAGTGGCGCGCTGACTCTGGGCGACCTGGTGCTGGTCAATGCCTTCCTGTTGCAGCTGTACCTGCCGCTCAACTTCCTCGGCTTCGTCTACCGCGAGATCAAGAACGCGCTGGCCGACATGGAGCGCATGTTCGACCTGCTGCGCCAGCACCCCGACGTCGCTGACGCGCCAGGCGCGGGGGCGCTGCAGGTGGCCGGCGGCCGCATCGAGTTCGACCGCGTCAGCTTTGCTTACGACCCGCGGCGGCCAGTGCTGCACGAGGTGAGCTTTGTCGTCGAGCCGGGGCAGAAGGTGGCAGTGGTGGGGCCGTCGGGCTCTGGCAAGACGACGCTCTCCCGGCTGCTGTTCCGCTTCTATGACGCCGGCAGCGGCTGCATCCGCATCGACGGCCAGGACATCCGCAGCGTCGCGCAGCAGAGCCTGCGCGCCAGTATCGGCATCGTTCCGCAGGACACCGTGCTGTTCAACGACACCATCGGCTACAACATCGCCTACGGTGCGCCGGGCGCGTCGCAGTCGCGCGTCGAGGCTGCGGCCCGTGCCGCACATATCGACGGTTTCATCGCATCGCTGCCCGACGGATTCGAGACCCGTGTCGGCGAGCGCGGGCTGAAACTCTCCGGCGGCGAGAAACAGCGCGTGGCGATCGCCCGCGCACTGCTGAAGGACCCGCGCATCATGGTCTTCGACGAGGCGACGTCGGCGCTGGACTCGGCCACCGAGGCAGCCATCCAGCAGGAACTGGAACGGGTGGCGCAGGACCGCACCACGCTGGTGATCGCCCACCGCCTGTCCACCATCGTCGATGCCGACGAGATCCTTGTGCTGGAGGCTGGCCGCATCGTCGAGCGCGGCAGCCACGCCAACCTGCTTGCCGCCGGGGGCATCTACGCAGCCATGTGGGAACGGCAACAGCGCGAGTCTGCCGAACCGGGTGCTGTGGCAAGCTAGCGCAGCGGACCACCCAAGCCTGCAGATTTAGCTTGATGTTCTGTCGGCAAGTCAGTAATTTTCAAGGTTGTATTTGTTTCCCGAGGGGGAGTGGCATGCGACACCGGATGAGCTGGCTGGCCCTGCGCGACCGCAAGACCGGGCTGGCGCCCCGCAAGTCCCCGCTGCTGCGCCTTGCCGGGCTTGCTTTTATCGCCTGCAGTCTGGCTGCCCCGGCACCGGAAGCCATGGCAGCCCGCGAAGACAAACCGGCCGTCACCAAGAAGACCCGCGCCAAGGCGTCCGCCCAGCGCAAGCACGCGATCAAGGTGCGCAACAAGGCCAGTAAAAACTCGACCGGGGCGATGAAGGTCGCCCAGGTGCAGCGCCCCGGCGCGCAAGACAACGTCGCACCCTTCGACCGCTTCCCGGCCGACGCACAGGGCGCCGCCTCGGGCAAGGCTGTTGCCGGGTCGCCCGCCGTCGCCTCACGCACTGTTGTGGTGTTCGACGAGACCAGCGGCCGCCCGCTCTACAGCCGCAACGACGACCATTCGCAACCGATCGCCTCGATCACCAAGCTGATGACGGCCATGGTGGTGCTGGACGCCCGTCTGCCGATGGACGAGCGGCTCACCATCACCTGGGACGACGTCGACCACCTGCGCGGCTCGTCATCACGCGTGCCGGTCGGCGCCGAGCTGACACGCGAGGAGCTGCTGCGCCTCGCGCTCATGTCGTCGGAGAACCGCGCCGCAGCCGCGCTGGGCCGCAACTACCCAGGCGGCACCTCGGCGTTCGTGCGTGCCATGAATGCCAAGGCCGCCGCGCTGGGAATGAGCCAGTCGCGATTTGAGGACAGCACCGGCCTGCACGGCGGCAACCGTGCCAGCGCCATGGATCTTGTGCGCATGGTGCAGGCCGCGCATGAGTACGCACCGATCCGCGAGTTCTCGACGACCGGCTCGCATTCGGCCGATCTGGGCCGCAAGCACGTTGAGTTCCGTAACACCAACGCGCTGGTCCGCAGCCCCGACTGGGACATCGGCCTTTCGAAGACCGGCTACATCCGCGAGGCCGGCCGCTGTCTGGTGATGCACGCGCGCATCGCGGCCCGACCGGTGGTCATCGTCCTGCTCGATGGTGACGGCAAGTACACGCGGATCGGCGACGCCGCCCGCATCAAGAAATGGCTCGAGGCACGGTCGCGCAGCGACCTTCTGGCCAGCAACAGCTGAGGCACCCGCCACAGCCGCAAAAAAAGACCGCCCGAGGGCGGTCTTTTCATTGGCAAGTGCCGGCGCTCAGTGTGGCGCGCCCTCGACCCGTGGCGGGTTGTAACGCGCGTTGTGCTTCTCGAAAATCGCCGCCATCTCGCCAGAGGCGATGAGGGCCGTGATCGCCTTGTCGATAGCTTCGATCAGTTTGGGCTTGTCTGCCTTCACCGCAAGGCCGGGCTGCCAGAAGGTCTGGACCGGTCCGGTCATCTCGATGGCAGCGACCGGGTAACGGTCTTTGTCGGTACCGATCAGACCCTCAAGCTCGGTGCGAGGCCCCATCACGGCACTGATCTCGCCCTTGCGCATGGCGTCGATGGCCTGCGTATGCGTGCGGAAATGCTTGATATGGTTCTGCATGCGGCCCGAATACAGGGCCATCAGGAAGGCATCCGAGCCGCTGGCCACTTCGACACCGATGTCGTGGTTCTGGAAGAACGGCTCCAGGTTCTCGAGCTTGGGGATGCGCTTCACGTCCCGTGCCACCATCAGGTTCTCTGCGTAGTAAGGCGCGAACAGCTTGACCTGCTTGACCCGCTCATTGAACACAGGATCGACCGGCATGTGCAGCATGAGATCGGCGATCTCGTTGCCCATGTAGTGGCCCTTCCAGACGTAGTTGCGCAGGTCGTCCTCGACCTTCTCATCGGCCTCGGCCCAGGCCAGATCCAGCTTGAGCCCCAGCTTCTGCGCGAGCGCCTTGGCGATGTCGACGTCGATGCCGCCGTCTTCCCGGTCGGAGAAGGGTGGGAACTCGTTGTAGACGGCCACGCGCAACACGCCCGGCGTGCGCAGTTCCAGCGCATGGGCCAGGGGGGCTGCCAGCAGGCCAAGAAAAACGAATGCCGCGGCAAGCAGCCGCGGCGCAGAGCGGGTCTGGATCATGTTCACTCGATGCGGACGGTTTCTAGCCAGCTGCGGATGGTCCACAAGCCTTCCTGGCTAAGGATCCCTTCGAACTTGGGCATGTAGACGCGACCGTCGCGGACCTTGCCGTTGCGGACCGCCATGGTGAAGTAGCCATCGCCCTCTTCGCCGGGCGGAAGGTAGCGCAGGTCGGGGGCGATGCCACCGGACACGGCACCCAGGCCATGGCAACGTGCGCAGTTCTGGTTGTAGGCCGAGCTGCCGATCTTGATGGCCTTGTCGTCGCCACGGTACGGGTTTGCCTTGGCCCACTCGTCGCCGAGCGGCTTGAGTTCGGATACGTCGATCGCCTGCGGCGTGACGTCGCCGTGGGCGGTGACCAGCTGCGGAGCGCCGAGCAGGGCGATCGCAGCGAGCGTGATCTTGATGATGCGATTCATCGGGACTCCATTCCAACCCAGGGGGCTGAAAAAATGGGCCGACCCGAAAGTCGGCCCCAAGGTAGTGAGGAGAAAAAGCTATGGCTGACGGTCAGTCAGACGCAAGGCTTAATTGGCCAACTTGAACACCCAGAGCGCACCGCCCTGGTTGAGGTAGTTGACCCGCTTAGCGACGTCGCCGCCCCACAGGGGAACAGCGCCGCCCCAGCCCGATACGACGGCGATGTACTGCTCGCCGTCTTGCTCCCACGACACCGGAGGCGCGACCACGCCGGAACCGGTCTGGAACGACCAGAGTTCCTTGCCGCTCTTGGCGTCAAGCGCCTTGAGGTGGCCTTCCGGGGTGCCGTAGAACACCAGACCGCCCTTGGTGGTCATGGCGCCACCCCACAGCGGGGCGTTGTTCTTCACTTCCCAGACCTTCTTGCCGGTCTTCGGATCGAAGGCGCGCAGGGCACCGATGTAATCCTCGAACAGCGGCTTGATGTTGAAACCGGCGCCAAGGAAGGCAGCGCCCTTCTTGTACGAGATCGGCTCGTTCCAGATGTCCATGCCCCACTCGTTGGCCGGAACATAGAACAGGCCGGTGTCCGGGCTGTAGGCGATCTGCTGCTGGTTCTTGCCGCCGAGGAAGGACGGGGCGCTGAACACGGTCTTGCCCTGCTTGTCGGCGCCCGGGTTGCCCGGACGGTTGTCGTCGTTGTAGACCGGACGGCCGGTGGCCAGATCGATCTTGCTGGCCCAGGTCACCTTGTCGACGAACGGGAAGGCGTTCAGCAGCTTGCCGGTCTCGGCGTCGTTGACGAAGAAGAAGCCGTTGCGGTCGGCCTTGCCGCCTGCGCGCACGGTCTTGCCGTCGGCACCCTTCATGTCGAACGTGACGAATTCGTTCACACCGTCATAGTCCCAGCCGTCGTTCGGGGTGTTCTGGTAGTGCCAGACGATCTTGCCGGTGTCCGGGTTGATGGCGACGGTCGAGCACGAGTACAGGTTGTCGCCCGGGCGGGTGTGGCTGTTCCACGGGGCCGGGTTGCCGGTGCCGACGTAGACCAGGTTGGTCTTGGCGTCGTAGGTGGCGCCGAGCCAGGTCGACGAGCCGCCGGTCTTCCAGGTGTCGCCGGGCCACGAGGCGTTGGTCTCGCCGGTGATGCCGTTTTCCTTGCCGTTCAGGTAGCCCATGTGGCCCTCGACCACCGGACGGGTCCAGACGATCTTGCCGGTCTTGGCGTCGCGCGCGTCAAGGCGGCCGACGATGCCGAACTCACCACCCGACACGCCGGTGATGACCAGACCCTTCACGACCAGCGGAGCGGCGGTGTAGGAATAGCCAGCCGAGAACTCGTCGATCTTTTCCTTCCAGACGACCTTGCCGGTGTTCTGGTCGAGTGCGACCAGTTGTGCGTCCAGGGTGCCGAAGATGACCAGATTGTCGTACAGGGCGGCGCCGCGGTTGACCACGTCGCAGCAGGGCATGATGCCTTCCGGCAGGCGGTGGTCGTACTGCCACAGTTCCTTGCCGGTCTTGGCGTCGACGGCGTACATGCGGCTGTACGAGGCGGTGACGAAGATCTTGCCGTCGTGGATGACCGGTTGCGATTCCTGGCCGCGCTGCTTCTCGCCGCCAAACTGGAAGGCCCAGGCCGGGACCAGCTTCTTGACGTTGCCGGTGTTGATCTTGGACAGCGACGAGTAGCGCTGACCGTTGGTGCCCATGCCGAAGGACAGGACGTCGCCGGTCGACTTGGCGTCGTTAAGGATCATCTCGTCGGTCACCGGACCGGCGACTGCGGTCAGCGACGCGCCGGCGAGGGCGGCTGCGACCAGCATCGAAAGGGTCTTGCGTTGCATTGTGTTCCTCCTGGTTGGACTTGACGGCGCCACCCTTGGCGTCACCGCGAAACCCTTTACAGCAACAAGCGTGCCAGCCACCCACAAAGGGCTTTCAAGCCGCGTATGGCACGCAGCAAAGCGCATTGGATTTAGTCCATATTCACAGGGGAAATACGGTATTGCGCTGCCGCAATACTGCCCTGCAGGACCGCGCCATTACAGGCGCCGGGGAATCCGGAAGGTGTCTCAAGTTGACCGACTGTCTCGCTACGAGACAGTCACTGCGAGACAGTCGCGGACAGCACCCGGCGTTCGATGCCTGGGTAGAGGTGAGCCACCGAGCGCCGGTATTCACTCGCAGCCAGCGGCAGGCTCGCCCACTCGGCCGGGAGGGGCCGGGCCAGAAGTTCGTTCATGTCGAGGCCAGCCTGCGCCGCCTCGACGAAGGTCCGCTCGAGCCAGTCGATCCAGCGACGGGTCATGTCGATGCCGCGATGGTCTGCAAGGACCGGCCCATGGCCTGGCACCATGCGCTTGAATGGCAGCGCTGCCAGGGTATCCAGGCTCTCGCGCCAGCGCGCCAGATCAGCGTGCGGCGTGGTCGGGGCACGGTCGAAGAACACCAGGTCGCCGGTGAAAAGCACGCCGGTGGTCTCGTCGAACACCACCAGGTCCGCCGCCGAATGGCCCTGCATGGCCATGACGCGGATACGGTGGCCGCCGATCTCGGTGGTGCCGGCCTGTGCAACCTGCTGCGGCAAGACCACGTTGGTGCCCTTCATCGCCTCGCCGACCATGCGGTACAGATTGTCGTTGAAGGCCTCGCCGACCTCCTGCATCGATTGGCGGGTAGCCGGCAGCGTCGCCAACGCTTCGGCCGGGAAGGCCTGGTTGCCGAGGATATGGTCGGGGTGCAGATGAGTGTTGTAGACGCGGACGATGGGTGCCTTGGCGCGCGTCTCGATGGCTGCGCGCCAGGCCTCACCGAGTGCCCTCGAAGCACTGGTGTCGATCACCACCACGCCCTCCGGCGTGGCGATGAAGCCGGCGTTGGCGATGTTGCCAGCGTTCTGCGGCGAGAGGTCCTCGGTGCGGCCGATCAGCGCCCAGGTGGCGGGCCCGACCTCGCGAACGTCCAGTTCAGCGGCCAATGCAGGCCGCACCTCGAACGCCACGGCACCCAGCAGTGCCGCGGCCGCAAGCCGGCTCCGGACACTGGCCACGGCAAAGCGTGTCAACGCAGCGTCCCCGACACCTTGTTGCCGTTGTTGTCGCGCCCCTCGATCTGCGTCACGCGCTGCACGCCCGCCAGTTCGAGCGTGAACACCGGATTCTCGCTCACCGGCTCGGCCGGCCAGATGCGCGCCACGGTGCGGCCTTCGCCGTCGCGGATGCTGAGCTCGTCGATGAAGAAGGCCGGGATGCCATTGGCCAGCCCGGTGTCCATCGGGTGCAGGACAGAAAAGCGCAGGCGGTTGCCGGCGCTGGACGAGAACTGCTTGGCGCTGACGGTGTTGAGCGTGCGCTCCCAGCCGGCGACGCCGCGCCCGGCGCTGGGCGCGGTGCAACCGCCCCCCTGCGAGGACACCACGGCCGAACCCACCAGCCAGCGGCCGTCACGCAAGCGCACCCCGGCACGGATCGGCGTGCTCTGCTGCACCTTCATGCGGAAGGCCAGGTATGGGGCCACGGCGGTCGGTTCGAACTCGAGCACCTTGAGGATGGGGTTGTAGTCCGCAACGACAACGATACGGTCGATCTGCTCACCGGCAAGCGCGCGTGCGTCGACCGCCACCGGAACGTTCATCGCGTCCTCGGCATTGGCCGGCACCTCGATGCGCACGCGCGGGTCGAAGGTGATCTCCCCGTCCCGATAGAACTCCCGCTGCATATCGGCCCAGCGGCCGCGGTCGCCGAGCGGGTCGGCGGGCGTCTGCGCCGCCGCAGCAGATGCGAGCACGCACGCAGCCAGCATCGGCAAAAGGAGACGGAGCTGACGGTGGTCGATGGGCATGCAGACGATATCCAGAACGTGGACGGCAGAGCATAGGCGATTGCCCAAAACCTCACAATCTGTGCGGATTTGTCATCAAAGCCTATACTTTCAATATATTTTTGACGCGCATCAAAAGACCGTCGCGGCCACGCAGCCGACGACGGCAACGCGTCCCGGCCGACACAGCCGATCTCGTGAGGAGGTTCTCGTGTCAGAAAAGCACCCTGCGGGGGCCGCCCCCATGGGCGTCGTGCGTGCCGCTCTGGATACAGACGGCATGGTGAGCATCGGCAATCTGCCAGAGAGCGTGGCCCAGTCATGGGAGCGCTGTGTCGGGCTGGGTCTGGATACCGGCGCCCGGCAGATCTTCGAGAGCCTGACCTCTCGCGAACTGGCCGAAATCATCGACCGCAACCACCGTCTGACGCACCAGGCGTTGCCGGCAATGGCGTCGCTGTATGAGCAGATCCGCAACACGCGCTGTCTGGTGGTGCTCACCGATGCTCAGGGCATGATCCTGCACTCGCTGGGCGACGACGACTTCATGGAGAAGGCGCAGCGTGTCGCGCTGCAACCCGGGGTGTGCTGGGACGAGCGCAGCAAGGGCACCAACGCCATCGGCACCGCGCTGTTCGAGAACCGTGCGCTGGAGGTCTGCGGCAGCGAGCACTTCTTCCGCGCCAACAGCTTCCTGACCTGTTCGGCCACGCCGATCCGGTCGCCGGGCGGCGAGACGGTAGGCGCGCTGGATGTGTCGGGTGACCATCGTGGCCACCAGAGCCACACCCTGGCGCTGGTCAAGATGACCGCGCAGACGATCGAGAATCACCTCAGCTTCGAGGCCTTCCCCGGCGCCATCGAGATGCGCTTCCATAGCCGCCCGGAGTTCATTGGCACGCTGTGCGAGGGGCTGGCACTGCTTGACGCGCAGGGGCGTGTGCTCACGGCCAACCGCAGCGCGGAGTTCCAGCTGGGTGTCCCGCTGTCGCAGCTTATCGGGCAGTCTTTCGACGCCATCTTCGACCGCCGCTTCGTTCAGGCCCTGGCACAGCCGGGCCGCACCGTCGACCTCAGCACCCACCGCGGTGTGCGTGTCGTTGCCATGATCGCTGCGCCGCAGGCAGCAGCACGGCAGACCCGGGCACTGGCGCGTCCGCGCCGCGAGGCCAGCGTACGTGTCCCGCAGCGCTGCCTCGGCGACCTGCATTCTGGCGACGCCGGGATGGAGCGTGTGGTCACGCGGCTGCGCAAGGTGATTGACCACGACCTCGCCATCCTTATCCAGGGCGAGACCGGTACTGGCAAGGAGTGGCTTGCCCGAGCCATTCACGAGGAGAGCAGCCGCCGCAACGGTCCCTTCGTCGCCGTCAACTGCTCGGCGATCCCCGAGACGCTGATCGAATCGGAACTGTTCGGCTACGAGAGCGGCGCCTTCACCGGCGCACGCCGCGAGGGCAACACCGGCTACCTGCGCCAGGCAGCCGGTGGCACCTTGTTCCTGGACGAGATCGGCGACATGCCTGTGAACCTGCAGGCGCGCCTGCTGCGCGTGCTGCAGGACCGCACCGTCATGCCGCTGGGCGGTGGCGAGCCGGTCAAGGTCGACTTCCAGCTGGTCTGTGCCACACACCAGCCGCTCGAGCGCCTGATCGCGCAGGGCAGCTTCCGCGAGGACCTTTATTACCGGCTCGCCGGACTGACGGTGACGCTGCCGGCGCTGCGTGACCGTTCGGACATCCTCGCCATCGCTGCGGGCATGCTCCGCGAGCTGGGAGACGGCAGGTTCCGTCTGGATGCCGACGCCAGTCTCGCCATCCGCCAGTTCCGCTGGCCAGGCAACCTGCGCCAGCTTTCCAACGTGCTGCGCAGCGCACTGGCGCTGGCCACCCCCGACCCCTTGATCGGACTCGAGCACCTGCCAGACGAGATCGCTGTGGCGGCAGCGACGATGAAAAATACGGCCAGCGGCCCGGTCGCGGCCAATGGCGGCAATGCCCGCATGGGGACGCTCAACCAGCTGGAACTGGACGCCATCCGCAGCGCCATCGAGGCCTGCGGCGGCAACATGACGGCCGCCGCGCGGCAGCTTGGCATTGGCCGGGCGACGCTGTACCGCAAGCTTCAGGCCAGCGCCTGAACCTGCTGCGCCGGGCGGCGACGGGCTCGGCCGTATAATCCGCCCACTTTCGCCAGCCGCCTGACCGGGTGCCCCGCCCTGGTCTGAACACCATGCCGAGCCCGACCGGCCGCCGCCTCTATCTCCGCC
>JACCDS011981345.1_pt1 | contig 19619 bp, 21 predicted proteins | sample 7446441 | NCBI WGS metagenome assembly JACCDS01 (sample SAMN15323445, study PRJNA562643) | freshwater metagenome | isolation source: river surface water | place: USA:Blue River Watershed | collected 2017-08-17
AATAACGTGATTAAGGTTTTTTTCATAATAATCTTTGGTTGAATGTTTAAATATTAATGCTTGATTACAGTGCAAATATTATAGGTAATATTTACTATTCCAAATTTTATGTGCAAATTTTTAACCTGTTTTAGGCTTTTTTTCGAAAAATAATCCAAAACAGGCATAAATAAAACCCAATATCTAAGAAAAAAGCAAAAAAAATCAATGAACAAGTTCATTTTTAACATATTCTGAAATATCGACAAAAAACCAAATATTCTTAAAGTAAAATAACTAGAAAAAGTATAATTTTTCCAATAAAAAAGCCCTGATTTATTACTAAATCAGGGCTTTTTTATTCAGCGTAAAAAATTATTCAGCGTGCAACCATGCCTTTTTCGCATAGAGTGTCTCTTCATCTTCTTCATGGTCAGGATCTGGAACACAACAATCTACAGGACAAACCGCTGCACATTGTGGTTCTTCATGAAATCCCATACATTCAGTACATTTATCTGAAACGATGTAATAAAATTCATCTGAGATGGGTGTCATTGGGTCTTTTCCACCGATTACGGTACCGTCTTCTAACTCAACGTCCACTAATTTTGTTCCACCCGCCCAAGTCCATTCAACACCACCTTCATAAATTGCTGTATTAGGGCATTCTGGCTCGCAAGCACCGCAGTTGATGCATTCTTCGGTTATGATAATTGCCATAAAAACTTCGTTTTAATTGTATATGCTTTCTTAAAATGATTTTTATCTCTGTCAGAATTCAAAATTTGAACTTCCTTCAATCATTCGCAAAATTAATAGTTAAACCTTGAATAGCCTATAAAGTTTGAAGACTATTGAAAAAAATATTTCAAGGGATTTCTGTAAATTTGTAAAAAATGTATAAAAAATGAATTTAAAAGCACGAATTGACGCTTTTGTAAGCTTGGGAGATTTTTTAAGAAATAAAGAAAATCAATCAATAATAGACGAATGGGCAGACAGAGCATCGCACCAAAACAATTGGTTTACCCTAGAAAATACCCGAAAGGCAATTCAATCAATTGCTGATTTTTATTTGGATAGAACTTTATTAGAAAGCTGGGTCGGATTATACGAAATTCCAGACAAACCACCAATTACCAAAAGTATTGGCGTAATTATGGCTGGCAATATTCCAGCAGTAGGATTTCATGATTTGATGACAATTGTCATTTCAGGTCATGAATGTGTAGCCAAAGTAAGCTCACAAGACGCTGTGCTGATGCTTGCGTTAATTGAAAAATTACTTGAAATCAGCCCAGAGTTAGGTATCAGGATTAGTGAAAAAATGAATGAGGTAGATGCTTTGATTGCTACAGGCTCTGACAATTCTGCCCGCTATTTTGAATACTACTTTAGGAATAAACCCCACATTATTCGTCAAAATAGAAGTTCAGTAGCGGTATTAAATGGTAATGAAACTGCTGATGACTTTTATAATCTTGGAAGAGACATTACAGATTATTATGGTTTAGGTTGTAGAAACATTTCTAAATTCTATGTTCCGGAAGGCTATGACTTCGTAAGTTTCTATGAAACAATAGAACCACTTGGAGATATTTTTTATCATAATAAGTATAAAAATAACTATGACTACAATAAATCTATTTATTTGGTCAACCAAGTCCACCATTATGACAATGGCTTCTTAATTCTTACTGAAAATAATTCACTAGTATCACCAATCTCGGTTATCTTTTATGAAACGTATAAAAATGAAAAAGATTTACAAGAAAAAATTTCAAGTAAAACAGACAAAATTCAATGTATAGTATCAAAAGATGCTTGGTTTGAGAATAGTATTCCTTTTGGAGAAACACAAAAACCAAAACTTTGGGATTATGCAGATGGAGTAGATACGATGATATTTTTATTATCACTCGATGCCTAAATCAAAAAAGGAGTACTCGTTTTGATGAGTACTCCTTTTTAATTATTCGGCTCTAGTGAGTGTTACAGTTTTTCCGAAAATAGGACTACCTAAAAAACCTCTCACATCTAAAGTATTCTTGTTTTTCAGAGATAGTTTACCTGAAACTGTTCTGCCAGTTCTTACATCATAGATTTCGCCTTTTGTCCAATTGTTATTACCTTCAAAAACAAAATGATTAAAAATTGACAAACCTAAAATTGCCCTGTAACGAAGTTTCTCATCTGGGTTTTTAACATCTAAAATTGCCTTTCCATTTATCAGGGGCGATTTCAACCAAATGATTTTTCCGTAGAACCGATTATCATGCTTAAATATTTGAATTTTGGAAGCCTTATCGTCAGTAAACCAAATCCCAACTATTTCTTCTGAACGATCATTACTCTTGAAAGAACACCATACACCAGCCAAAAACAACAAGAGTAAATATTTACGGAACTTTTTGAACATATTTTGATAAATAAATTTGTAAAATCTTAAATGAAAAAATCGCTGAGACAACCCCTACTCCTGCCCCTGCCAATACATCAAGCGGATAATGCACACCAACATAAATACGACTATACGAAACAATTATTGCCCATAAAAATAGATATTTCACCCAAGTAAATTCTCTTCCTATCAACAATAATAAGCACATTGCTAGCGTGAATGAATTTCCTGCATGAGATGAACAAAAGCCAAACTGCCCGCCACAATTTCCAACAACGTGAACTAAATGCTGTATCGCAGGTTCATGGCATGGCCTCAGTCTAGCTACGAATGGTTTGAAAATCGAAGAGCAAATTTGATCGGTCAAAGCTACACTCAGAATAATTGTCAGTAGCATCGAAAGAGACTGTTTTTTATATCGCCAAATGATAAAAACAATGATTCCAATATAAAGAGGAATCCAAGAGTTTCGTCCTGAAATCCACGCCATCACGGTGTCTAGCGTATCATTATGGAATGAATTAAGCCATAGAAATAAAGCAGTATCCAGTTGATTCATCTCAGAAAATTTTTTCGTTAAAAATTCATTCGTTCTCGAACACGTTCGATTGTTGCTTTTGCTATGACTTCAGCTTTAGCTTCACCTTCCTGTAATTTCTGTTCTAATTCAGGAATATTATGCATATAATAGTCAAAAAGCTCTCGTTCTTTGGCAAATTCTCTTACCAAAACCTGATGTAAAGCCTGTTTTGCATGCCCGTATCCATAGCCACCTGCCAAATAATTACCTTTCATTTCAGCAATTTCTTCTTGAGTAGCCACTAATGAATAAAGTTTGAAAACATTATCAGTATCAGGGTTTTTACGTTCTTCAAGCGGAGTTGTATCGGTTACAATTTTCTTAACTGATTTCAAAAGTGACTTCTCATCCAAGAAAATATCAATATAATTCCCATAAGATTTTGACATTTTTTGTCCGTCTGTACCAGGAATCACCATGACTGCTTCATCAATTTTGGCTTCCGGAATCACTAAAGTATCCTCACCATATTGATTATTAAAAGCCCCACCTAAATCCCTTGTCATTTCAAGATGCTGACGTTGATCACGCCCAACAGGAACTAAATTAGCATCATAAAGCATTATATCAGCAGCCTGTAAAACTGGATAAGTAAATAATCCTGCGTTTACACTCGCTAATTTTTCTGATTTTTCTTTAAAACTATGACCATTTGCCAACATCGGAAAAGGCGTAAAACAGCTTAAATACCACATTAATTCAGTATGATAACCTGCTAATTTCGATTGGCGATAGAAAAAATTCTTGTCGGCATCAAAACCACAGGCTAACCAAGCTGCTGCAATAGCATAAGTATTTTCACGAAGTTGCTTGCCGTCTTTCAGAGAAGTAAGCGTATGCAAATCAGCAATGAATAAAAATGACTCATTGGCAGAATTTTTTGATAACTCGATGGCCGGACGAATTGCACCCAGAACATTGCCTAAATGAGGCCTTCCTGATGCTTGTATGCCTGTAAGAATTCGCATTTTAAAAAGGGTATAATCGTAAAATATTTCGTGTATAAATCATTATAAAGATACAAAATTGATTAAAATCCATGAATCCATCAAATCAAGGTTACTTGAATTTACAGAAATCAACAATTAAGTATATTTTTTGAAATAAAAACTTTCATTTATCTTCTTAAATAAGCAACAATGTCAATACCAACGTCCACATTCGACTATCTAAATTTACTCAAAGAAAATAATACTCGTGAATGGTTTCATGCCAACAAAAAAGCCTATGATGGAGTAAAAGCAAATTTTGAAAGTACTATCAAAGAATTAATTGTATCAATCGGCGCTTTTGAGGATATGACAGGCGTAGAAGTAAAAAACTGTAACTATAGAATAGCCCGTGATGTGCGTTTTTCAAAAGATAAAGCTCCTTACAAAACATGGTTATCAGCTAGTTTTTCGGCTGGAGGAAGAAAATCTGGAAGGATGGATTACTATTTGCATATCCAAGATAATGAATCTTTTTTAGGCGGAGGAATGTACTCGCCCACACCTGAACAACTGGCAAAACTTCGCCAAGAAATTGATTATAATGCACAAGAACTAAAATCAATCATTTATCAACCTGAATTTGTAAAAGTATTTGGAGAGCCCGAAGGAGAATCTGTCAAATCCGCTCCTAAAGGTTACTCAAAAGACCACCCAGAAATTGAATTACTTCGCAAAAAGCAATTGTTTTTTTGGCACAAATTCACGAATGAGGAAGTAAATTCAGACAATTTTGTTCAAAATGTTACTGATACCTGTTTTGTACTAAAACCTTTCCTCGACTTCCTAAACGTTATTTTCTTTGATGAACAAGAACCTAGCATTGAACTATAAAATTTTATCTGGCAGCGGCGATGGCATTCTGTGGACTCTTATTTGAATGCTTCAGCACATACTCTGCCATTACAGGAAAATGGTCTGAGACGTTAATCTCCGACATTGTGTAGCACGACTGAACTTGCCAATCGGCACTAAAGAATTGTTGATCAATTCGTACACAGTAAGGCTGTCTGTTTAGGGTAAAACCCAGACCTTTTCCTACCTCTTCAAAAGCATTTTTGAAACTTAAACTTAATTTACCATAAGCATAACCAAATGGGGTTTCATTAAAATCACCACAAATAATTACAGGATATTTACTTCCAGTAACATACGATTCTATTTCTTTTAATTGTTCGTTGCGATACTCAAATCCTTCTTTCATTTTTTGAAAAGTATCTACAATTTCAAAAGCAAATTGTTTGAATTCTCCTTTTTTCAAAGCATCAATACTTTGGTTAATCCTTACACCCATCGACCATAAATGTGCATTTACCACTCTTACAGTATCATTTCCGTAGGCAATATCTGCACAAATAAAACCATTTATTTTAGGGCCATAAGCCTTATCCCAAATTTTACTGTACTGATTCACAATTGGATATTGAGTAAACATCGCCAAACCAACCGACCGACACTCTTCGAATTTTGTTAATTTTTCAATTTTATTGTTGAAATGAATTTCTACATTCTGATTTGGAGAATATTCTTGAAAGCAAGCAATATCTGATTTCAAAACCTCCCATTTTGAATTATTTTTATCATTTTCAGCAAAACATTCACCATTAAAACTAAGTACTTTTAAGGTATTCAGAGAGGTTATTTTTTCTGTATTTGGATTGACACCAACCAATCTTTTGATGATAGGAAAGGCCATTAAAACCCAAATAAACCCAATCGTAGCCGCTACTTTTTGTTTTTTATACAATAAAAAACTCGCCCCAATCAGGCCAAATAACAATGCTAAGGGCAAACTCATCATGATAAAACCCGTTGTCCAATGATCGAAAATCGGATAATGACAAAATGCCATTGTAATGAACAAGTAAATAATCGAAGAGTACGCTATCGGAAATTCTTTGAATTTTTGATATACAAAACGTAGCCAATTCATCAATACAGAAAAGACAATAATGGGTACGATAAAAAGAATTTGGAAGAATCTTATGTATAAAATCATGGCATTTTAGTGGATTTGGTGTGTTTTCGAATAAATTACCGTGTCGAACAGCTAATTCGTGATGCGCTTAAAAACCAAAGACGATGTTTGTTCAACATCGTCTTTAAGTTTTACTCATTCCATTGATTACTTTACCTGAAATGAACCATTTCCGATTTTGAACCCTTCAGAATATAACTCGATGCTATATTTACCAGATTGATAAGGAGCGCTTTTTCCGTAAATGATGTCAACTTTTTGGTCGTTGTTTTCAAATGGAACACTTTGTTTGAAGCTGTACCCGATTTCTTTTCCATCATTACTTACCGTGCCCGACGTTCCGTCTTCGCTTACCACTGCGCCGTTTTGATCAAGAATTCTAACAAAAATCTCTTTGTTATTTTTCTCTGCTACAGGGTTTGAAGGCATGATAAATGAAATTTTCAATTTGTTGATTTTAGAAGCTTTATATAAGCCACCTTCACGTACTTTTCCGTTTGATGCTAAAGCTGCAACCTGAACGTTGATTGCTTTCATGGCACTTGCCATCGTAACTTTACGTTTCAAATCATCGTTTTGTGAAGTATATTCAGAAACTGTTTGAACTAGATTAGCTTTCTCAGTTTTCAAGCCATTATTTTCTGTCAAAACTTGTTGTTTTTCTTCTTCAAGTGTTTTTGTACGAGCCAACAAAGTACCGTTTTCTTCTTGTAGCTTCCTGATGTCTTCATCTTTAACTGCTAAGAAATTCTCGTATTCTTTAATTTTAGCATCATACTTTTGCACAGAAAAATTAAAATCAGATTTTAACTTCTTTTTATCGCTTTCTAATTGTGCTTTTACATTTTCTAATTCTGTAACATTTCCACCTAGTTTTTGGATTTCAGAAATCTTTTCATTTAAAACCAGTGAAATAGAATCTAGCTTGATTTGAGTCGTGGATAATTGCTCTACTTTTGAAGTGAGTGATTGTTGAAGTTCGAAAGTTTCGTTTCTTGCTCCCATAAATAAGTAACTCAACAAAGCTACAATACCAATTAAAACACCGATGGCAATTTTAAATACTCCTTGATTGTTGTTTGATTCCATGATTGTTTCCGTTTTAAGTAATTGTTGTTATTTTGATGATACAAACTAACTACCCTTAACTTAAACAAGAATTAAACTCACCTTAAATTTACCTTAAAATTATTCGGTTACCTTCGGAAACCACAGTGTAAAGATTGTCCCGTTTTCATCTGAAACCACTCCTACTTCTCCTTTGTGCAGGCTTGTCACTTGTGAAACAATCGCCAAGCCAACACCATGCCCCTTAGTAGCTTGAGCAGTTGCGTTACTTCTGTAAAAAGGATTGAAAATAAATGGCAAATCAGTAGCAGGAATAACAGTGCCTTTGTTCATAAATGTTAATTTAATGCCTTTTTCATTTGCCAAAAAATTAACGTTTACCGTATTATTTTCTGAAAACTTGCAGGCATTATCCATTAAATTCATCAAAACAACCTTAAGCGACGCTTCATTTCCTTGCAAGATTAAAGCTTCCTCGTCTTCTGGAAAATCTTGAAAATTAATCAACACTTGGTACTCTTCATGCCATTTTTGAAGCTGCGCTTTGGTTTCCCAAAGTAACTCATCCATTCTGATAGCTGTTTTTTGAACACTTTCAGAACTGACGATTGTATTGGCCAAATTCAGCAGTGTATTGGTTAGTTGAATCAGCGTAGTAGTATCTTCTTTCAGTGAATTCAAACTTTGTTCATATACTTCAGGACTTCGTTTTTGCATCAAGGCTACGTCAATCTGAGAATATATTTTGGTAAGCGGATTTTTTAACTCATGCGAAACATTGGCAATAAACATTTTTTGTTTTACCAATGCATCTTCAATTCTATCCAACAATTGATTAAAAGTAGCCACAAGCAAACCAATTTCATCTGAGCGATTTGGATGCTCTACTCTTTTGGCCACATATTCAGGAAAAATACCATTTACTTGTTTGATAATGCTAGACATCGGTGCAAGTGCCCTTCCAGCAAAAAACCAGCCTGATAAACCCAAGAGTAAAATGCCCGCCAACATCATAATCAGAAGTATTCGTCCTAAATCGTCCAAGGCTTCTTTACCATTTTTATCAATGGCACTCACAATTACCCAATTATCGGCAGCGCCTTTTTTAAGATGAATACCCAATACCTGATATTCGCCAATTTGTGTAAAAGTGGTAGTTTGATTAGATTTCATCAAGGGCAATAATTGCTGATAAGAAAACATTTTGCCATTATTAGATGAAAAAACGGTGGTATGTGTATTTTCATCATAAACAGAAATACTCTCATCAATCAATAATTCTCTATCTGAAATATTGACCAATTTCAAAACAGTTGAATCTGTTGCTTGTAAATCAAATAGTAAAGTTGTGGTAGTAATGGCACGGTCTTGTAAGCGTTTGTAGAAACGTTTTTCAAGATAAAGTTTACTAAAAAAATAAACCCCTACCGAAAAAAGCAGCAAAATAGCCGTTACCAATGCCATAAATTGGTAAGTGAGCCTCGAACGAATATTGATCATCAATTTGGCATTTTCAGTACATAACCCATTCCAATTTGTGTATGTAATAATTTTACTTCGAAATCTTTGTCAATCTTTTTTCGAACAAAATTCACATAAACTTCAATTACATTCGTTCCTGTATCGAAAGTAACATCCCATATTTTTTCCGCCAATTCAGCCTTTGAAATCACTCTTCCTTGATGACGGATAAAATATTCCAATAATGAGAATTCTTTGGCAGTTAAAATAATTTCTTTACCTCCTCTTGAAACATTTTTGGTATCCAAATCCATTTCTAGGTCTGCTATTTTAAGAACATTAGCCGTTTGAATTGCCCCGATATTTCTGCGAGTAAGTGCTCTAATTCTAGCCATCAACTCTTTAAATTCAAAAGGTTTCACCAGATAATCGTCTGCACCACTATCCAAACCAATAATTTTGTCATCGGTCGTACCAAGCGCAGTCAATAAAAGTATTGGAAAGGAAACACCTGCAGTTCTTAGCTTTTTACAAAGCTCTAATCCGTTGATTCCTGGCAAGATGATATCAGAAATAATTAAATTGTAGTGATTTCGTGAAGCCAACTGAAAACCCATCAAACCGTCGTAGGCTACATCTACTTCACACTGCTGTTCTTCAAGCCCTTGTTTGATGAGCTGTACCGTTTTTACTTCGTCTTCTATTACTAATATTCTCATAAATGTTATGTTGCTTTACTCAAAATTAAGGAATATTAAGCAGAAAGAACTACTCTAAAAATGACAAGAGGCGCATTTTAAGGGAATTTTAATATCAATCTGTACATTCTACTGCTTATTTGAGCGACGAAATTTCAGCCTCTAATAGAACAGATTTTACAAGTTCAAACCTTTCATGCGTTAACAAATGACCATTCTCTGGCAAATAAATCAATCGTCTAGGTGCATTTTTTAATGCATCATTCACGAATTGGCCATTGTTGGTATCAATAACCCAATCTTTTCCACCTTGTAAAATCGTAACGGGACAACTAATTTTCTCCCAAAGCACTGTTAATTGTTTTAACTCTGCTACGTGGCTAAACTTTTCATTACTTGCGGCATTGATATATGATGGGAGAAAAAACCTGACAAATCTAGTATTCACAGGTTTAGAAAACCACCAGAACTTTTCGGTGGATGGGTCACAGGCTGGAGAAACCAAAATCACTTCTTTGATTAATTCAGGATATTCTGCTGCTACTCTAGCTACGATGCCTGCACCGTACGATCGCCCGAAGAGGACTACACTTTTGGGTTTTCTGAGGTGAATAATTTCCTTTATAATTTTTGCTTGTTCTGATACAGAAATTACATTTTTATCAGATTTATTATAGCCAGCACGATCTGGCACTACCAGCTGAAAATGGTTTAACAAAGTACTGTCTGACAAAAATTCTTTATATCCAAACCAAGCTCCTGGCGCACCATGAACCAAAAAAAGCATTGGTTTTGTACTATCACCAGCGAAAGCATAAAAGTATTTCTTTCCTGCAAAATTATAATATGAAAAATTGGGTTTAGGCGGATGTTCAAGATAATATTTATCGATGGCGCTGTCGCTCATTTTGAAACCTTTCAAACAAGAAAAACAGCTGAATACCAACAAAATCAGCACTATTTTAGGTAATGTCTTCAAGAAAATGTTTTTGATTTAATGATAGATTTATTTTGTTCCACTCGATTGTTTTGGTTCGTGGAAACTGCCTAATTGCACAATCTTGGATTTTGCAGTGATGACAACAATCTGGTAAACAAGGGTCTGCATGAATGAAAATTTCAACATTTGAATCAAATTCTTTTCCCAAAATCTCTTCAAATTCGTGCACTGTGTCATGCACTTTTTCAAGCACCCAATAATTTGGTAAAGTAAGGTGGCAGTCAATATGTAAATCAGCGCCATACTCCTGAATTCTGAGATTGTGAACATCAATCCAATCTGCTTTTTGATTATTCTTCAAGATTTCAACGATACTGTGCAGAATAGTATCGTTTGTTTCGTCCATTAATCCACCAATTGATTTTCTGATAATTTTAATTCCACTAATCCCCATAAAAACGGCAAAAATAATTGATGCCACGCCATCAATCCATAAAGCACCCGTAAGAATGATTAAACCAATGGCCACAATCAAGATTATTCCGCTGATGGCATCTAGCTTTAAATGTTTACCGTCAGCTATCAATGTTGGCGAATTTTGTTTTTCACCTTCCTTTTCAATGATAAAACCCAAATAATAATTAATGAGAGCACCTCCAGAAATAATGACAATACCAATATTAAGGTCGTTTAATGGTAATGGATTTACAAAACCTTGAACTGAATGAAAAATGATAAAAACACTTGCTAAGGTAATCAAAACACCCTCTAATCCTGCCGAAAAAAATTCAATTTTACCATGCCCATAAGGATGATTTAAATCTTTTGGTTGAGAAGCTAAAAAAACTGCATAAAACGCAAAACCACTAGCTACAACATTAATGATGGATTCCAAAGCGTCTGTTAAAATGGCGCTCGAGTACGTTAGGTAATAAGCGATGAATTTCACAATCATCAATACCGTACTCACCACAAACGATGTGAGGATTAATCTATATTTAGGAGACATTATTCAAATATTTAGGCACAAAGGTACGAAATTCATATTTTAATTTTAGAACTTACTATTATACCTTTGCAAAATGACAAACTTTGAAAATCCTTGGAAGACGGTGTCGTCACGTGAAGTATATGACAACCCGTGGGTAAATATTCGCCATGAAGAAGTGATTAAACCAAATGGCGAGGCTGGCATTTATGGAGTAGCACACTTTAAAACAAGAGCAGCGGCCATTTTACCACTCGACGAAAACAATTACACTTGGCTAGTTGGTCAGTACAGATATACTTTAAATGAATACTCTTGGGAAATTCCAATGGGTGGTGGTGCTTTTGATGAAGACATTTTAACTTCAGCAAAGCGTGAATTAAAAGAAGAAACCGGTATTGAAGCAAACAAATGGACTGAATTGGGGAGGCTTCACACGTCAAATTCTGTAACAGATGAAGTAGGATTTATGTATTTAGCTGAGGAGTTAACATTCGGAATATCTGAACCAGACGATACAGAAATTTTAGTTTTGAAAAAAGTAAGTTTGGAAGAAGCAGTTAGAATGGTAATGGACTCTGAAATTACAGATTCGTTAAGTATTGCCGCAATTCTAAAAGTAGCACGTTTGAAAGGAGTCTAAATTTATGATGAACGCAGTTATTTTTGGTTTCCTCTACGGTTTCGTTTTGTGTTTTACTTTCGGCCCTGCTTTTTTTCGACTTATCCAAACAAGTATTGATAATGGCTTCAAAAGAGGGGTTTTAATTGCGGGAGGTGTTACTGCTGCAGATGCAATTTTGATGTTTTGTGCGGTATTTGGTACAAGTTTTCTACCAAAATATCAATACTTTAATATTACTATCGCCTTGGTAGGTGCTTCAATCTTATTCATTTTGGGTTTTAATAGCTTGTTTAAACAACAAACGCAATTAGTGTATCCAAAATCTAAGTTTGGCTCTTTTCTCTATTACTTTACCTCAGGAATCTTGCTAAACTTATTAAATCCTTCTAATTACATTGCGGTTTTTGCAACATCCACTTACCTCAGTAGTGTGCAAGGGTTTTCAATCAATGAGACAATCGTTTTTTTTGTAGCTAGTTTATTGGCAACAATGTTGGCTGAATCGCTTATTGCATTTTATGCCCAAAAAATGAAAAGCGTATTAACAACAAAAGTCTTAAGAAGCATTAACCAAATAGCAGGAATTATCTTTATAATTTCTGGAATATTGATACTATGGAAGCAGTTTTTTAGTAAATAAAATTCTATTTTTATTCGCTGATTTTCACAAACTAATAACTATAGTTGCGAAAATCAGCGATTAAGAAGTAAATCTTCACTACTTTATATAATTTTCCCAATCAGCAATCAACTCTTTCTTTTTCAATACTCTAGGGAATTTGTGCTGACCTCCAGTTTTACCTTTCGAATCCATAAAGCCATAAAATGACCTCACTGGCAAAACTGTAATTTCCAAACCTCTTAATGCATGTTTTCTTTCTACAGGATAATCGTCATTAATCTGGGAAAGTGTCTCATCAATGAATTGTAATAATTCTTGGGCATCAACTTTATCATCCGTACCAACATACCAATGATGCCCGAAAGTTTCTTCTAACCTTTTACCAACGACGGTAAATTCTCTGACATCGATATTAAAATGCTTACAAGCCAATTCGATGGCTTTATTCATATTATCAACAGATAGGTGTTCGCCACAAAGGCTCAAAAAGTGTTTTGTTCTACCAGTAATGATAATTTCTGCATTTTTCTTATTGGTAAATTTGATGGTATCGCCAATCAAATAACGCCAAGCACCCGAAACGGTGGAAATCAATAAAGCATATTCTTTGCCTTCTTCTACTTCATCAATCATCAGGGTCTCTGGATATTGAACCATACTTCCATCTTCATCGAAATTGCGGTCATTAAATGGAATGAATTCAAAGAAAATCCCATTATTCAACACCAATTGCATATCGCTATTGGGATGTGTTTGATATGCCAAAAATCCTTCAGAAGCCAAATATGTTTCAATGTAAGTAATCGGGCGACCCAATAATTTTTCAAATCCTTTTTTATAAGGTTCAAAACTTACGCCACCGTGACAGTAGATTTCTAAATTTGGCCAGATTTCATGGATGTTTTTCAAGTTATACTCTTTGATGATTTTCTCCATCAAAATCTGAATCCAAGCAGGTACTCCCACAATAAAACCAATATCCCAATCTTTGGCTTTCTTGGTGATTTTATCAAGCTTTTCACTCCAATCTGCTGTTTCGGCAATGGTTTTACCCGGTTTATAGAAACGTTCAAACCAAAATGGGATTTTCCCAGCCGTAATTCCACTTAAATCACCTTCAAAATAATCGCCCTTATCTTGCAGTTTTGTACTTCCTCCTAACATTAAATAGCCTTTTTCGTACAATTGAGAAGGCAAATTTTTGTAGGCTGAAAGGGCTAAAATCTGACGAATAGAGGTTCTATGAATTGCTTTTACCATATCCTTTGTTACAGGAATATGTTTGGAGGATGCCTCGGAAGTACCCGAACTTAAAGCAAAATATTTGACATTACCAACCCAAGAAACGTTCTTTTCGCCTGCAAGTGTTTTATGCCACCATTCATCAAACATTTTATTGTAATCATAAACAGGGACTAACTTTTTGTACTTTGTATAGAATTCTTTATCGTCAGAGAACAAAGCAGCATTCATAATTTCTTCGAAATGATACTTTTCTCCGAACTGAGTAAATCGTCCTTTATTCAATAATTTTACAAGTGTTTTACGCTGAAGTTTTGCTAAATTGGATTTGGGGCGTTTCATCAAACCCGTTAACCCTATACCTCTTTTTAAAATATTGCCGACTATTGCCATTGTTCAGGAATTAATTGCTACAAAATTAAATTGAATTTGATTAAAACCATTCTTTGATGGTATCGAGTGCTTTATAGTCTGTTAAATCAAATTTTGCAGGAACAATCGACACATAATTTTCAGACAAAGCATCCTCATCATTTCCTCCTGCTTTATCATCATTTTGAAGGAATCCGTCCATCCAATAATATTTTTTGCCGTAAGGGTCTTGTCTTTCTTGGAAAGTCTCACGGTACAGGGCATCCGTTTGTCGACAAACCTTGATTCCTTTAATCGCTTCCTCAGATTTTTTAGGAAAATTCACATTCAAGGCAATTCCTTTGGGCAAACCATTTTGAAGTACTTTCTGTGAAATTTGAACAATGTATTCTTCAGTGTGAGAAAAATCTGCATCAGCGCCAAAATCACACAGCGAAAAACCAATCGCTGGAATTCCTTCAATTGCTGCTTCAATCGCAGCCGACATTGTTCCGCTATAAATTACTGAAATAGAAGAATTTGAACCATGATTAATGCCTGAAACCACCAAATCTATTTTTCTACCTTTCAACAAAAAATGTTTCCCAAATTTAATACAATCGGCTGGTGTACCGCTGCATTGATATGCTTCTACGTTTGGCAAGAAATCTTTTACTTGATTTACTCTTAGAGGTCGGTCGAGAGTAATAGCGTGCCCCATGCCAGATTGATGACTATCGGGTGCGACTACCACCACTTCGCCAATTTTTGACATAATTTCTGCTAATGTTTTTATCCCTTTCGCCGCTATTGAATCATCATTAGCAATCAGTATGAGTGGTTTTTGCATTGTATTTAAACAGTATTTAAAATTTCTGTACTTAAAAAATAAATTTAACAGTTTAGACTTTTACGATTCCAATAATTATTATTAAATATCTAATAATCAAACAAAATAATCTTTACTTTTGAATCTCAAACCAAATATAGGTAGTTTTGTTGTGGCGACGAAATTACAAGATTCATTCATGCTAAAATTCATTGGTCAACTCATCCTACAACTTTCAGGATGGAAAATTATCGACAATACTCCGAACGGTGTGAAGTCGTATCCTCGTGCGGTCATTATTGCAGCTCCGCACACTTCTAACTGGGATTACGTTTTTTGTATGGCGGCCATCTATTCGGTTGAACTTCCGATTCGATACTTAGCCAAAGATTCACTCTTTAAATTTCCACTTGGAATCCTCATGCGGGCGCTGGGTGGTATTCCAGTTAAAAGAAGTCAGAAAAATAATTTAGTAGATGAAATGGCTAAATTATTAAGCGCTTCAAACAAAAACATACATTTGATTGTTCCAGCGGAAGGAACACGCTCTTACACAAGCGAATGGAAATCAGGATTTTATCACATTTCTATGAACGCACAAGTACCAATAATTTTAGGCTTTCTAGATTTCAAAAAGAAAGAAGCGGGTTTTTTAGATGTATTTTATCCAACAGGAAACTATCCAACTGATTTAATTTCCATCCAAGAATATTACTTGAACATTACTCCAAAATATCCTGATTTGTTTTCGCTGAAAAGTCAAAAAAATAATTAAAATGAGTACTCAACACATTTATAAAGCACATTTAAACGATTTACCCATCATTCAGCAAATTGCGAATGAAACCTGGAGGCCCACCTACCAAGATATCTTAACTGAAGAACAAACTTTATTTATGTTGGAAATGATGTACAGCACTGCATCATTAACTAAACAATTTGAAACAAATCAGTTTTTCATATTTAATGAAAACCAAAAACAAGTCGGCTTTTCGGGCGTTGAAAAAAAAGAAAAAACACTAAAATTGCACAAAATTTACTTCTTGCCCGAAACACAGGGAAAAGGTTTTGGCAAAATGATGATTCAAGAAATCGTTAAATTGGCAAAAGAGGTAAATTGTAATTCCATCGAACTAAACGTAAATAGAAATAATAAAGCAAAAAATTTCTATGAAAAATTGGGTTTTGAAGTAATTAAAGAAGTGGATATTAATATTGGAAATGATTTCTGGATGAACGATTATATAATGCGTAAAATGGTTGATTTATGAATCTAAAAGACACCAGTAGCAAAGGTAAATTAAGAATTTATTCCGTTTCGAGTGAGACTTCCTTAGCCTTACCGCTTATCGAAGGCGGAATTAGTGCTGGTTTTCCTTCGCCAGCCGCAGATTTTTTAGATTCTGCAATCGACCTTAACAAGTACTTAATCAAACATCCATCTACCACTTTTATTGCTATTACAGATGGCGTTTCTATGACAGACGCTGGTATTGCTGACAAAGATTTACTAATTGTAGATAAATCTCTTGAGCCTACAGATGGTAAAATTGCCGTTTGTATATTGAATGGTGAATTTGTTTTAAAACGCTTGAAAGTAGATAAAGATGGTATTTGGCTCATGCCAGCCAACGAAAATTATAAGCCTACTAAAATTACAGAATATCACGATTTTGAAATTTGGGGAATTGTTACTTTTTCCATTCAAAAACATTAAAATATGTTTGCTTTAGTTGATTGTAATAATTTTTATGCATCCTGCGAAAGAGTTTTTCAGCCAAAACTGAGAAACCAGCCTATTGTAGTACTTTCAAATAATGACGGTTGTGTAATTGCAAGAAGTAATGAAGCAAAAAAAGCAGGAATACCAATGGGTGCACCAGCTTATAAATTTCAAGATTTTTTCGAGAAAAATAAAATTCACGTCGTTTCCTCAAATTATGCACTTTATGGCGATATGAGTAATCGAGTAATGAATCTGCTATCAGAATTTACCCCAGAAATTGAAATTTATAGTATCGACGAAGCTTTTTTGAAGTTTGAAGGCTTTGAAAACCACTTCGATTTACAGGAATACGGAAACCAAATTCGTTATAAAGTAACCAAAGGCACAGGAATACCAATAAGTGTTGGTTTTGCTCCCACAAAAGCACTTTCAAAAGTTGCCAATAAAATCGCCAAAAAATTTCCTGAAAAAACAGGTAATGTTTATATTATAGATAACGACGAAAAACGGATAAAAGCGTTAAACTGGCTTCCGATAGAAGACGTTTGGGGAATTGGTTATGGGCACACAAAAAGATTGAAAGCTCAAGGAATTACCACTGCTTTAGATTTTGTAAATTATGAAGAAAAGTGGGTTCAAAAAAATATGGGCATCGTTGGGCTTCGGCTGTATAAAGAGCTTCAAGGAATTAGTTGTTTGGATTTAGAAGAAGTAACTGATAAGAAAAACATAGCGACCACCAGAAGTTTTGAAACCAATTATAAAGACTACGAACTTATCAAAGAAAGGATTGTCACTTTTACAGTAAGTTGTGCTGAAAAATTACGTAAACAAAAATCTTGCTGTAACGCAATTGTAGTTTTCCTAAAAACAAATAGACATAGAAAAGAATTAGACCAATATTATTCCAATATAGTCTTACAATTACCTTTCCCCACAAATTCAAATATTGAATTAGCAAAGTTTGCTGTAGAAGCTCTAAATAAAATATTCAAAGAGGGATTTGAGTACAAAAAAGCAGGAGTAATTGTAACAGATTTTAGTCCAGAAGGCACTCAGCAATTGAATCTTTTCCAAAACAGTAATCCCAAACACAAAAAATTAATGGAAGCCGTTGATAACATTAATAGAAAAATGGGAGCTATAAAAATAAAATTAGCTACACAAGATTTGAAGCGTACTTGGAAAATGAAACAAGAGAAATTATCTCCAAAATACTCCACCAAAATTGCCGATGCTATTAAAGTAAAGGCTTGGGATGTTTAATTTCTCTTGTTTAATCACTTTTCTTTGTTGAGTTTTTCTTGAATATTCTTTACAAAATATAAAAAGCCCTTAATACTCTCGTAATTTTCTCCAGATTTAGTTGGTGAAACTATCGCCTTTTATGATTTATTCAATCTACTTCCAAAAACTAAACCCACTATCCAAAATCTTCAATACTCTTTGTTTTTTCCATGCTTCTACATCGTTCATTGCTACTTTTTCAACGATATTTCTTTCATCCAAATTTGTAATATCTGCACCTCCCGCTTCCGAGAGAACTTGTTCAATTGCCTTTTTTAATACTGCTAAAGAACCACTTAAACCACGATTCACGGCTAAATCTACTCTGAAAGCAATTCCACCTTCAGTACGCATTAATTGATTTAATGGATAAGTATTTCCAAAAATTGAAATCATTACTGAAGATGAAACGGCTTTGAAAACATATTCTTCTAAAGCAATTTCTACTTGCACACAAATCATTGTTGGTCTGAAAGCACTGGCAATAAAAGCAGCTGTCAACTGTAAATCATTCGCCACTTCTAAATATGCAGCATCTCCTTGTTTTATACCATAGTTAGTTTCTACTTGAAAAATGGGCGCTCCGAAGTTTTGAATATCCATACCATATTGTTTGAAACATTCATTAAAAACGTCTTCGTCTCGTTCTTTTAATCTAGCTAAAACTCGAGTAAGCATCGAACCACTCGCCACTGCACCTGTAAACTGAATAAAACCAAATGAAAATATGGCTTTATCATAACTATTTACGGCATCAAAACAGCCTTCATTTTTTGAAATATATTTCAGAATATCTGCATAAAATGGTTCTTGACAAATGTCTAAAAACATATTTTTGTTGTCATCAAAACTAGATTTACCTGCATAGCTCACTCCTCTCGGATTCACTTGATTGGGCGAAGGATATACATCTCGCATCGTTCCAGTTTGCATAAATCCTTCCGGACTTGGGAAACTTATTATATAAGTACTGTAAGAACCTTTACTATCTTGTTGTACTTGAAATACTTGTCGGCGCTGAAAAACTGAGCTTCCATAATCAATCGAATTATTCAATGTCTCATCGTCATTCGGGGAATTATTGTCTGAAAAAGAATCAGCAGAATTAATCACTAAAACCTGACCGATAGCTAAATTCGTTGAGGTTAAGCCGTTTAAAGCAGTAAGCTCATCCATCGAAATTCCATATTTTTTTGAAATTCCATAAAGTGTTTCCTTGGGCTGGACAGTATGTGTCATTTTGTCATAGTTAGTTTAAGAATATCTCTAAAATTAACCAAAATAAAACATTCAACTCATTTAAAATTCAAAAAATTATTGAACGGTAATCAAGCAAAAAAACAGATGAAATTTCTGATTAAAATGTAATATATTCCCGATTATAAAAAATAATTAAATATTTTCGTAATTTAGAGAATCAATAAAGGTATAATATTATTAAAAACTCCTTAATGGAAGAGTCTATTCATCAAAGACAAAAAACAAATATTGTATATTATTTTCCTTACAAAACGTTTAGCAATATGTTAAAAAAAATAAGCTTACTACTTAGCCTTTCATTTTTCATTTATTTTCAAACTTCCGCACAAGGCAATATTCACCTAGCTTCAACGGAATATCAATATCCAACTGACCCTTTAGTAAAAGAAAAATTAGAAACTTGGCGAGACCAAAAATTCGGGATGATTATTCACTGGGGCTTGTATGCCGTTCCTGGCATTATTGAATCTTGGGAATTATGTTCGGAAGACTGGATTAACCGTGACAGTACTCAAACCTATGATGATTACAAGAAATGGTATTGGGGTTTGAACAAAAAGTTTAACCCAACTAACTTCAATCCAGAACAATG
>JACCDS011078211.1_pt1 | contig 19612 bp, 16 predicted proteins | sample 7446441 | NCBI WGS metagenome assembly JACCDS01 (sample SAMN15323445, study PRJNA562643) | freshwater metagenome | isolation source: river surface water | place: USA:Blue River Watershed | collected 2017-08-17
GCGCATCCGCTCCGAAATGCTGCACGGCTCGCTCAAGCGCGAGTTCGCAGAGGGACAGGGGTGGATCCCGCTGGAAGAGTCGCCCGAAGGCCTGGTCATCATGTGCCTGGACCCCGAGGCCACCCGCGGCGCGCGGGTGGTGCCCCAGGTGTTCCCGCGCATCAACAAGTTTGCCTACCGTGTCACCACCCAGACCGAGTTCGAGCAGACGCTGGAGCAGCTGTTCGGGGGTACGTCCGATCCCACCTCCATCGACCAGCTGCTGGCGGATATGGGTGGTCCGCTGGACGACGAGGGCAGCAACGACGACTCGCTGGAGTCCGCGGCCGCGGACAACGAGCTGGTCAAGTTCGTCAACAAGGTCATCGTTGATGCCTACCAGCAGAAGGCCTCGGACATCCATATCGAACCCATGCCGGGCAAGCTCAAGACTGGCATCCGCTTCCGCGTCGATGGCACGCTGATGCCTTACATCGAAGTGCCGGCGCATTTCCGCCAGGCCATGGTGACGCGTCTGAAGATCATGTGCGACCTGGATATTTCCGAGCGCCGCAAGCCGCAGGACGGCAAGATCAAGTTCAAGAAATACGGCCCGCTGGACATCGAGTTGCGGGTTGCCACCATTCCTTCCGCCGGCGGTGTCGAAGACGTGGTCATGCGTATCCTGGCGGCCGGCGAGCCGATCCCGCTGGAGAAGCTGGGCCTGACCCCGCACAATCGCGAGCGGCTGGAGTCCACGGTCAGCAAGCCTTACGGCCTGTTCTACGTCTGCGGCCCCACCGGTTCGGGCAAGACGACCACCCTGCACTCCATCCTGAAGTTCCTCAACACGCCCGACACCAAGATCTGGACGGCCGAGGACCCGGTGGAAATCACGCAAAAGGGCCTGCGCCAGGTCCAGATCAACAAGAAAGCCGGCATCGATTTCGCGCTGATCATGCGGGCCTTCCTGCGCGCTGATCCGGACATCATCATGGTGGGCGAGTCGCGCGACAAGGAAACTGTGTCCATGGGTGTGGAAGCCTCACTTACGGGCCATCTGGTGTTCTCTACCCTGCATACCAACTCGGCGCCCGAATCCATCACCCGACTGCTCGACATGGGCATGGACCCGTTCAACTTTGCCGACGCGCTGCTGGGCATCCTGGCCCAGCGCCTGGCCAAGAAGCTGTGCGACTGCAAGGAGCCCTACACACCCAGCACGTCCGAGGTGAACAGCTTCATTTCCGAATACGCCCAGGAGCTCAAGAACACCAAGGCCTGGAAAGCCGATTTCAGCGGCGAGGCCCAGAAACTCTATGAGGAATGGGTGGTGAACTATGGGGAAGACGGCAAGCTGCGTTTCTACAAGGCCGTGGGTTGCGACAAGTGCAACAAGACCGGCTACAAGGGCCGCCTGGGCTTGCATGAGCTGCTGATCGCCGATGATCAGATCAAGAAACTGGTGCAGGAGCGCGCTCGGGTCGCTGAGATCTTTGCCGCCGCGGTGGAAAGTGGCATGCGGACCCTGAAAATGGACGGCATGGAGAAGGTCATGCTCGGCATGACTGATTTGAAGATGGTCCGGCAGGTTTGTATCAAGTGACAAGGCCGGGCTGACAATAATGTCAGCCGGAGCGGCAAAAAGACAAAAATGGACCGGAAAACCAGGCCAAGACGCTGATTCGGTCCAAAAACAGCCAACTATTGCACTGTTTCAAGCTGGCATGGAAACTGCATTTTAAGAAGCATACAGCCCTGCTGTATCCATTTCTTTAACCAAGGAGCTATACATGAAGCGTACTCTGCAAAAGGGTTTCACCCTGATCGAACTGATGATCGTGGTTGCGATCATCGGTATTCTGGCCGCCGTCGCCCTGCCGGCGTATCAGGACTACACCGTCCGCGCGAAAGTGTCTGAGGGTATTCTGGCTGGCTCGTCTGCCCGTACTGCCGTTGCTGAAGTCTATGCCAACCAAGGCCAGATGTTGAACAGCGCAGAGTCCATGGGTGTGCAAAGCTTGACATCCAAGTATGTTGCGTCCGTCACTTGGAACCGAGTGGATAACAACAACGGCGATGTGATCGTGACGCTGAGCGCTGATCCGGGCTTGGCAACTGCAGCGAGCAAGACGCTTGAACTGCGTGGTGCCGGTGTCGTCGGCCAGCCTGTGCGTTGGACCTGTGGTAAGGGTCGCACCAATCCGATCGACCCCAAGTACCTGCCGGGCTCCTGCAAGGACTTCTGATCACTTTTCGGGTCTCACCAAAAGCCCCTTGGTTTCAAGCCAAGGGGCTTTTCACTTTTGACGTATGAAGAAACGCACACCACATTCGCTGGCCACCCTGCTTTTGGGTCTGCTACTGCTTGCCGTGTACTGGCCCGGCCTTGCGGGTGGCTTCTTCTTTGACGATGGGCCCAGCATCCTGCAGGCTCCGGGTGTGCAGATGCGCGAACTCAGCGCTGAAGCGCTGGCCAAAGCTTGGTCCAGTGGTGGCGCCGGGCCGACCGGGCGACCGGTGGCCCAGCTTAGCTTTGCACTGAATTATTACTTCAGCGGCTTCGACCCCCGCGCCTTCAAGCTGGCCAACCTGCTGATCCATGCGCTGTGTGGTGTCCTGATCTACGCCTTGCTGCGGGAGCTCTTGACCGGGGTGCGGCTCGCAAAGGCGCTGCCTGAAGCGCGCTGGATGGCGCTGGCCGGTGCGGCGGTCTGGGCCCTGCACCCCTTGCAACTGCTGCCCGTGTTGCATGTGGTGCAGCGCATGACCAGTCTGTCAGCTCTGTTTCTGCTGCTTGCTTTCTGGCTGCACATCATGGCGCGTCGCGGTACGGGCAAGGCTGCCGGCGCTTGCATGATCGTAGCCTGGGGTCTGGCCTGGCCCCTGTCCATCCTGGGCAAGGAGACCGGGCTGCTCTTGCCTGTCTTTGTCTTGGCCTGGGAGTTATTGCTGCGGCGGAATCAGGTGGGTCGCCTCGACACGTTTGCAAGACTCTACATTACCGTTGTCGGGCTAGCTTCACTGGGCTTACTGCTCTATCTGGCGTCCGGTGGTGCGCAGTGGGTATGGACGGGCTACGATTTCCGCCCCTTCGATCACATTCAGCGCTTGTTGAGCGAGGCACGTGTACTTTGGTTCTACGTGGGCCTAGCTCTTTTGCCCCGATGGTCCGCCCTCGGCCTGTACCATGATGACATCGTCGTTTCGAGCAGCTGGTTCGAACCCTGGACCACTGTTCCCGCGGTGCTGGGCTGGATCGCGGTGCTGTGGTTGCTTTGGTCTCTGCGCCGGCGGCAGCCCCTCACAGCTCTCGGCCTGGCCTGGTTCCTTGTAGGCCATCTGTTGGAGTCCACCGTCCTGCCGCTGGAACTTGTCCACGAACACCGTAACTACCTACCCTTGTTGGGCCTGTTGTTGGTTTTGCTGGGCGCGCTAAATGAGTTCGTCCAGCGCGGCAAACTGTCCCCGCGGGCGCTGGCGGGCTTGGGCCTGGTTGCCGTGCTTGGCTGCGCAGCGCTGACAGCAGTGCGATCCCATCAGTACGGCGACGACTTGCGCCGCACGTTGGCCGAAGTGCAGCACCACCCTAACTCGGCCCGTGCGCGGCACAACCTGGGCTCGGTCCTCGCCAAGCTACCCGCCGCGGCCCAGCCCGGCAGCATGGTCCATGGTATGGCGCGCGATCATCTTGATCGGGCCACCGTGCTGGATCCGAACTTCAAGATGGCCTTGCTCGATATGCTGGGCTTGGGATGCCGCACCGGACAGGGCGTGGACGCGTCGGCTCTCGCCGAGTTGTCACGGCGACTGCGCAGTACCCTGTTTGCACCGGGCGATCGTAACGTGCTCTATTACCTCAAGGAAATGACGATCGCCGGGCAAATGTGCCTGAACCGAGAACAGGTGCTGCAGCTCTTCAGCTCAGCGCTGGCAAATCCAAAGGTCGACCCGGGGGTGCGGGTGATGCTCCACTCATGGTTGGCTGACTATCTTTGGCTGAAGCAACGCGACCTTGTTGGCGCTAAGGAAGCACTCGGCCAAGCACTCGCGCTGAATCCGGGCAACCCCAGCAATCGCCTCAAATGGGCGCAACTGCTTTGGTTGGAGGGCGATCGCCACGCAGCAAAACAACAGTTACTAAAGCTGCGTACCGAACCCCTTTTGGCGGAAGAGCGCCAGACGCTCGAGGAACTGCTTGCAGAGGGTAATATCACGCTACCGTGATCCATCGCCCCACGCCCGCATGAGCCCCGCTATCCAGCTGTCGGTCATCATCCCAGCCAAAAACGAGGCTGAGAGCCTGCGGGTTTTGCTTCCACAACTGGTGGCGTTGCTTCCGGGCGTCGAGATCATCGTGGTAGACGACGGGTCCAGCGACGACACGGCTGCTGTATGCGCCCAGCAGCCGGTCCGCAGGCTGCATAACCCGTACTCAAAGGGCAACGGCGCGGCTGTCAAGAGCGGCGCGCGCGCCGCGCGGGGTCAGTCCCTCATCTTCATGGACGCCGACGGCCAGCACCAGATTACGGACATTCCGCGCCTATTGGCGCTCTACGAGCAGGGCCACGATATGGTCGTCGGGGCTCGCCAGCGCGGCTCGCATGCCGGCGCGCACCGGGCGGTGGCCAACGACGTGTTCAGCCGCTTTGCGAGCTGGATGGTCATGCAGCCTATCGCGGATCTGACCTCGGGCTTCCGGGTAGTGAATGCGGCGCGTTTCCGTCAATTCCTCTACCTCCTGCCCAATGGCTTCTCGTACCCGACGACTATCACCATGAGCTTTTTTCGGGCTGGCTACAGCGTGGCGTATGTGCCCATCCATGCCCCACCGCGCAGCAGTGGGGTGAGCCATATCAACCCTGTGCGTGATGGCGTGCGTTTCCTGCTGATCATCATCAAGGTGGGTACGCTTTTCTCGCCGCAAAAGCTGTTCCTCCCCATAAGTGGCGGATTTTTCGTCACCGGACTGGCCTATTACCTGTACACCTACCTCACGACCGGGCGCTTTACCAATATGAGCGCCCTGCTCTTCATATCGTCCATCCTGACTTTCCTGATCGGCATTGTCTCGGAACAGATCTCGGCCTTGCATTACAAGAACATGGACACCCGCGATATCAAGGACGATTAGTGTGAAGGTACTGATGACCAGCACCTCGTATCCCCAGGACGGGCAGGACTGGCGCGGGCGCTTCATCTACAATCTCGCGGCTGCGCTCGGACGCCGATCGACAGTGCAGTTGGCCTTGTGGGCGCCGCCAGGTGACTTGCCATCTCGGGTGAGCAGCGCGGCGAAGCCTGAGGAACAGCGCTGGCTGCAGCAGCTCGCGCAACGCGGGGGTATCGCCCACCTGCTGCGGGGCAGCAAGCCCGCTGCCTCACTGGCTGCCCTGGGCCTTTTGCGTCGCCTGCATGCTGGTTACCGGCGGGAGCCGGTCGACGTTGCCCATGTGAACTGGCTGCAAAATGCGCTGCCTTTGTGGGGCACGCGCACACCGGCTGTGGTCAGCGTACTGGGGACGGACTTTGGACTCCTCAAACTACCGGGAATGACCGCCCTGCTGCGTAGCGTCCTGCGGCAAAGGCGGGCAGTGCTGGCCCCGAACGCCGAATGGATGGTGCCGGAATTGCAGCGCCGTTTCGGCGAGGTGTCGTTAGTGCAGGCCGTGCCGTTTGGCATCGATGCGGCATGGTACGACGTAAAGCGCCAGCCGCCACCCGAGGGACCGTATCGATGGCTGGTGGTGACGCGGCTGACCAGGGCCAAGATCGGTGATCTGTTTGACTGGGGTGCCGGTCTGTTCGAAGGGCGGCGCGAGCTCCATCTATTCGGCCCCATGCAGGAGCAACTCACGCTGCCAGCTTGGGTGCACTACCACGGGCCGACCCATCCTACCGCGTTGCACACGCATTGGTTTCCCCAGGCCACGGGCCTGCTGACACTGAGCCGCCATGACGAGGGCCGCCCCCAGGTCATGCTGGAGGCCATGGCCTCAGGCCTTCCCATCGTGGCGTCGTACCTCCCCGCCCATCGGGACTTTCTGCAGCAGGACCGCACCGGCCTGCTGGTCGACAGCCCGCAAGCACTGGCCCGCGCACTGGAGCAGCTGGAGGTTCCCCCTGCCAATGCCGCCATGGGCGAGGCCGCGCGCCATTGGGCCCGGCAGGCTGTGGGGACCTGGGACGATTGCGCAAATCGATATTGCAGCCTCTACCAAAAGCTGACCGGAGTCGCCGCGTGAACACCGGCGCAGTATTGCTGGTTGGTGGCACTGGCTTCATCGGCCGGGCCCTGGCTACACGCCTGCAACAGCAGGGCGTCCCAGTTCACGTGGTCGGGCGCGCGAACCTGACCGAGCTGCCGGTGCTACTGCCACGCTGCGGCACGGTGGTGCATCTGGCGTCCTCCACGACACCCGGCCTGTCGGCGCGCCAGCCGGAGTTGGAAGCACCCAATCTGGCGCTGACCTTGCGGTTGTTGCAGCTGCTCGAGCTGCAACCGACCATTCATTTGATCTATTTCTCGTCTGGCGGGACGGTGTACGGCAATCCCGTGCGGCTGCCCGTACCGGAAGATGCCCCGCTGGCGCCGCTGTCTTACCACGGTGTGGCCAAGGTGGCGCAGGAAATGCTCTGCCAGGTGGCGAGTGGACACGGGCACCGGGTCAGCATCCTGCGGCCGTCAAACGCCTATGGTCCTGGGCAGGGGTTGCGCGCCGGGTTCGGCCTGGTGCGCACTCTGCTCGAGCACGCCCGCCGTGGCAGCGAGATGGAGCTTTGGGGCGACGGCAACCATCTCCGTGACTATGTCTACATTGACGATGTGGTCGAGGCGACGTGCCGATTGATTGCAGAGCCGGGGTTGTCCGGCACCTACAACCTTGGCTCGGGTGTAGGGCATAGCATCCTTCAGGTTCAGGGCGTCGTCGAATCGGTCTGCGGGCGCCAGATAAGGACGATCTTTCGACCCGCGCGCAGCGACGATGTGCGAGAAGTGGTTTTGGATTGCGCGCGCTTGCAAGGGGTAATCCGAAGAGCGACCGTCACTACCGACTTGGCGACCGGTATTCGTAGGACCTGGGCATGGCTGCAGCAGCAATGAAAAGTGAAACGCCCCTCATCTCGGTATGCATTGCCAACTACAACGGTATGCCTGTTATAGATGCGTGTTTGGGCTCTGTGCTGCAGCAGCAGGGGGACATGGAAATTGAAATTCTTGTGCACGATGATGCTTCGACTGATACTTCGGTGGATCACCTGAGGCGACAATACCCACAGGTCAAACTGATCTGCAGCTCCGAAAATGTGGGGTTTTGTATGGCCAACAACCGCATGGCACATGCGGCGCGGGGCGAGTACCTGCTGCTCTTGAACAACGATGCGGCCCTGTCGTCCGATGCTTTGCAGGAACTTCTGGCGGAGTCTCGGAGACTGGACGGTCCCGCCATCTTGACGCTACCGCAGTATGACGCGACGAGTGGCGCGTTGGTCGATCGTGGTTGTCTGCTTGATCCGTTCTACAACCCGGTGCCTAATCTGGATCCTCGGCGCCAAGAAGTGGCTATGGTGATTGGCGCCTGCCTCTGGCTACCCCGCAGTCTATGGCTGGAACTGGGGGGCTTTCCCGAGTGGTTCGGCTCGATCGCCGAGGACATGTACCTGTGCTATCGCGCGCGGCTGGCCGGGTACCCCGTTAGGGCTTTAAGTCAATCAGGCTATAGGCACTGGCAGGGCAAGAGCTTCGGCGGGAATCGCCTGAGTGAACAGGGGTTACGAACGACATTCCGACGCCGCGCCTTGTCGGAGCGCAACAAGACGCTCGTCATGGTCTTGATGAGCCCATGGTTTCTCCTGGCTTGGCTCTTGCCTGTGCATCTGCTGTGGCTCCTGGTGGAGGGCGTCCTTCTGTCCTTGCTCCGGCGAGATCTGCGTTTTCTGCGGGTGGTTTATCTGCCAGCGATATCGGGACTCCTGCAGTATCGCAAGCAGTGGATGCAATTGCGCCGAGAGGTGCAGAACAGCCGGCAGCCAGGTGCTGTGCGTTCAGGCTTGGCGGTGACGATCTTTTGGCCGCGCAAGCTGATCATGCTCTGGCGCCACGGCCTACCCAAAGTGAGCTGAGGGTCGAACGCCGCTTCATCTTAGGAGCAGGTCGGCGAGCAGGGGTCGCCACCCCTTGGTGAAGCGCCGATAGTGGCCGGCGCGATAGTCTCGCCAGAGGGGCAGCAGGCGCTGCCTGCGCGGGCGCGGCAGCATCTGCCGACGCCTCAGATGGTTAAGCTTGTCAACCACGGCCAGTCGGGTTGCCTCCTGCCAGGGGCTGGCGGTCAAGCCTTGGAGACGTTCGGCAAGCGCCTGCCAGCGTGCATCTTCCGACTGCAAATAAGCAAGGCGCTCAAACCGCCTAAAGAGAGCCCATTGCTGGCGCCAGGAAAGCCTGGATGCGCCGATGAGGTTGCCGCCGTGCTGGCGATAGTCAAAAAGTGGCATGGGAACGCTCACCAGCGGGCCGAGGGCCGCCGCGAGGAGCGCTGCCCAGGCATCGTGCATCCAACCCTCCGCGATGGGATTCAGGTGATCGCGCACACGTGAGTGGATCATCAGGCCTGCGCCACAGACAACCGGGTGCTTTACCAAAACCTCCCAGGCGAGGCCAGTTTCGAGGCAGTGTTGCTCGGCGGGGGTGAAGTCAACATGGGCCCACAAAGTGCCCCCCTGCGGGCGACCCCGAGCGTCGACCAGACGGGCATTACAGAAAACGGCAGAGGCGGCGGGCTGCCCCTCAACCGCTGCGTACATGGTCGATAGCTTATCGGGATGCCAGACGTCATCCTGGTCACAAAAGGCGATCCAGGTGCCACCCGCCTGCTGCGCAGCGACCACAAAGTTGGCCGCGGGGCCCAAACGTCTCGTTTGTACATGCCAGGATACGGGGAAGGGAGCATGCTGAGCGAAATTAGCCACCAGTGTCGCCGTCGAGTCAGTCGAGCCGTCGTCATACACCAACAACTCATCTGGCAAACAGCTTTGCCCGGCAAGGCTGTCGAGCAAGCTTGGCAGGTAAGCCGCGCCGTTGTAGGTGCAGAGAACGACCGAGACCATGGCACTCATGGCTGGGGTGGGTGCATGGAGAGACACTCCTGCGCGAGTACCCAAGGCTTTTTTACGCGCGGCATCGCGGCGAACCACGGCCAGCTGTTATCGAGGGTCAGATTGGGGTTGTATGCTGGGTCATGCGGCAGAAGGTGTCCCCACCGGGCATGCATATAAGCTACTTCGCGTTGAAATCGCGTCTGTTTCTCCGGCGTGTCTTCCGGGCCACGTGTGGCCGATTCATGGTGGTAGAGCTCAGCATAGGGGGTCCAGACATTCCGGTAACCCCGCTCGAGAAGTTTGAGACAAAAATCGACGTCGTTGAACGCTACGGGCAGATCCTTTGCGTTCAAGCCGCCCACTTCTTCATAAATAGCTTTGTGGACGACCAAACATGCCGCCGTGACAGCCGACATGTTCTGGGCCAACGCCAAGCGCGTCATATAACCGGTGGCGTTGCGTGCAGCGCCGCTATACAAATGGCCGGCAATCCCTCCCATGCCCAGCAGCACACCTGCATGCTGGATGGTGTCACCAGGGTAATAGAGTTTGGCCCCTACCGCGCCGGTACCGGGCCGGGCGGCATGGCTGAGCATCTCGTCCAGCCAGTTTTCAGAAATGACTTCCATGTCGTTGTTCATCAGACACAGATAGCTGCCGCGCGCGGCTTGGACAGCAAAATTGTTCAGGGCTGAGAAATTGAAGGGATGGTCATAGTGCAGAACGCGTGTCTGACCGTGGGCAGCCAGACCGTCCAGATAGGTCAGCGTAGCGGCGTCGTCGGATTGATTGTCGATCACCAGGATTTCGAAGTTCTTGTAATGAGTCTTCTCTCGGATACTCTCTATGCAGCGGCGCAACAGCGCAAGGCCATTGCGCGTAGGGATAACAATGGAAACAAGGGGCGGTGGTTGCGGTAGGTCTGTGATGATGCGGAAATACCCGCCTCTGACTCGGGACACCGAGCCTGTTATCCCCGTTCTTTCCAGGTGCTCGCGCAATACTCTTTCGGCTGCCGCGATGGCGTAAGGCTTTTCGTCGGCAGACGTTGCCGTGGAGCCTTCGATGGCGCGCCAGTGATAGAGAACGTGAGGGATGTGATGAATACGCGAGGCGTCTGTGACTTCACTGACGCGTAGCGCCAGATCCCAGTCCTGTGAACCTTCGTAGCCTTCGCGAAAACCACCAAGGGAGCGAACCAGCGCCGTTCGGTAGATGCCCAGGTGACTGATGTAGTTCTGGGCGGTGAAGAGGGTGGGGTTCCAGTCAGGTTTGAAATAGGGACCGAAGCGATGACCGGACGCATCAATTTTGTCTTCGTCGCTGTAGATCAGATCCAGTTCGGGATGTTCACTGAGAGCCACCGCCGCCATATACAAAGCGTGCTCGGCCAGCTCGTCGTCATGGTCAAGCAGGGCTACGAAATCAGCGGTGGCCATACCCAAAGCCGTGTTGGAGGCTGCCGATATATGGCCGTTGCGATCGCGGAATCTCACGCGTATGCGTGGATCCAGTCCGGCATAGTCAGCCAGTAGCTGGCGAACCTCCGGGTCCGTCGAGGCGTCGTCTGCGATGCAAAGTTCCCAGTGTGGGTAGATTTGCCGTCGGACCGACTCGATCGCGCGTCTTAGCCACTCTACCGGGGTGTTGTAGGTCGGCATGAGGATGGCAAAGGCAGGACGGCTGGCGAATGAGGCGATGTGCGATCGGATGGCCTGCCTATCGGCTGCGTCTAAAGTGTCATAAAGCGCAATCCATCTCTCGTAGGTGACATGGATTTGGGTAAATTGAAGGAGCTGTTGTTTCAGTTCACGCCAGCCTTGGTTGACGAGAACGCGCCAGGCCAGTCGGATCAGTCGAGCATGGTCCTTCCGCCGAAGAAAGGCCAAGCAAATCTTGAAAGCATTTCCAATTATGCGGTGCGCGCGCTTGTAAGCCCGCCCCAGGCGAGTTATGGCCGCAGTCATGGCTTTAGCTGTGCCTTGATTGGGCCTCGCACGCGAGCCCATAGGTTCCAGATCAGCCGAAGCGGCTTGGTGAGTTGCCACGACCATGTGGATTTGACACGCGAGATTTCATCCAGGGCGAGGTCCAGCGCTTGCTGCTTGGCCAGAAGCGCATCGCTCAATGTGGGTTCGAGCAAATGTCTGGAAACTGTCTTGGATAAAACATCGTCAAAACGAGGGCCGCGCCATGCCGGACCGTTTACGGCAAGTTGAAACTCATCCTCCAGCTGGGCGGCCTCATCAAAATCACGCGCTACCAAGCGGATGCCGAGTTGCTCAAACACCCTGGTAATCGCTTCGCGATAATTGCTGCTGGCAAAAAACGGGGAAGGCGGGCTGGAGGCCCAGGCGTTGACCAGGCCACGAATCCAGACCCAGGAGCAGGGAATGGGGCTAGCAAGGCGCCACTCCGTATCAATCGTGATCAAGTTCCCGTCGAGCGTGTGAACCAGATTGGCGGGGATAGCGTCCAGACAATCACCTGGTAGAAGCTGCGGATTTTGTGGATCTGCATGCTTTGCAAGGTGTTGTATCCAGGCTGAAGCCCACTGCGCGACCTCCTTTACGTCGCCCTGACGACTCATGATGCGTTGGAGTTCAATCGCGTAGAGTTCACCCGGCACGTAGGAGGCATCAGCTGCTGGCTGGTGGTGGAAGCGGGTCGTGCACGACCGCGTCGCCGGGTTATGCAGCGCCGTCTTGCAAACCCGGATGCCGCCATCTTTTTTCTGGAAAAAAGTTTTTGTTGCGAAGCAGGCCAGGCGGCGTGTGCTGAAGACATGGGCCAAAGCCTCGGGTTGCTGGCTTAGCGGTCTGGCCCTAGCCTGGACCAGGAAAGAGTTGGCCAGATCGCCCAGAAGCCCATTGCGGACCAGGCTACGCCACACGAGGTTTTCATGAAAAGCCCGGCCGGAAGAATGGCCATAGTCGCGGCTGTTCACGCGGTACAGCAGATCAGCAGCTTGAAACCCCTTTTCGTTTAAAGCGGCCTCGGCAAATAGCACTTCAGGCAGTTTGTAATCAGGAAAAGGGTAGAAAAATGATGTGTGGCGAAATCCGGCGGATTGCAGCCGTGCCGCCAGTTCTTTGCGGCCAAACGTGATGGGTGTGGTGTCGCTGTACAGGTCTTTGATGCCAAAGTAAGGAACGCCCATATGGTCTTCACTGCAACCTGCGAAGTATTTGAGACCCAGCTGGTTTTCAATGGCCAGCAGCAACGCACCCTCGTCCTGGAGAAAAGTCGCGGCTTTCTTCAGGCACTGTTCTATAGGGTTGGGGCCTGGGATGAATTGCTGTGCATATTCGAGCACCCCGATCAAGGTAACGTAAGCAAAGCGGGCACTGGCTTGAAAGTCGATCAAGTTGTCGCAATAAATGCTGACGTTGGGCAGGTCGCGGCAGCGCTCTGCCGCGATGGCCGCGCGGCGATGACTGCCTTCCACTGCAATGACGGTGGCGCCCGTTTCTCCGAGATAGCGCGTCAAGGCGCCACAGCCACACCCTAGTTCCAGAATGCAATCGCTCGGTCCGAAGGAAAAAGGGCGCAGCAGGTTGTGGCGTGCGGGACTCAGGTGGTATTCAGTGGGCCAATCGACGATATGTGCGCGCAATTCTTCCGAAAAAGCGCTGACATCCCGACATTGGCGCAAGGTGGCGAGCAGGCGTTCTTCTACCTCGTGTCCATCGGAGTAGGTGCTTCCGGAGTAGGACGGTGTTTCCCAGATTCTCGAGACCGTGTTGAACTCGTAGATATGCTGTTCTGCCATAACTCTCTCGACGTTTGTAAAAGTACGACGATGACGCGATGCCTCAGGCACGCCCCAGTTCAAAGTGCCCTGCCATCTCGATTTCTCCCGCTGGCGTGCGGGGATGCGCGATCTCTAGGTGGATGGCGTCATAACGCCTGTCGTGCGGAACGAGTCCATGGTCTGTCTGACTAACTACACCCAGCGAAATCAAATAAGACCCCGCATCTAAAAAAGGGTGAAAGTGAAAGCACACCTGGATTTTGTCTCCTGCTTGGTGGTTGGTATCGGAGGTGCCCCCACCGGGCCGCATGGTATTGGTGCTGAACAGCTGAGCGCCGGCCGGGGTCTTGAGGGTCAGGCCGTAGACGGGTTTTGCCACTTCGGTCAGGAACGTCACCGTGAACGTCAGCTCAATGTTGAGACCCGGTACAAAGGTTGCTGGATTCAATTGACCGGCCTGTCGCAAGGCCACGTCCGTGATCTTGGCCGCACCATCACCCCAGCGGACCTCTGCCGGATTGAAGAGGTGATGGGCGCAGAAGGCGTCAGACACAGGATGCACAGCGCTCATTCCCAGTTTGCCAAGGTAAGAATCCAGGGTTTTTGCGGCGGGCCCATGTGCCTGAACCTTGCCCCGGTCCAAGGCCAGGGCGGTATCGCAGAAGTGGGCGACTTGCTCCAAGCTGTGTGTGACGAGGAGAATAGACACCCCCTGGGCTTGCAGCTTTTGAATGCGCTCAAAGCACTTGGCCTGGAACAAGGCATCACCCACCCCCAGCGCCTCATCCACTACCAAGATGTCTGGATCCACATGCACCGCGACAGAAAACGCCAGCCGCACAAACATACCGCTCGAGTACACCCTCACCGGTTGGTCGATGAATTCACCAATATCCGCAAAGGTCGCAATTTCGTCAAAGCGCTCCGCCATTTGCCCTTGGCTGAAGCCCATCAGCGCACCCTGGAAGTAGACGTTCTCGCGCCCAGTGAATTCTGGGTTGAAGCCGGCACCCAGCTCTAGCAAGGCGGAGACGCGGCCATTGACCTGAACTGATCCCGATGTGGGCTTGAGAATGCCGCAGATCAACTGTAGCAGTGTGCTTTTACCGGAGCCGTTAGCCCCGATGATGCCTATGGTCTCGCCTCGTCGAATATCGAAAGATACACCGCTCAAGGCTGTGAATTCGCGGTGGTACTGCTTCAGGCCGAGGCTGAGGAACTGTTTAACGCGCTCACCCGGGTGGCCGAACAGTCTGTAGGTCTTGCTCAGATCGCGTGCCGAGATGACGATGTCGTCAGAGCGCATCGGCAAACTCCTCGCGGCTATTTTGAAAGTAGGCATGACCCAGCCAGGCGGCCAGCAGGCCGGCCAGGAGCGCCACAATCCAGCCGCTCCATGACAGCGCATGCCCCGCCACCGCATTACGGGTCACCTCAATGGCCATGCCAATCGGGTTAATGTTGTAAAAGGGCTGTAAAGCCGCTGGCACCGCACTGGCCGGATAGAACACCGGCGAGAGAAACAGCAGCATCTGTACTAAAAGTGGCACGATCTGGCTCATATCTTTGATGAACACGCCCCAGGCGGCGATGAACCAAGCAAGTCCGACAGCCATCAGGACAACCGGTACAAGCAGCAGGGGCAGCCATAGCAGCGAGAGCCGTAGCTCGCCCAGCCAAGCCAGAGCGATCAACAGAATGAGCAGGTTGAAGCCGGTATGGACAAGTGCGGCGCCGAGCGGAACGAGGGGCAGGATGTGGACCGGAAAAACAATCTTCTTGACGAAGCTAGGATAGCCGCGCACCGCGGAGGGAGCACGCGAGACGGTATCCGCAAAGATGTTGAACGCGATCAGCCCGCTGTAGAGCAGCAGCCAGAACGGCATGGTTTCGCTCTGCTGCGGCCAACGAGCCTGAAAAATCTGGCCGAAGATGAAGGCGAAGATGGCCAGCATAAGCAGTGGGCTGAGGAAGATCCAAGCCACGCCGAACATCGCGCCCCGGTAGCGCAGCAGCACATCACGTTTGATCAACTGGCCCAGCAGGTAGCGATGACGCCAGATCTCCGCAATGATCTTCAAGGGGTTCCAGGCGATCGAGCGCATCGTGCCTGCCCTAGAGCCGCCAGACTCGCGCGCCAGCGGCATGCAGGGCCCGTGCATCAAAGCGTGATTTCACATCGATAAAGCACCCTTGCGGCTTCATCTTGGCCAGATAATCATCCAGAGATCTACTCAACAGAGCGGCATGCGATACGGCAGCGACGATCGCATCTGCCTGCGGCAGCGAATCCCAGGGAAGCAGGGTCAAGCCATACTCCTGCCGCGCCTCATCCGGATTGGCAACAGGGTCATGCGCGAAGACTTCGATTCCATAGGATCGTAGCTCCGATATGAGGTCCCAGACCTTGGAGTTGCGCAGATCGGGCACGTTCTCCTTGAAGGTGATGCCTAACACATTGACGCACGCGCCCCTGATGGGGTTGCCTGCCCGTATGAGCTGCTTGACCGTTTGTTCGGCAATGAACTTGCCCATGCTGTCGTTGATGCGACGTCCCGCCAGGATGACCTGTGGATGGTAGCCCAGCATCTCTGCCTTGTGGGTTAGGTAGTAGGGGTCCACGCCGATGCAGTGTCCGCCCACCAGGCCTGGCCGGAAAGGCAGGAAGTTCCACTTGGTGCCGGCGGCCTCTAATACCTCCAACGTATCCAGTCCAAGCATGTTAAAAATGACTGCGAGCTCGTTCATCAACGCAATGTTCAAGTCGCGTTGTGTGTTCTCGATCACTTTCGCTGCTTCGGCTACTCTCAGGGACGACACACGATGCAGTCCGGCCGGCACGATCTTTTCGTACAAGACGGCAACACGTTCGAGCGTGGCCGGGCTGTCGCCTGCGACGACCTTGACGGTGTTGGCAAGCGTGTGCTGCAGGTCACCGGGATTGATACGCTCCGGCGAATAGCCCACGTGAAAGTCGCGCTGCCACTTCAGCCCGGACGTCCGTTCAACAACCGGGATGCAGACCTCCTCTGTCGCACCAGGGTATACCGTCGACTCATAGATGACCGTACTCCCTGGACGGAGGTGGGCGCCAACGCTTTCACTGGCTTGGATCAGCGGGCCAAAATCTGGCTTGCGCGCGTCATCTATCGGCGTGGGTACAGCGATGATGATGTAGTCAGCCTGAGCCAAGGCACCGGCGTCCGAGGTGAAGCGTACTTGCGTAGCCGCGCGCATGTCCTGCTCGCTCACGGTTCCGCTAGGATCAATGTGGCTGCGATAGCTTTCAAGCTTGGCGCTGGACACGTCATAGCCGATCGTTGGCACGATCTTCCCGAAAGCGACAGCCAAAGGGAGACCAACGTAGCCCAAGCCCACGACAGCCACTACATCCATGTTGGACAACCCCTGTGCATCAAACTATCATAGACGAAGGTGGAGAGCTGTCGTCCTCCTGAGATTTCCCGGGGATGGGGTAAACGGGGTGTTCTTCAGGGTTTTTAGACGTCAGCGGCAACGTAACTCCCGGAGTTGCCCCCATGCTTTTCTAGCAGCTGTACGCCGTTGATCATCATGCCGCGATCGACAGCCTTGCACATGTCGTAAATGGTGAGCAAGGCGACTTGCACAGCCGTCAGCGCCTCCATCTCTACACCTGTCTGGCCGACGGTCTCTACGGTCGCAGTGCAGCTTACGAAGGGCGCCGAGTCTGCGCTGGCGCGATGGACAGAGAAATCGACCGCGACGCGTGTGAGCGCTAGAGGATGGCACAAGGGGATCAGGTTGCTGGTTTTCTTGGCCGCCTGGATACCCGCAATGCGCGCAATGCCCAGCACATCACCCTTCTTGGCGGTGCCTGACTCGATCAGGGCCAGGGTGGCCGGTAGCATTTCGATACGACCGCGCGCTAGCGCGATGCGGTGGGTGCTTGATTTGGCGGCAACATCCACCATATGGGCCTGGCCTTGGGCATCGAAATGTGTCAAAGAACTCATGGAAATCCCGGCTTTACGAAACCTGAACAACAAACAAGCATCATACGACCATGAAGTTGCCGACCGAATTCCATCTGAGAGATCGTTTCAGAGCCGCAGGTATCCACCTGGGGCTCAGCTTGGCGGTAGCGTTGTTGGCCGCGTTATTGGTTTTTGGTTTCTGGTATCCCTATCCCTACCGCGATTCTTCAGGTGGGCGGGAACTTTTCCTCCTGCTCGTGACGGTGGATGTTATCCTGGGTCCGCTCATCACTCTGGCGGTCTTCAACCGGAAAAAACCGCGCAGCCAGCTTGTGCGGGATCTGGTGGTGGTCGGGTTGATACAGCTGGCTGCGCTGGCTTATGGCCTATGGACTGTCTCCGTAGCTCGTCCGGTGCACATGGTGTTCGAATTTGATCGGTTCCGCGTTGTGCACGCTATCGATGTCCCGGCGGAGCTGTTAAGCCAGGCGCCTGCTGAAGTAGAAAAAATGCCGCTCACTGGACCCACCGTACTGGCCGTACGGCCCTTCCGTGATGACAACGAGAAGAGCGCAGCCACGCTCATGGCCTTGCAAGGCTTGCAACTGAGCGCGCGTCCAGATCTGTGGCAGCCTTACGATCAGGCCCGCCCTCGCGTATTGGCGGCCGCGAAGCCTATGGGTGAACTCAGGCAGCGTTTTCCCGCACAGCAAGGCATGATCGACGCCGCTGTCCGGGCCAGCCAGCAGCCCGCAGAAAAACTGGTTTACCTGCCCATGGTCGAGCGCAAGTCGTTCTGGACCGTTTTACTGGATGCAGACACGGCCGAAGTGCGCGGTTTCATAGAACTGGATTCGTTCTGAAAAGACAAGCTGTCCGCGTTGTGGGACCCGTACGGTTCGTGCTCGCGGGCCTGCTGGTCTTCGCGCAGATCGTGCTGCCCGCGGCGGCCCAGACAGCCTTGCCCGCCCTGGGCGATGGCGCCGAGATGAGCACCAGTTCCGAGCGCCAGCTGGGTGACCGCATCGCCCGCGAGCTGTACCGCGACCCGGATTACCTCGACGACCCCATCCTGGGCGACTACGTGCAGGCCATCTGGCTGCGCCTCATGGCGTCGGCGCGCCAGCGCGGCGAGCTGTCACCTGAGCTGCAGGAGCGCTTCGCCTGGGAGGTTGTGATCGGGCGTGACCGCAGCGTCAATGCCTTTGCGCTCCCCGGGGGCTATATGGGGGTGCACCTTGGCCTGATCGCCGTGGTCAGCAACGAGGACGAACTCGCCTCGGTGCTGGCCCATGAGCTCAGCCACGTGACCCAGCGCCATATCGTGCGCATCATCAGCCGCCAGGGGCAGCAGGCGCCCTGGTTGATTGGCGCCATGATTCTGGGGGCGCTGGCTGCGGCCAGCAATCCGGGGGCGGCCGGCGCGATGATCGTAGGCGGACAGGCGGCGGCCGTACAGGGGCAGCTGAATTTCTCGCGCGACATGGAGCGCGAGGCGGATCGCGTGGGCTACGGAGTGATGACCCAGGCCGGCTTTGATGCGCGCGGTTTTGTCGGCATGTTCGAGAAGTTGCAGCAGGCCAACCGCTTCAACGACACCAGCGCCTTTCCCTATCTGCGCAGCCATCCCCTGACCACTGAGCGGATTGCCGACATGCAATCGCGCCAGCAATTGCAGCCACGGTCTGCCACCCCGATCGCACTCACCATGACCCATGCCATGCTGGCGGGACGCGCGCGCGCGCTGGCGAACCCGGAAGTCGACAGCCTGCGTGCCGCCCTGCTGCAGGCCCAGGGCCAGGACACCGCCGCGCTGCCGCCGGCCCGACGGGCTGGCCTCTACTACGCTGCCGTGCAGGCCGCCATGGGCCTGCGCGAATTCGAGCAGGCCCAGCAGTGGCTGGGCCGCCTGCAAAATCTGGCGACTGACCACCCACAGGCCCACTTCCAGGCAAAGCTGCTGGGGGCCGAACTCGCACTGGCCCGCGGCGAACCTGCGCGCGCGCTCGCGCTCCTGGAGGGCGTGGCACCGGGCATCGCGGGCTCGGGTCGCGCTCTGCTGTTCCTGCGGGCCCGCGCCTGGACCCAGGCGGGGCAGTCGCGCGAGGCAGCCGAGCAGCTGCAGGTCTGGCTGGCCAGCCGGCCTCGCGATGCGCTGGGCTGGCAATTGCTCTCCACGGCCTACACCGCCCAGGGTCAGACCTTGCGTGCAGTACGAGCCGAGGCGGAAGTGCACGTCGCGCGGCTGGACTACGCCGCTGCCCGGGACCGTCTGCGGGCGGCGCAGGAACTGCTACGCACGGGAGGTGCGGTGGATCACATCGAGGCGTCCATCATCGACACGCGCAGCCGACAGGTTGAGTTACTTCTGCGGGAACAGGCGCTCGAGCGCTGAATCGATCACCAGGCCGAACAGCGAGTAGAGCAGGGAGCCCAACAGTGCGGCCGCGAAGCCGCGTACCTGGAAGCCGTCCAGCAGATGGGCCGCAGCCCAGAACAACAAGGCGTTGATGACAAAAAGAAAAAGGCCCAGCGTGAGCACGGTGACCGGCAGGGTCAGCAGGATCAGCACGGGCCGCAGGAAGATATTAAACAGACCGATCAGCAGCGCCGCCAACAGGGCCACGGTGAAGCCCTGCAGTTCGACGCCACTGTAGAGATAAGTAACTGCCAGCAAAGCGGTAGCGCTCAGCAACCATTTCAGCAGAAGCTTCATGGTTGCCGAGCATACACCCCAGATCGCAGATCAGGGGCGCCCGCAAGGCCGGGCCGGGCGTCGTTCAGGCGGCCTGGCTACGGGTGCGGCGGGTGCACCACCAGCCGGCGC
>JACCDS012072888.1_pt1 | contig 19610 bp, 19 predicted proteins | sample 7446441 | NCBI WGS metagenome assembly JACCDS01 (sample SAMN15323445, study PRJNA562643) | freshwater metagenome | isolation source: river surface water | place: USA:Blue River Watershed | collected 2017-08-17
CTATTGCTCGTCAGCCTGAGGCTGCTGGCAAGATCCAAACTGCCATGCTTATCATTGCAGCTTTGATTGAGGTGGTTGCCCTGTTTGCAGTAGTAATTTGTTTGCTTATTGCATTGAACGCAGGTGGTATCGCCTTCTTCTAAGACAAAATGAATTGGGATTGGCGCTAGGCCAATCCCTTTCTTTTGAACAAAAACGAAATTAATCCTTCCTACTATGGATCTAATCATACCTAGTGCCGGCCTGATTTTCTGGCAACTCATTGGCTTTTTAGCCCTTTTGTTTATTCTGATCAAATTTGCTTGGAAACCTATTTTGGCTTCTTTGGCTGAGCGTGAGGCTAGCATTGATGGCGCATTAAAGTCAGCAGAGCAAGCTAGAAACGAGATGGCCAACTTGAAGGCGGAAAATGAAAAACTACTTCAGGAAGCAAGATTGGAGCGGGATGTTATTTTGAGCAAAGCACATGAAGCTTCACTTAAAATGATTGAAGATGCCAAATCTGAGTCCTCCAGACAGGGCGCATTGTTGATTGAGTCCGCCAAAGCGGTGATTGAAACAGAGAAGAAAGCAGCACTTTCCGAAGTGAAAAACCAGGTTGCTTTATTGACCTTGGAAGTAACTGAGAAGTTACTCCGTAAGAAATTAGGAGACGACAAAGCTCAGGTAGAGCTTGTTGACCAGTTTATCAAAGACCTTAAGCTTAACTAATTCGGCATGTCTAACCAGCGAGTAGCCTCCCGTTACGCCAAATCAATATTGGATTTGTCCATTGAAAAAGGACAGCTGGAAGGGGTTTTTGAAGATTTCAAGTCTTTAGCTGCGATGGGCAAAAGCAATCGTGAACTAGGCCTTGCACTTTCAAACCCAGTATTGGGCTCGGATAAAAAATTAAATGTACTGAAAGCACTTTTTGTCAAAGGATCTAGCCCCTTGACACTCTCCTTTTTTCAAATTATTTCTAGAAAAAACAGAGAAAACATCCTTTTGGATGTGGCCAAAGAGTTTGTTGCACAGTACAACTTGTATCGTTCCATTCAGGTGGCAGAAGTTACCAGTACCACTGCACTTACAGAAGGTCAGCGCAACCAGTTGGTGGCTTTAGTGAAGCAGATTAGTGGGATGAAGGAAGTACAACTTGAAGAAAAGATTAACCCTTCACTGATTGGGGGATTTGTGCTCAAGGTCAATGACCGACAGCTCGATGAATCCATCAGCAGCAAGCTCAATGCCCTTCGCGTACAGTTTGCTCAGAATCATTACGAAAAACAGTTTTAACGAAATACTCAACCGTATCCAATCATGGCAGAAGTAAGACCTGATGAAGTTTCAGCAATTTTGAGAGAACAACTCTCTGGTGCCAGAACCGAAGCCGAACTAGAAGAAGTGGGAACAGTCCTCCAAGTAGGGGATGGTGTAGCCCGTATCTATGGACTTTCTAAGGCGCAGGCCGGTGAATTGTTGGAGTTTGAAAATGGCCTAAAGGCCATGGTGCTCAACCTCGAAGAGGACAACGTGGGTGCTGTACTTTTTGGAGACTCCAAAGGAGTGAAAGAAGGAGATACCGTCAAGCGAACCAAAAAGATTGCATCTATCCAAGCAGGTGAGGGCATGTTGGGCCGAGTGGTCAACACGCTAGGTAATCCTATCGATGGCAAGGGACCAATCACTGGCAACTTGTATGAAATGCCTTTGGAGCGTAAAGCACCAGGTGTTATCTACCGTCAACCCGTAACAGAGCCGCTTCAAACGGGAATCAAGTCTATCGATGCGATGATTCCAATTGGACGTGGACAGCGTGAATTGGTAATTGGTGACCGTCAAACAGGTAAAACTGCTGTAGTTATTGACGCCATCCTAAACCAACGTGAATTTTACGATAAAGGTGAGCCTGTATTCTGTATCTATGTAGCGATCGGACAAAAGGCCTCAACTGTAGCTGGTGTAGTGGCTGCCCTTGAAAAAGGTGGAGCGCTTCCATACACAGTAGTAGTAGCAGCTCCTGCTTCTGAGCCAGCGCCAATGCAATTCTTTGCTCCATTTACTGGTGCTGCAATCGGTGAATTCTTTAGAGATACCGGTCGCCCTGCCCTTGTAGTATACGATGATCTTTCGAAGCAAGCGGTAGCTTACCGTGAGGTTTCCCTACTCTTGAGAAGACCTCCAGGACGTGAAGCATATCCTGGTGACGTTTTCTACTTGCACTCCAGACTATTGGAAAGAGCTGCAAAAATCAACCAGTCTGATGCCATTGCGCAGCAGATGAACGACCTTCCTGATTCTATCCGTCCTTTGGTAAAAGGCGGAGGTTCCTTGACTGCTTTGCCAATCATCGAAACCCAGGCAAGTGACGTGTCTGCGTACATCCCGACCAACGTAATTTCGATTACGGATGGCCAGATTTTCTTGGAAACCAACTTGTTTAACTCTGGTATTCGTCCAGCGATCAACGTAGGTATTTCGGTATCTCGTGTTGGTGGTAATGCGCAGATCAAGTCCATGAAGAAAGTGGCAGGTACCTTGAAGTTGGACCAAGCACAATTCCGTGAATTGGAAGCTTTCTCCAAGTTTGGTTCTGACCTAGATGCTTCTACCAAGCGTACGATCGAGCGTGGTCGTCGTAACCAGGAGATCTTGAAGCAAGCACAGTATGCGCCTGTTTCTGTAGCAAATCAGGTTGCCATCATCTATGCTTCTACCAAAGGGTTGATGGATTCAGTTCCTGTTGAAAAAGCGAGAGCCTTTGAAAAGGAGTTCTATCTTTTGTTGGAAGCTTCTTATCCTGAAGCAATTCAACTTATTCTAAAAGGTGATATCGACGGTGCTGGCAAAATTCTTGCTACTGCAGCTGCAGAATTATCACCCAAATACGCGAAGTAAATTCTATTAATTCCCTGCCAGCTTGCTGGCAGGGCTTGTTATACGCACAAAGCAATCTCTGATGGCTAACCTCAAGGAAGTAAAGCAACGGATAAACTCGGTCATGTCGACGCAGCAGATCACGAAAGCCATGAAAATGGTTTCCGCTGCTAAGCTTAGAAGAGCGCAAGAAAAGATCGTTCAGATGCGTCCTTATTCAAAAAAGCTGACTGCAATCCTCAACAATGTATCTGCTGCCTCTGAAGGGGATTCAGACATTGTATTTGCAACGAAGCGTGAGGTGAAAAAGGTGCTTTTAGTACCTGTCACTTCAGATAAGGGACTTTGCGGTGCGTTCAATACCAATATTTTGAAGGCAACGAATGCAGCCATTAAAGAGCAATTTTCTGGTGCCGAAATCAGCATCTTGCCGATTGGAAAGAAGTCCTACGAATACTATAAAAAATCGGATTACCGCTTGATAGACACCTATTTTGGGATATTCCAACAGTTAAGTTTCGAGGCTGTCAAGGAAGCAGCTTCCTTTGCCATGAATGGATTCTTAGCTGGTGACTACGACCAAGTATTTCTGGTTTTCAACGAATTCAAAAACGTAGCGACTCAGGAGATTCGAGTAGAGCAGTTTTTACCCATGGCAGCTTCAGCGTCAGATCAGGTAAATACCGCTGAAACAGACTACTTGCTTGAGCCTTCACGTAACTACATCATTGAGGAATTGGTTCCTATTTCTTTAAGAATTCAATTTTACAAAGCTGTTTTGGAATCCAATGCCTCAGAGCATGGAGCGAGAATGACTGCGATGGATAAGGCAACGGAAAATGCAGGCGAACTTCTGAAGGAGCTGAAATTGATGTACAACCGTACCCGTCAGGCAGCGATTACCAACGAAATTCTCGAGATTGTGGCAGGTGCCAATGCACTTGCTGGAAAGTAAACTCTCCCATACACTAAAAAACCACAGCTTTTTTCAAGGCTGTGGTTTTTTGTTTTTAGGGGTTGTATGAATTACATCCTTATTCGTCTACTGATGACTCGGGCCATGATTCCCAGTCCTTCAGCATTGGGATGCACCCCATCTGGCAATAGCTCAGGGCGATCCATTAAGGGTGTGTACAAATCGATGACTTCAGCGCCTGACTTTTGAATGATTTCAAACAGCATCAGACGCTGCTCGTTGTTCATCACGTCTGGTGTAATTCCAAAATTCACCCTGGTCACGGGTACTGGAAGAATCACGTATACTTTGCCATCCTTGGGCATGTGGTCTCGGAATTCCGCAATGAGATCTAGGTAATCTTGAACAAACTCGGCTTTATGGGCCCAGTTTTGAGGTTTGGAGTCATTGGTACCCAATTTGATGACCACGACATCTGGCCGGAAATCTTTTACTTGTTGAAATTGGGGCTCATTCCAGTACGGGAAATCTCCTTTCTTTAAAAGTGTTCGTCCGCTCACACCAAAATTCTTTACCTCATAAGCATTTCCAAGAATTTGACCTACTTGAAGGGGAAAAGATCCAGGGTTTTCTCTTCCAGGTCCTTGGGTAATGCTATTGCCTACAAAGGCAATTTTTATCGGTTCCTGTGCTACCGAAAGAAATGGGAGAAGGAGGAGTGCAATGAGGCTGAAGTAGGTTTTCATGAGAAAGGGTTTTGGGTCAACTGAATAGAATGTAAAGGCTCAATTGTTTAAATGTAGAAAAACTTACCTAAAAATCCACAATACATTGGGCACTGTGCTGCGATGGATTTAAATTTAGGCGATGGGTAAACTGATTCGACTCCAACAACTTTTTTCTTGGCTTTCCTTGGATGTGGTCTTTGGTGCAATGGCAAGCATGTATTTTTTTCAAGAACTTTTTCATGTAGCCTTGGAATGGCCCATTTTTATCCTCCTTGGGCTTGCCGTATGGACCATTTACAGCCTAGACCATCTGCTTGATGCAAGGCAAAGTAAGGGAAGTAGTTCCCCGCGAAGAGTCTTTTACAAACAAAACAAGCTTGTTCTTTCCATAGGGATCCTTGTAGCTGTAGTTGCTGGCCTAACAGGAGCCTATTACTGGTTGGGATGGGACAAAGAGATGCGGCTGACCTTGGTACTTGCATTTGCGATGGGAGGCTGTCGCTGGGCTATTCAAAGATTAGGCCCTGTCGTCCTGAAAGAGGTTTCCATTGCTTTGTTCTACGTGGTTGGAAGTTTGTGGCTACCAATACTCCGTTCTGAAGCCCAGGATTTGTCCTGGCAAGCACTGGCATTTGCAACTGTATTTTTTGGGTTGGCTCTGCTCAACCTCTGGATGCTTTCCTTTTTGGATCGGGAAGAAGACCGACAGGATGGATTTATTACTATTGCAATTCTTCTCCCTCCAATCCAAATGATTCAATGGATTCGTAAACTTGCATTCCTGGGGATTTTTGGGACCATGGCTTCCTTTATTTTGTTGCCCTCTTTTTATCGCCCTTTTTCTTGCGTACTACTCCTCGTGTTTCTGGTCCACTACCTGACCTTTTTTCAATCCCAACTTCCGGTGACACAAAAAAGGCAACGAATGGAAATTTCCTTTTGGATTCCTTGGCTGCTACTCTGGATTTAGTGGTTTCCTGTATCCGTAGTTGAGGAATCAAACCGTACAAACAAGGCCAACCAAATTGATCGGCTCAAGCGGAAGCTGAGGGGTAGGCTTAGCAGCACAATACTCACAAGTAATCCAATAAGCAAGAACAAAGAATAGCTGGGATAGACCAGAGAAAGTGTGATCCAAGAAGCAATAAATAGAGCGGTGTTGATGCCGTAGCTGACAAACATGGCGCCAAAATAAAAGCCCGGTTCGGGTTCGAAGGATTGTTTGCAATGGGGGCAAGCCGAATGCATGGTAAATAAACTTCCCGGCCTTGAAATTTGACCAGTCTTGAATAGTGGTCCCTTTCTGCATTTAGGGCAGCGGAGCGTGAGTATACTGGAAAACCAGTTTTGTTGGGACATGATACTAGTGATTAATTTTCTGCTTTGAGAATAACTTCCTGAATAAGACGATCAAAATACTTCCCATTTCCAGGACCAAACCAGTTCATCTCACGCACCTCATGGAATTGAGCATCGTACAACTCGTCAGGGGTAATGTAGCCAATGTAACTTCCATTGAATACCGTTACTACCAAGTGAAGCCCTTTTTCCTGGGCAAGGGCATCCCAAGCCTCGTAAAATACACCTGATAGTTCCCCGCTACTTGAAATGAACAGGATATTTCCCACTTGGGTAATGTCCAGATAGGCAGGTACCTCACCGAGTAGGGATCGAAAAAGCCAAGGGCGCAGGCGCAAGTTGGTAGTAACGCGAAGTTGGGGTTCTCCTAATTGGATATCCACCTTTGACGTGCGAAGTAAGGACTCTCCCGATAAGGCAACTTTACTGGTATCTGCGCTGAGCCTTTTAGAAATTGCCTGGGCGTAGGCCCCCACTAATTCGGGAGTATTGCCTTCCGTCATCGGTCGGTGACTTCCTACCGTGCCTGCCGCGAATAGTGCAAAATCAACATTTTCCTCCTCCAAAGACTCAGTGAGGTAGGCGGGGTAATCTCCGGAAAGCCCCATAAACTTGGAACTCATGGCGGTGGCATGTGCCGAGTAGGTAAGGAATGTAGCATTCTTACCATCCTTTCGTTTGAGCTGCATTTGGCGGACAAAAGGATCGATTGGTCCGTCCTTGATAAATCGATTGGAAACTAGGTCCGGAACACTGGTTTTTTTGTAGGAGATACTCACCGTGTCTTGGTTGGCGAGGGCTGTTTGTAATGCGCGAACGGAACCAGCAACCAATTGCTCAACCACCCGTTCATCGTAGCCCCCAAAGGCAAGAGAACCTACTAGTCCAGGCATGTATCCCCCCATGCCAGAGTGGGTATGGGTAGCCGTGAAAATAAGTTGATCTAGGGAGATCCCTGCTTGGCGGACGCCTGCCCGTATTTTTTCTGCCAGCTGCGGATGGACAATCAGCAATTCGTAATTAAGCCAGGCAATGCTGGATTTTCCATTGCTGAGGCTCAATGCCTTGACATGACTGGAATCCTGAACAAAGGTGTAGGGTCCTCGCGGAGAGTAGCCCACGAGCTCCGCAGGCTGGTCTGGGGTGATATTGATTTTTGCCCATCCTGCTAGCCAGAAGCTGGAGGTGCTGCTGCTCCAGGTGCTGCTGTCTAGGTCTGCAAAAGTGCTTTGGTAAGAAGAACGATCTTGAACAGGACTTCGGTCTACTGTAGTGAGCGTGGCTATTCCCAGGAGGAGGAGAATTCCTAGTACCCAAGCAAATACACGTAAGGTCCGAAGCATAGAAGTAGGTAAAAATTGATCCGAAGCACAATTGTGCTTCTTCGGGTCTAGTATTCGAAGGTCCCGTAGGCGCCTTGAAGCGTTACTTTTTTGCCGGCATGGGGTTCTACACGACCAATAATTTGTGCTTCCACTCCATAGGATTCGGCGATATCGATGATTTCTTCAGCATAGCGCTCGTCTAGGTACACTTCCATTCTGTGGCCCATGTTGAACACTTTGTACATTTCCTTCCAATCCGTACCACTCTCTTCTTGGATTACACGAAACAAAGGAGGTGTATCAAACAGGTTGTCTTTGATGATATGTAGGTTATCTACAAAATGGAGCACCTTCGTTTGCGCACCACCTGAGCAGTGCACCAAACCGTGGATATGAGGACGCATGTAATTCAAAACATCTACCAGAATGGGGGCATAGGTCCGGGTAGGAGATAGGACCAGCTTTCCCATATCTACTGAAGTGCCAGGAGCAGGGTCGGTGAGCTGGTATTTTCCCGAATACACGAGGGCTTCGGGCACGGCAGGGTCATAACTTTCTGGGTAGCGTGTTTTCAAGACTTTATGGAACACGTCATGTCGAGCCGAAGTCAGCCCGTTGCTACCCATGCCTCCGTTGTAGGCTGTTTCGTATTTGGCCTGTCCAAAAGATGACAAGCCAACAATGACATCGCCTGCTTGAATGCGATCATTGGAAATGATGTCCTCTCGTCGCATGCGGCAAGTTACGGTGCTGTCCACAATTACGGTACGCACCAAGTCACCCACATCGGCTGTTTCTCCACCAGTAAGCACGATATTGACCCCATGATCTCTCAGCATCTGCAACACTTCTTCAGTGCCTTCAATGATGGCTGAAATGACCTCTCCAGGGATCAAGTTTTTATTTCTACCGATGGTGGAGGACACTAAAATATTGGTGGTGGCGCCTACGCAAAGTAGGTCGTCCGTATTCATGATGATCGCATCCTGCGCGATTCCCTTCCAGACGCTCAAGTCACCGGTTTCCTTCCAATAAAGGTAGGCCAAAGAGGATTTGGTCCCTGCTCCATCCGCATGCATGATGTTGCAGTACTCGGGGTCGTTACCCAAAGTGTCTTCTACAATTTTGCAGAAGGCTTTTGGAAAAAGGCCTTTGTCCAACTTGGAGATGGCTTGGTGTACGTCTTCTTTGGATGCGGAAACTCCGCGCTGCAGGTAGCGCTCGTTCATGGAGAGTGAAGATTTTGGTTGTTCAAAGGTAACCAATTGCAAAATTGAATGATTGAAAAAGTTAAAATTTGTCGCCCTTTGGGAAGGGATTCCTGAGCTACAATTTCCCCCTAGGTTTTAGGATTAGCATGCGAAAAGAAGAAAAAGTAAAAGCCAGGTTTCCCTGGCTTTTGTCTTTTTGGAATCCGGAAAATTTATTTCTTGCCAACCAAAATAAGTTCTTCTTGAGGGGGAATCAGGTATGTAGCTCCGTTTTCATTCACCACGGCCATTTCTTCCACAGAGATGGTTTTTTCAGTTCCATCTGCTTGTTTCCAGCAGTGAAACCCGTCGAAGGCAAATGTCATCCCTTTTTTCAGGAGTTTCTGTGCTGCAGGTCGTGGTGTAGGAATGCGTGCACCGCCAAGATTTGGCCCTACATCGTGCGCTACATAGCCTACCGGGTGGCCTGTGCTCCAAGGAACATACAAGGATCCATTGGTATCCATTAGGTCGCGTTGCGCTCGGTCTACATCTTCTCCCTTTACGCCAGGCTTCATGGCTGCTAACGCAATGCGGCTACCGGCTTTTCCATTTTCCCAGTACGTCTGTATGTCCTTGGGAGCGCTAGTTTCTCCCTCTTTGAGTACGTAGGCAAAGCGCTGGATATCACTCACCCAGATGCCGTAGAGCTTGACTCCAAAGTCAGTTTGGATTACATCTCCGGGTTGAATGACTTTGTCCGTGGCATGTGAATGTCCGCGGTCAGGACCTGAGTTGACATTCGGGTTTTGGTCAGGGTGCCATGCATCCGTCACGCCATATTCTGCCATCTTGGCTTTCAAAAATTTAGCTACATCTGCGTCGGTAGTTTTGCCAGGGACAATCGTGGCATAGGCTTCCTCTTGGAAATCCGACGCCAACTGTGCGGCTTTCTTGAGGATTTCTACCTCTTCAGGGAGCTTGATGGAGAGCCATTCGTACACGAGCTCCTCAGAGGATACGAGTTTGGTTTTGTCACTACCCATTAAGGCAATTAATTCCTCGTGCTGGCTATGGGTAATGCCATCGGCCATCTCGTTGCTTGCGGAGGAATTGATTGCTACTGTTGGGAAGCCTTTTTCCTTGATGAAAGCCACTGCTTTGGCCACTGCTGACTCTCCTCTTGGGATTCGCTCTACCTTTTCATGGATGGCGAGATCTTCCAAGGCCTTTGCTTCTCCTTCTGGTGAAAATGCAAGGGAGTGGAATCCCGTTTCATCCGTGTAAAAAAGGAATGCTGCAGTGCCACTTGCGTTTTCACCTCCCACATGCGTTGCAATGGGGTCATTGTAATTTTCACGGCAGATGACTAGCCAGCTGGCAACTTTTGCATTTTTTAGTGCTTCGGGCAATAGGCTGTTGATCCTTTTTTTACGGATTTCAGGCCAAGGGTTTTCTCCCCAATAGGCAAGAGGATCAATTTTTTCATTTTCGGATTTTGTAGTGGTAGCAGGGGTGCATGCCCAACCAAGGAGAACTAGTCCGATTAGGAGAAAAGTATGTTTCATAGCGGTTGCAATTTGTTTGGTAAATTAATTAGAATTTTGTGTAGTTAAGCTTTAGTTTTTTTCTTCCTTGCGCTTTCTTAAAGAAAATGAAAGCATAAAAATCTTTTATTTTGAACAAAACTATAGTTGAAGCGTGTTATCAGCAGGTTAGTAAAGTAGCGATCCAGTAATGAAAATAGGAATTGTTTGTTACCCTACCTTCGGAGGTAGTGGAGTGGTAGCCACTGAATTGGGCAAAGGACTTGCGAAAGTGGGCCATGAAGTTCATTTTATAACCTACAAGCAGCCCATGCGGCTGGATTTTTTTAGCGAAAATCTATTCTACCACGAGGTAGACATCAAAAGCTATCCCTTATTTGAGTTTGCTCCCTACGAGTTGGCTCTTGCTAGCAAGATGGTGAGTGTGGTTAAGTATGAAAAATTGGACTTGCTGCATGTGCATTATGCCATTCCGCATGCATCGTCTGCATACATGGCCAAGCAAATTTTGAAAACAGAAGGCATTGAGATTCCAGTAGTGACGACGCTACATGGTACTGACATCACTTTGGTAGGTAAAGATCCGAGTTACGAGCCGGTAGTAACTTTTTCAATTAACCAATCGGATGGCGTCACGGCAGTTTCTGAGGATTTGAGGAAGGAAACTTTTGACTACTTCGACATCAAGCGAGACATTGAAGTAATCCCCAATTTTATTGATTTGGAGCGTTTTAAAAAGCAGCGCAAAGAACATTTCAAGTTGGCCATCTGCCCCAACGGGGAAATGCTCTTGGTACACACCTCCAATTTTCGTAAAGTAAAACGCGTAGAGGATGTCATTCATGTGTTTTACAATGTGCGCAAAGAGATTCCTGCCAAGTTGCTTCTGGTAGGAGATGGACCAGAGCGGGATCGCATGGAGCGACTTTGCCGTACGCTAGGTACTTGCGAAGACATCCGGTTTTTGGGCAAGCTTGAGGCTGTGGAGGAAGTATTGTCTGTGGCAGATCTGTTTTTGATGCCTTCTGAAAAAGAAAGCTTTGGACTTGCTGCTTTGGAGGCGATGGCCTGTGAAGTTCCGGTTTTGTCTTCTAATGCAGGTGGGATTCCAGAGCTCAACTTGGATGGAATTACAGGTTTTGCCTGCGAGGTAGGTGATGTGGAGGACATGACCAAAAAAGCCTTATTCATTTTGGATGCAGCCAATTTGCCTGGATTCAAGGAACGTGCTCTAGCAAGAGCAAAGGAGTTTGACATCGACCAGATCCTCCCGAAATACGAGGATTATTACCGTAAAACAATTGCTTTGACACAGGAAGAAAAGATGAGTTAAATCAGTCTTTAGAAAAAATTTTATAAAATTCGAAACCCTTATTTTTGTAGGATAGTTAAAAGCTCTAGAAGAGAACAATTTTTGAAAACTACCTAAACCACTATTTGCTATGAAAAAGATTGGGAGATTGGATCGGCCCGATAATTTTGGATCGGCTCAGATATTTTCTAATCCATTTCTTGAACGCATTTCAAGAACACATATTTCCATACCCATTACCCTGTTTTTGGCTATTTCGGCTGTGTCTCTAGTTTACGCGGTGACGGCCACTTCGATACCTTTTGGTTTCGGATTGGCAGTGGCAGTGCTAGGGATAATTGCTTTTACCTTTGTGGAATACATGATGCACAAGCATTTTTTCCACATGGAGCCCGACACACCCATCAAGGATAAATTGCAGTATGGCATCCATGGCGTACACCACGACTACCCTAGAGACAAGGACCGTTTGGCCATGCCTCCCTTTGTGAGTGCGGCCTATGCTGCGATTTTGTACTTGGTGTTCACCCTGCTGATGGGGGATTTTGCGCTTTATTTTTTACCTGGATTTCTGGTGGGATATGCTGGGTATTTAGGCGTTCATTATGTAGTACATGTATACAACCCACCAAAGAATTTTCTCAAGGTCTTGTGGGTTCACCATGCCATACACCACTACAAAGACCCAGATTCCGCTTTTGGGGTAAGTTCGCCCCTCTGGGATTACCTTTTGGGTACGCTTCCTAAAAAAGAATAAACAAACCTCCGAAAAGGAGGTTTTTTCTTTAATTCCGAGTTAGGGGATTTTTCCAGTTCCTCACTAGTTTTTTTAAGGCATGAAGAAGGTTTCAATTATTGGTTTGGGATGGCTCGGCGAGGCTACTGGTTTGCTTTTGCAGAAGCAGGGCTACCAAGTGCTTGGGTCATCTACTCGCCTAGAAAAAGTGGAAATTCTTCGAAAAAGAGGACTGGACGCAATTCATTTTGCCCTAACCCCAGCACCCGAGGGAACAAATTATTACCGACTATTTGATTCGGAGAATTTGGTGGTAACCCTCCCTCCCCGAAGTAGGCAGGGAGATGGGGAGCTTTACCTTCAACAGCTCGCTTCCTTACGGGCGTTAATTGCAGGATCATCCGTGAAGCACCTGATTTTTATTTCCAGCACAGGAATCTACCCCAATGAAAGCAAATCCACGCCCTACTCGGAGGAGGAACCGATCAACGCAAGTAATTCGGGCAATTCGGTGTTACATCAAGCGGAAGTCTTGATGAAGTCTCCAGCAAACTATCAATTGACCGTGTTGCGCATGGGAGGACTGATGGGAGCAGATCGGATTCCAGGAATTTATTTTTCTGGAAAGGAGCAGGTCGTTGGGCATACCCGAGTCAACTTTATTCATCAAGTAGATGCCGCTCGGATGATTGCCTGGGTGATAGATCAGGGGCTTTGGAATCAAGCCTTCAATGGGGTAGCGCCTGAGCATCCTTTTCGAAGAGAGGTTTATGCAAAAAATTCAAGCACTTTAGAAATCCTTCCCCCAGCAAGCTATCAGGATGTGGCCGATGAAAAAGTAGGAAGATGGATTAGTTCTGAAAAAATTAGGGAAACAGGCTTCACTTTTGACTTTCCAAATCCCTTGGACTTTACCTATGCTGCCCGCCTAACTACAAGCTAAAATTTTCACTTTGCTTTGTAATACATTCCGATTGTGCTGACATCTTGTCACTTTTTTAGACTTGGAATAGGCCTTGCTAAGTTAGGGTAGAACCATTTTACTATTAACTAAACCGATGTAAGCCCATGCAGGAAAAAGGCACGATCTCGATACATACCGAGAACATTTTCCCGATTATTAAGAAATTCCTCTATTCTGATCATGAGATATTCCTTCGGGAATTGGTCTCCAACGCAGTAGATGCGACTCAAAAAATCAAGCGACTTGCGACATTAGGTCAGTATGCAGGAGAATTAGGTGACCTCACTGTAGAGGTGTCTTTTGATGAAAAAAAGAAGACCATCACCATCTCCGACAAAGGACTCGGCATGACTGCTGAGGAAATCAAAAAATACATCAACCAGATTGCATTTTCTGGAGCCACGGAGTTTGTGGAGAAATTCAAAGATTCCAAAGATGCCAACGAAATCATTGGCAAGTTTGGATTGGGTTTCTATTCCGCCTTTATGGTGGCCAAAAATGTAGAAATCCATTCGCTTTCTTATCAGGAAGGGTCTGAGCCCGCGATTTGGACTTGTGACGGAAGTACTGAGTTTGAAATCAAAAAAGGAAAGAAGAAGAGCCGCGGAACGGACATCATCCTCCATGTAAATGAGGATTCTGTTGAATTTCTAGACAAGTGGAAGTTGCAGGGCATCTTGGACAAGTACTGCAAGTTTCTTCCTATCCCCATTAAGTTTGGCACCAAATCCGAATCCGTAGAAGATGGTGTAGACGACAAGGGAGAGAAGAAATGGAAGTCTGTAGAGGTGGACAACATTCTCAATACCACGGCGCCTATTTGGACCAAATCTCCAAGTGACCTTAAGGACGAGGACTACCTAGCCTTCTACAAGAGCTTGTATCCAATGGGAGAAGATCCCTTGTTCTGGATTCACCTGAATGTGGACTATCCGTTCAACTTGACTGGGGTGCTTTATTTTCCAAAAGTTAAAAATGACTTTGAGTTGCAGCGCAACAAAATCAAGCTTTTCAGTCGTCAGGTGTTTATCACCGATGAGGTGAAGGACATTGTACCTGAGTTTTTGATGTTGCTTCATGGCGTGATTGACTCTCCAGACATTCCACTCAATGTGTCCAGAAGCTTCTTGCAAGCCGATGGCAATGTGAAGAAGATCAACAACTACATCACGAAAAAAGTAGCCGATAAGCTTTCTGAACTATTCAAGAAAGACCGCAAAGCATACGAAGCAAAGTGGGGAGATATTGGCCTTTTTGTGAAGTACGGCATGATCTCCGAGGAGAAGTTTTACGAGAAGGGGAAGGAATTTACCTTACTCAAAAACACCAAGGAAGAATACTACACGCTAGACGAATACCGTGAAAAGGTGTTGCCTACCCAAACCGACAAAAGCGAGCAGCTGGTGTACTTGTACTCCACAGACCTAAAGAAGCAGGATAGCTTTATCGATTCGGCACTCAAGAAGGAATACGATGTGTTGGTATTGGATTCTCCTATCGACAACCATTTCATTCAACACATTGAGTCCAAGTTGGAAAAAACCCAACTCAAGCGTGTGGATTCCGATGTGGTAGAAAAGTTGATTCAAAAGGATTCCACCTATGCCAACTTGCTGACTGAAGATCAGAGCAAGTCGGTGAAGGAGCTTTTTGAAAAGGCCATTGCCAATAAGACTTATTCCGTGGATATCGAAGGGCTAAGTCCTGAGGAAATGCCTGTGACCATCACCATGGAAGAGTGGATGCGACGCATGAAGGAAATGGCGCAAACAGGTGGTGGACCGATGAGTTTCTATGGAAGCCTACCAGATAGCTACAAGGTAGCCATCAATGGCAACCACCCCTTGGTTGACAAGATTCTGAAAGCAGAAAATGAGGAGACTCAAGTGAAGCTCGCGAAGCAAGCCTTTGATTTGGCTCTTCTTTCGCAAGGCTTGCTCACCGGCAAAGACCTGACTGCCTTCGTGAAGCGCAGTGTGGAGCTGATCTGATGACCTTTGGGGTTTCCAAAACCCCGAAGGTCTTTGTTTACCTTTGAGGTTTCCCAAAACCTCGAAGGTCTTGTTCACATTTAAGGTTTACCAAAACCTCGAAGGTCTTTAACATTCCAAAATTGCACTCAATCCCCTACAAATTGTAGGGGATTTTTTGTTTGTTCTTTGAAATGTTGAATTGGTTGTTGACAGTTAGAACTATTTATAGAAAATGGTAAAATATCCAAAAAATTGTTATATTTTAATAAAAAACATAAATAAATACATTGATTAATAATTAGTTGTAATAAAAATAAATAAAAAAATACATTTTATTTTGATAATTGGCTGAGAAACAGATAGGTTTAGTTTATGTTCACCGCGAGGAGAATTTTTTAACCATCTTTTTCACTAAAAAAATAAGCCATGAAAAATTTAAACATTTTAGTTCTCGGAATTCTGATCACTTTTTTTACTTCTTGTTCTATTGTCGAAAAGGAAAGTGGCATAATTGAAGATGATTTAACCCTGACTTTAAAATCAGAAAATCTTGGAGTTTTAAATTTTGAAAACAAAACCTATGTTTTCAATAAAAATTCCCAGGGCTCGATCTCGAAATTTTTGGATGAGTCAAAAGTAGGAGAGTTTAATTTTGTCGAATCTTCATTGAATTTGAAGGAGGACTCTTTTGAGAATTTGCGGGTGGTGGATGATTCTTTTTAAATTACCAATAGTGTTACAGGCGAATTTATTGAGGTGTTCAATTTGTCTCAAGATAAAGACGGTCTTCTCAATTTTGACATTAAGACAAGTACTGGTGTAACGCTAGAAGGATTTAATTACCTAGTTCCCAATGCCAAATCTGCTTTTTTCCCAAACGCAAGGACCCAAACTTGCTGGTTATGTTGGGGTATTGTGCTTGAGAAGCTTGCAGAGGTTATACTTGATTCTGTGGGGGATAATTTTGACAGTAATTGTTCCAAAGCAATTGTTGCTTGTGGAGAAAATGGAGTAGCTACCATTACAATCATTGATGGATGGTTTATGGACTCATGCGAAGTAGAATGCAAGTAATTGTTGATAAAAAGAACTGGATGATTGTAAGTGGAGTGCTGTTACTCTTCACTTCTCTGTTTGTGACCTTGTATTTTGATTTAACTCTTCCTTACAGTAAATCTCGATTTGAGGGCTCGGGGACTTTCTTTTTAAAATTCTTTTTAGCCCCCTTGGTAATTGCACCAATTTTTGAGGAAATTCTTTTTAGAGGATTTTTAAGTAAAAGTAAAGTCATACGGGTCTTATTTTTACTATTGGGTGTAGGTGCTTTGTTTTTTTTCAATTTCCATTGGATCCTTGTCATCCTGATTTTATTGACCTATGCAGTGTATCTAACTTATCATTATACAAACATTGAGAGTTTAATTAATGTATCAATTTTGCTTAGTGCCATTGTATTTGGTTCAGTTCACTATTCAGCAGAGGAACTAAATTTTTTGCACACCCTTCCTTTTTTCTTCGTCCAATTTAGTGCAGGATTGATTTTAAGCTGGGTGATTTATACGAAGTACTTTTTAGCAGGAGTGATTAGCCACGCAGTTTGGAATTTGATTATAGTTGGGATTTCCCTCTATGGGTTGCAATTTGTAGATACAACTACATCGAAGATTACCTATGGGGAATCTAGTATGGTCTACGAAAAAGTTCCCATATTTCATTCCTCTGTTTCTTCCTTCAAAATCGAGGAGCAGGAATTAGTTGCAAAAAACATGACTGTTTTTGATGTGATAAAATTCATGGATGAAAGGTATTTGGACACCTTTAATATCACAACGCCCTACATGAAGTATGATATTCAAATTTCATTAAAAAGTATTCAAGGATCTAGTGATTTTAATTCCAACGCCATACGGCTGCTTGAAAAAGAAAAGCTCATTATAAAAAGAGATTCTGTGACTAAAAGATCCTTCTTTTAATCGCAAGAGAATTTGTGGAGGAGTTCTGGGACCTGAGGGATAATGTTCTTTATGGATAAAACCGATTTTTTATGAAGGAAAAAGTGATTGTTACGATTTGCTCTTTTGGTGTACTTCCGATTTGGGGATTATCCTTTTTGGCCGTGAGCTATGCCAACCAGCTGACCCTTATTTATGGGTTAGTGTTGACTGCAGTGCTATTTAGATGGCTTGGAACTAAGGTTAGGGAGGTAGGTAATGGGGCATATCTCCTTGGGATTTCAGGGCCAGTATTTTATTTGATTGCAATGCTTTTTGTACAACCAGAGATGGAATGGGAAGCAGTACTCCCCAACCCAATTTTAATGGGTTTTGTGGTGGCCAGTTTGAGTTTGTTAATCACAGTAAGAAAACTTGTCCTCTATCCATTTATAGTTGTTTCCGTGATCGCTTATGCGACTTTTATTTTTCCAATCTATCAAACAAACATTGAGTTGGGAAATATTGATTTCAAAGAGGTAATTCAGAAAAAGGATTCCCTCGATTTGGTGCCTTTGTCCGAGTTTCCGGCTCTTGAGCAAGAAATAAGGGGTAAACTTAAAGGAGGTAATTATGAACAGGTATTGATCGAAACCTGGAATGAAAAGTGTAAGCCTTGCATGGAGTCCATGGCAGATTTACAGCCTTTTATGGATACCAATCCGCGTGTACTCCATGTTTTTCTCTATCAAAAAATGGGAAATACTAATTTAAGTGACAGACAAGCCATGAACTTTAAAAAAATAGATAATCCAAATAAGATACTAATCGATGTAAATAATGCCTACTACAATCGGTTGAAGCTTTCGGGATACCCCTATTTTATTTTGTATGATGCGAATGGAAATGCGTTGGATTGGTTTTCTGGATATCTAGGCCACTTCCAAAAGGATTATGAAAATCATTTGACAGCGCTATTTAGTTCGGTTTCTGTTCATCAGTTTTAGCAAGGTTAAAAAAATGCTTAGCAGCGTCTAATTTTGTTTTTGCATAGTTTACTTAAATTCCAATCATGGCCGTGGTATTTCTCTTACTTATCTTCTTTGCTTTGTCTGCCATCAGCACCTGGTTTTTTTATCAAAACCATGTTGAAAAAAACAAAATGAAGTCGGATGATTACCTGCTTGAACTTTCCTCGGTAAGGGTAACTGAAACGCTTCCAAAAATTGCAAAGGATAAAGGCTGGGCAGCTTTTGAACGAACTGGGGAAGATTCATTTCGGTTCAAGATTCCGAACTCTTTATTTTTTTGGGGAGGAAAAGTCTATCTGAATTTAGAGTCAGTAAGCAAGGATCAGACAAAATTAACTATCCATAGAAAACCCAATTTTGTAACTAGCCAAGTGCAGGATGAAATTCTGGATCAAGAGATTTTGGATCTGCTAAGTAGGTTGGGAAAAGTCAGCTGACTTCTTTTTTAACTGCAGTGATTTGATATTTTCTTTTAACCTTCAACAAGGAAAACTATGGAAACGATCAAAAAGTGGGAATACTTCTCCTTCATCTTGGCACTTGGAATAATTGGTGCAGGATCATCCCACAAATCCGTCTACATTGCCCTCCTCATTTTTGCCTTTGGACTGCTTGTACAGGGCTACATTATTTATCTCTACAAAAAGAATAATTTGATCCAGGTGTACCTCAAAAATAAAGCTGGAGCCTTAATTGGAGGGATACTGTTACTAGCATTTTTTCTTTTGAAAGATGGTATTTGAAGGTATATCCAACTCTTTTTTCTTTGCGTCTTTCCTGCTTTGCGAGAAAAAAAATAACTCGCGCAAAGCCGCAGAGACGCAAAGGTTTCAATTGACTAGATTGCTTCTCGCCTTTGTGAGTAAAAAAAGTACTCACGCAAAGCCTGTCTACAGCAGGTAGGGCGCTAAGCCGCAAAGGAATGGTTTTCTTTGCGGCTTCCCTACTTTGCGAGAGTAAAAAAAGACTTGCGCGAAGCCCCCCTAACGCAGTTTTTTATTTCGGGCAGTTCCTGTAATTTTGTGCCACCATTCACGAAAAACAAAAAACGGTATGCCTTACCTATTTACCTCAGAATCTGTATCTGAGGGCCACCCAGATAAAATTGCGGACCAGATTTCCGACGCACTCATTGATAACTTTTTGGCTTTTGATCCCAGCTCCAAAGTAGCCTGCGAAACACTCGTAACTACGGGTCAGGTGGTCCTTGCCGGTGAGGTGAAATCTGAGGTGTACCTAGACGTACAAAAGATCGCTCGCGAGGTCATCAACAAGATTGGTTACACCAAAAGTGAATACATGTTTGAAGGCAACTCTTGTGGCGTGCTTTCAGCCATCCACGAGCAGTCTGCTGACATCAACCAGGGAGTAGAACGCAAGAACCCAGAGGAGCAGGGAGCCGGCGATCAAGGCATGATGTTTGGTTATGCCACCAACGAAACGGAGAACTACATGCCTTTGGCACTCGACCTTTCGCACCGCATTCTATTGGAGCTAGCGGAGTTACGCAGAGAGAACAAGGACATGCCGTACTTGCGTCCGGACTCCAAGTCTCAGGTGACCATTGAATACTCTGACGACAACGTGCCGCAGCGCATCGATGCCATCGTAGTTTCTACTCAGCACGATGACTTTGACGAGGAGGGAAAGATGCTTGCCAAAATCAAAGCCGATATCATCAACATCTTGATCCCACGCGTGAAGGCCAAGTTGAAGCCTTCACTTCAAAAACTATTTAC
>JACCDS010456161.1_pt1 | contig 19605 bp, 20 predicted proteins | sample 7446441 | NCBI WGS metagenome assembly JACCDS01 (sample SAMN15323445, study PRJNA562643) | freshwater metagenome | isolation source: river surface water | place: USA:Blue River Watershed | collected 2017-08-17
ACTGGCCGTGGCGGCGGAGATGTAAAACTGTGGCGGCAGAGTCACCACTTTGTCGCCGTGACTCATCCACACATCGAGTACCGCCGTGCCATCGGCAGCCACACGATCCTCGATGCCTTCGAACAGTGCCGAGGCTGCCGGCAACGTGACTTCGGCATAGCCGAATTCGGATTTGTCCGAGGCTTCGACCTTGCCGCCCATCTGTTCGGCCATGGTCTGCATGCCGTAGCAGATGCCCAGCACCGGCAGCGCGCCATCGAGCAGGAATGCTGGAGCGCGGGGCGAATCGGCCAGAGTGGCGGTTTCAGGGCCGCCGGAGAGGATCACGCCGCGCGCGGCGAAGGCGCGGATGTCCTCGTCGCTGGCGTTGTCCCAGGCCCAGATCTCGCAGTAGACGCCGAGTTCGCGCACGCGGCGGGCGATCAGTTGCGTGTATTGGGATCCGAAGTCCAGAATCAGGATTTTCTGGCTGTGAATGTCTTGGCTGCTCATGCTCTGGATACTTGCTGCTGATTCGTGTGGATGCGCGAGCAGACGCCCGCGCGACGGACAGACTGCCGCATGAGCCTTCAGCTCATGCGGTAGTTCGGGGCTTCCTTGGTGATGCTGACGTCATGCACATGACTTTCGTTCATGCCGGACGAGGTGATCTTCACGAACTGTGGCTTGGTGCGCATCTGCTGGATGTTCTCGCAGCCGGTGTAACCCATGCTGGAGCGCACGCCGCCCATAAGCTGATGCACGATGGCGGACATCGGACCCTTGTAGGGCACGCGGCCTTCGATGCCCTCGGGCACGAGCTTCTCGGCGCCTGAGCCGGCATCCTGGAAGTAGCGATCACTGGAGCCCTGGGACGCCGCCATGGCGCCCAGCGAGCCCATGCCGCGATAGGCCTTGTAGCTGCGCCCCTGGAACAGTTCGACTTCGCCGGGAGCCTCTTCGGAACCGGCCAGCAAACTGCCGATCATCACCACGTGGGCTCCGGCAGCGATCACCTTGGCGATGTCACCGGAGAAGCGGATGCCACCGTCGGAAACGACGCAGACATTGGTACCCTTGAGAGCCTCGGCCACATTGGAGACGGCCGTCATCTGCGGTACACCGACACCGGTCACGATGCGCGTGGTGCAGATCGAGCCCGGCCCGATGCCGACCTTCACGGCGTCTGCGCCGGCGTCAGCGAGATCCTTGGCCGCTTCGGCGGTGGCGATGTTGCCGCCGATCACGGGAATGTGCGGGTAGAGCCCCTTGATGCGACGCACCTGATCGAGAACGCCCTGACTGTGACCATGGGCCGTATCGACGATGATCACGTCCACACCTGCTTCAACGATGGCGGCCACCCGCGCCGGCGTGTCCGGACCCGTGCCCACGGCAGCGGCAACGCGCAGCCTGCCGTACTGGTCCTTGCAGGCATTGGGATAGTCTTCAGACTTGCGGATGTCCTTGAGCGTGATCAGGCCTTTCAGTTCGAAGGCATCATTGACCACGAGAATCTTCTCGATGCGGTGTGTGTGCAGCAGGTCCTTCACTTCCTGATGCGTGAAGTTCTCCTTCACGGTGACCAGGTCCTGCTTCGGGGTCATGATGGCGGCAACCGGCGCTTCGTAATTGGATTCGAAGCGCACGTCGCGGCTGGTGACGATGCCGACCAGATTCGGACCTTCCACCACTGGCATGCCAGAGATGTCGTTCTCACGCATCAGGGCGATCAGTTCGCGGATCGTGGCAGTGGGGGCAATGGTGATCGGGTCCTTCACCACACCGCTCTCGTACTTCTTGACCAGTCGCACTTCGCGCGCCTGCTGCTCGATGGTCATGCTCTTGTGGATCACGCCCAGACCGCCTTCCTGCGCCATGGCGATCGCGAGCCGAGACTCGGTGACGGTGTCCATGGCCGCGGAAATCAGGGGGATGTTCAGAGAGATTGACGCGGTCAGCTGCGTCTTGAGACTGACCATTTTGGGGAGCACGGTGGAGTGTGCCGGCACAAGGAGAACGTCATCGAATGTCAAAGCTTCTTCAGCAATGCGCAACATAAGATTTCCACGTATTTACAAAAACGCGAGTATACCCACCTCATTTCCGGCTGTACACCTGCAGTTGCAGGGAGTGGAACAGGGCGAAGCGCCCGGATTTCGCGACCGGTTCGAAGCCATTGCGCGCCATTTCGGCGTGCAGTTCACGCGCTGAAACACTGTATTGCTTGATCGGCTTTCCCGTCAGCAGCAGGCGCAGACGACGCCGCATCGAGGTGACTGAAAGTGGCGAGATGCGAGACACCAGCACATAGCGCGCAGTGACACGGCACAGCTCGTCGAGCAGGCGACCCCGCAAGGCAGGACTCTCGAAGTGGTGCAGCAGGCGGAAGCACAGCGTAGCGTCGAAAGCGCGATCGGCATAGGGCAGTGCGAACAGATCATGACGCTCGAAACGCACCGGTACCTTGGCCTCGGCGGCCAGCGATGCGGCCAGCTCCAGCGCGGCTTCGCCAAGATCGACACCCGTCACCTGCAGTCCCTTGCGGGCCAGCGCGATGCTGGCACGCCCCACCCCGCAGGGCGCGTCGAGCAGAGTCGACACACCATGCACATGACGCATGGCCTCCTCGATCATCGCCATTTCCTGCGTGTGCTTGGACTGCTTGCGCTGATTGTAGGTGCGTGCCGACTCGACATCGGATTTGACGCGGGCATAGCTGATGTTGTCGCTCATGCGGAGAACTCCTGGGAAAAGTCGGCAAGAATGGGAAATCGACGTGAGAGCCGTGCGATCACGCGAGGGGCCTGGTCCAGATAGGGCTGCAGGAGAGCCTGCACGAGGGCAGGCGCCAGCCAGTCCGCGCGGCGCAGAAGCTGCGTGAGATCGGCGCTCGCGGCATCGGCAGCGAACAGGCGCTTGCGGGCGCGCTCGAAATCGATCAGCTGGAGTTTTCCCTGCTGCAGATCGATGAACATGTGATTCGGAAACAGGGCGCCATGCTGCCAGCCAGTGGCATGCAGGTTGAACAGGGCACGGCCAATCGCAGTGAGCGCTGGGCGCGAGTCCAGCAAGACGCCCGGCGTGCCCTCGAACGCGGCCAGCGTCGGCAGCGCAATCTCCCGCGTCAGCAGCAGCGCTCGCTGACGCTGGCTCGCACAGGAAAGACCGAACGCCTCCAGTTGCACCGACGGCCAGTGCTGCCGCAGACCATGGCGCAGCGCTTCGATTTCATAGCGGAAGGTGGGTGCCCCAAGTGGGTAGCGCCAGGAGTAGCGGCTTTGCCGCTCCTGGCGCTTGAGATACCAGTGGCCCGGGTTTCCGTCTGCTTGCGGCAGCAGCAGCCGACTGACGCCGCTCCAGCCCCCCCGTCGCTGATTGATGGGCTCGACGAACTCCCGCGGCAAGTCCCAGAGCGCCTCGAAACTGTCCAGGCCGGCGCGCTCCAGCACGCGCAGCAAGGCGCCGTCACGCACCTGCACAGGATGGCAGGTCCGGGTCAAGGGCAATGTCTGCAGGAAATACATGGCAGTGTCCTAGCGATAGAAACGCGACAGCTCGCGTGCGAACAGCCCCAGGGCTTCACGATAGGAGCCATCGACACTGGCAATCGCCACTGGCTCATCGTGCAGTGTGGTGGTGCCGTCATCGAGTGCGGCGCCCTTCTTGCTGAACACCATCTTCACCTCGGGCGTGATCAGCGTGTTGCCGTGCCAGTCGCTGGCCACGGTGTAGTCGCGCGAGTACTGCGGCGACAGCAGATCGCTGCCATAGCTGTAGCTGGCCGGGTCCAGATCGACCCCGAGCGCTGCCAGCACGGTGGCCGGCAGGTCCAGATGACTCGTCATCTGCGCCACTTCGCCCGCTGCCTGTCCGGGCACATGCACCAGCAAGGGCACCCGGATCTGCTGCTGACTGAAGGTCGAGTTGTGGCCCCAGCGACCGTTCTCCATGAACTCCTCGCCGTGATCTCCGGTGACGATCACGATCGTGTTCTCCAGCAGCCCCTGTGTCTGCAGGGTGTCGAACACCCGCGCCAGCTGGCTGTCCAGATGATGCACCGCGTTGAGATAGCGGGCCCGGATGCGCTCGATCTGCTGCTCGATGTCCACCGTCAGGTAATTGAAATCGCCGATGTAGTCCGGCTCGATGACGCTGTCCTCGGGGAAGTAGTAATTCGCGTGGGCGGACTCGAAGAACATGAAACTGAAGAAGGGCGCGTCCGCGTTCTCGATGAAGTCGAGCATCCGCGTCACGTTGCGCCTGTCCCGCTCCCAGCCGTCTCCTTCGGTGTCCGAATGCAGGTCGGATTCGGGGAAACCGGCGAAGACCGTCTGGTCGAACTCCGGGTAGGAAAAGCGCGAACTGGTCCAGGCCTTCATGGCGTAGCCGTTGTTGCGCAGCAACTCCATCAGTAAGGGCTGCCGCCGGGCGCCCAGGAAGTCGAACCAGTAGCTGCCATACAGCCCGTAGAACTGCGAGAACATCCCCATGCGCGTGCCGTTGCCGCCGCTGTAGTGCTGGAGGAAATTCTGTGTCTGCGCGGCAAAGGCGCTGGTCCGCGGCATGATCCGCGGCCTGAGGGAATCGGCACGCCAGGATTCCGCCACCAGCCAGACGATGTTCAGGGGGCGCTCAAGTGGCGCCGTGGGCGCTGCGGGATAGTCGATGCTGCCGGAGGTTCCCGCCAGATCGCTGGCCTCCTGCTCCGGACGCTGACTGGTGAAGCCGGCGCGCTCCAGCAAGCTGCCTGCCGTGACGGGCACATACCAGATCAGGCGATCCGCCGTGGCCAGGATGCTGCGCTCGTAGCGAAACTCCGACCAGGCATACCACCCCGCCTGAGTCAGCAACAGCATGCCGAACAGGGGCAGCATGGGCCAGCGCCGGCGCGGCAACAGCCGTTCCAGAGGCAACAGTCGCACGGCCAGCAGCATCAGCGCAGCCAGGCCCAGCACCAGCAGTGCGAAGGCGACATTCGTCGACGTCGACACGCCCATGGCCTCGACCCCGCCCGGGGTGAGCAGCAGATTGAGCACGAAATAGTTGAAGTAGAAACCGAACATCTGCTGCAGCTTGTAGTTCGCCACCAGGAACAGCAGGGTCAGCAGCGCAGCGACGTGCACAGCCACGGCCAGCAGGGGCGATGCCCGCCCGCGAAGCTGACCGCGGGCCCAGAGCGCGTGCAGCAGCAGCACCGGACTCGACAGCAGCACGGTCTGCACCAGCGCGGCAAGCAGCAGAAAGAGTGCAGCGGGTATCCCGCTCACTGCCGGGGCGGCCAGCACGAGGAGAAAACCGAGAGTACACAGCAGCGTCAGCAGAACACTGCGCAGGGGCGCAAGCGAAGGCATGGCGACGAGTTCCTGGCACGATGGCCTGTTGAATTTCGTCGCAGTCTAGAAAGTCAGGATTAAGCAGACATTAAGAGCGCATCAGAACTCGTATTCCAGCAGGAAGCGGAAGGTGTAGTCGGGCGTGGTGTCGTTCAGCGGCAGGATGAGCCCCGTTTCCCACGCCCACTTCGACCCGCTGCCCGAGCGCACCAGTCCGGTCAGCACCGGCCCGATGCCGCGCGTGAACTGGTCGGCATAGAACTCGACGCCGGGCTCCAGGGTTTCACGCAGCCGGTAGCGCCACTGCGCGGAGGCGAAGGTTTCGAACTCGTTCGCGATGTCTGACCCATACTCGTATTCCACGCCAAGGTTGAGCGTGCCCACCCAGTTGCCGAATTGCCGGCTGGTGAGCGCCGCCACCGCGGCCTCGGAGATGCTCTCGCTGCGCTCGCGCTCGAATTCGAACAGCAGGCCCCAGTCTGCCGCGTACTGGCCCTGCTCGGTGAGCTGCACCTTGACCTCCGCCTCGTAGCCTTGCAGACGCAGGCTGCCGCCGGGCTGCTTTTCCGCCAGCAGATAGGCCTCGGCGAAGACGCGCTCGCTCAGAGAGCGACCGAATCCGATGCGCTGGCGCAGGATGTCCGATTCCAGCGGGTCCGGATCAGTCTGGTACAAGGTGCGAAATTCCAGCTCCCGTTCCAGCGGCTGCACGTAAGGGTCGTAGACTCGCCCCACCCCGTTGTGTTGAAACTCCACGTCTGCCCGGGCTGCGGGCAGCGCGACTGCGCCGAGAAGAAACGCCACGGCGCCGCTGCGCAGCGAGAGGCAGGACACTCTGTTGCGTGTCATGTGATTGACTCCTGAGTTCTTGCACGTTGCAGGCCGGCCAGGCCGATGGTGGCGAAAGAGGCCAGCAGAGAGATCATGTAAAGACCGACCTGCACAGCGGTCGGAGTGGCTTCATAGCCGAGCGCCGCCTGCAGCATCTCGCCTGTCAGCGAGGATTCCGCAACCACGCCACTGCTGTCCCACAAGGGCTGCCCGCCGGGCAGCACGTCTGCCTGCCCCAGATAGTACGTGGCCTGCATGACAAGGCCCGCCCCGATCATGGTGCCCAGCGCCGTGCACACCCACAGGCAGCGCCGGGGCGGCAGGGCTCGCAGGCCGTAATACAGGAACGTGCCGAGGCTCAGACCAATGCCGGTGCCGATCACCGCTCCGGAGAGCACCGACGCCATCTGGCCGGCCTGCACGCCAAAGGCATAGACATACAAGTAGATCTCTGCGCCCTCCCGGGACATCGACATGGCGGCGGCCGCGACGAAGACGAGCAGAATGAGGCGCCCCGATACCGGCGAGCGCAACGCATGGGAAGCCGCCAGAAAGTTGTGCAGCAGAAGGATCAGGGCGACAGCGGTCAGCAGGATCGCACTGACGATCTCCTGCCCCAGCCCCTCGAAGAGCATCGATATCTGTTCCAGAAACACCGCATAGGCAAATGCGCCGGCGAAGCCGAGCAGCAGCGCGACAGGCAGCCAGCGCAGCCGATGCCCCATGGCCGCAGCCGAGGCCATCAGCATGCAGATCAGCAGCACGCCCTCCAGCACTTCGCGCAGCACGATGATGACAGCGCTGATCATGCCGCCACTCCTTGCGCTTGCCCCACTGCGACACGCTTATTCAACGATGACCTTGCCTTGCGCCGTGCGCGGATTGAACTCCCCGAAGAAGGGATACTCGCCCGGAGCCAGCGGGCCGATGAAGACGATGCCCTGGCTGTTGCCGACGATCACCTTCTCCCGGTTCAACTCGTAGCTCTCGAACTCCTCGGGCGTGGGATCGAGATTGCGGATGATGAGCTTGACCTTGGTATTGGCAGGAATCCGCACCTCGGCCGGAAAGAACAGATGCTCGCGGATCTGGATTTCCACTTCGGGCGTCTGAGCCTGCGCCGCATTGCCAAGACAGCAGGCAAGCACCAGCGCTGCGAGAGCGGCCTGGCCCGGATTCATCCTGCGACTTACTGAGCCTGTCACATTGCCTCCTCTGGCAAATCTGCTGTACTGCCGCCTGTGGCGGCGGGGAAACGCACCAGCACCTGCAGGCCGCCCAGTTCGGAGCGGCCCAGCGTGATGCTGGCATGGTGCATGTCGACGATGTGCTTTACGATGGCCAGGCCCAGCCCGGAACCGCTGACGCCCGAATCGTGCTGATCGCCATGCAGGCGGTAGAAGCGATCGAAGACGCGCTCGCGATACTGCTCGGGTATGCCCGGACCGGAGTCCTCCATGCAGCAGCGCACACCGTGGCCCTCAGGTATGACCTGCAGCCTCAGCCTGCCCCCTTCGGGCGTGTACTTGCTGGCGTTGGCAAGCAGATTGTGCAACAGCGAACGCAGGGCTGTCGCGTCCCCCAGCACCCTGCTCGCCTCTCCTTCCAGCTCGAATTCCTGTCCGCGCTGCAGGATCCGGTCGAAATCCTGGCTGACCACTTCCTGGGCCAGCGCATGCAGGTCCAGCGACTGGAAGCGCTGCGAATACTGATCCGGTGCGGTGCGATTGAGCTCCAGGATCTGCTCCACCAGATGCCCCATGGCGTCAATGCCCTCGCGCAGCTCCAGCGCGCTGGCCTGTGCTGCGGGAGTCTGCAATTCCTGCAGAAGGTTATGCACCTGCACCTTGAGAATGCTGATCGGCGTGCGCAACTCGTGGGCGGCGTCGGCGGCGAAACGCTTCTCGCGCTCGAACGAGCCCTGCAGCCGGCGCAGCAGATCATTGATGGAGCGGCTCAGCTGCGTCAGCTCCCTCGGCACCTGATCCAGTCGCACGGGGCTCAGATCGCTCGCCTCCCGGGCCTGCACTTCACGCGCCAGGGTCTGCAGGGGCCGCAGGCCGAAACTCACGAACAGCCAGATCAGCACGGCCGCCAGTGGCACACTGACGATCGTCGGCACCACCGCGTCCAGGATGATGCCTTCGGCGAGGTCGTAGCGGATGTCGATGCGCTGGGCCGTCAGCACCCAGTGCGACTGCTCCTCGTCCAGGATGACCAGCACCCGCCAGCGATACCCGCCGAAATTGATTTCGCGAAAGCCGACCTCGAAGGGGCTCATGGGCGCCACGGGGGCCAGCACCGAGCGCAGGATCAGCCCGCCCTGCTCGGTGAAGATCTGATAGGCGATCTGCATCTCGTCGCCCAGTTCCGGATTGACCACGTTCGGCAGCACCAGGTCCTGCACCACCCGCACGCCGCCGCTCAGGGCCGAGGGGTTGAGCAGACTCAGCATCTTGGCGTGCTCGAGCAACTGCTGGTCGAACAGCAGCTCCGCCTCGACCATGCTTTCGCGATAACCACGGATGGCAGACAGGAAGCTGACCAGCAGAATGAGGGCGCTCACACTGAGTGTGAGGAAGATCCGGATCGAGGTCATGACAAGGGATGCTCGGCGCTCAGCTGCCACCTCCGCCTTTCTTCACGACATAGCCGAGCCCCCGCACGGTCTGGATGAAGCCGGCAGGCAGCTTCTTGCGCAGATTGTGGATGTGGACCTCGACCGAGTTGCTGCTGACTTCCTCGCCCCAGCCGTAGAGCTTGCTGTCCAGCATGTCCCGGGTCTGCACCTTGTTGGCACTCTCCATCAGGGCCTTGAGCAGCATGTACTCGCGGCGCGACAGGCTGAGCGGCTCGCCCGCCACGGACACTTCAAGACTCTGGGTATCCAGAGCCACCTCGTCGATGACGATGCTGGCACTCTTGACGCTGCCGAGCCGCCGCTCGAGGGCACGCAGGCGTGCCAGCAACTCGTCCATCTCGAAGGGTTTGGCGAGATAGTCGTCCGCCCCGCTGTCCAGGCCTGCCACCTTGTCCTGCGTCTTGTCCCGTGCCGTCAGGATGAGCACGGGGTTGGTGAATTGCGCTCGCCGCGCCCCGCGCAGGACCTCAAGACCATCCATGCCGGGAAGCCCGAGATCCAGTACCAGGATGCCGGGCCTCGACGTCTTGATGGCGGCCAGCGCCTGATCCCCGCGGCTGACGTGATTCACGCTGAAGCCGGCCACGCGCAGCGCCTTTGCCACCGCCGCTGCCAGCATCGCATTGTCTTCCACCAGCATGACTTGCATTGCATTACCTGTGCATCAGCGCATCTGCGCGAGCATTTTCTCGATTTCCTGGCGTCGCCCCTGATCGGCAATCTCGCGGCCGGGTCTGGCCGGCGCTTGCAGCGCCTTCTGCAGATACTGTCGGGCTTCCTCGAACTTGTCGCTCTTGAACAGATACTCCGCGTAGAAATAGTTGGAGTCAATTGCATTCGGGCCAAGGGCCAGGCCTTTGCGCAACAGCTCGACTCCCTCGCCCTCGTCTCCGAAGGCCACCGGCCAGCCCGGAACGTTCAGATAGAGCACGCCCAGGCTGGTGTATGCCGAGCCTTCCATCGCGTCACCGTTCAAGGCGATGGCTTTCTCCAGGTCGACCTTGGCAGCCTTGGCCGCAGACAGGGCACCCAATCCGCCCTTCACGCCGGCATAGCTGGACTTGATGATGCCGCTCCAGATCCAGGCCTCAGGACTGTCCTTCTCGGTCTCGGTGACCTTGCGAGCCTCTTCGATCAGCACGCTGAAGGCTTCCACCTGGGCATCACCCTGGGTGAGGTAATTGATTTCAGCCCAGCGATCCTGCAGGGCGGTGACAGCGGGACTGGTCTGCGCCTGCGAGCCAGCGGCCCACAGCAGCGTGACGAGCAAGGCAAGATGTCGAATTTTCATGGGGCTTCTCCTGGATAGTTTGAATGGGGTCAGAGGAACATTTCGCCAGCGTCAGGGCTGTTGCCGGGCGAAACGCTGAATCACGGGCAGCGCCTTGCGCAGGGCGCGATCGGTGACAGCAGGCAGCACGGCATTGATCACGGCGTACAGTCGCTCGGGCCAGCCGAGCACCACGGTGCCACGGCGCCCTCCCTCGATGCAGCGCAGCACCTGACGGGCCACCTGCAAGGGATCGTCCATGGCGTTGCCGAGGGCGTGATTCATCGCCACCACCCGCTCGCTGTTGAGCGCGGTGCGCGTGGCGCGCGGCGCGACGTGCAGCACCCCGACACCGGTATCGGCCAGTTCCCGCCGCAGCGCCTCACTGAAGCCGCGCAAGCCGAACTTGCTGGCACAGTACACACTGAAGCCGGGATAACCGATGCTGCCAAAGGCCGAACCGATGTTGAGCACCAGCGCCTGCTTCTGCGCCAGCAACTGTGGCAGCAGCATGCGCGTCAGCAACACGGGCGCCGTGAGATTGAGGGCGAACTGGCGCTCAATGGTTTCCGGTTCCGTGTTCTGCAGGAAATTCAGCTCGCTGGTGCCGGCGTTGTTGATCACCACACTGAGCGGCACGTCGGCGCAAAGTCGGCGCACCTGTTCGCGTGCCACTTCCTGCGTGAGGTCCGCCGCCAGCCAAAGATGCGGCGCCCCGGCACAAGGCAGCGCACGCACCAGCTGCTGCAGCGCCACGGTGTCACGTGCCACCAGCAGCAGCTGAGCGCCAGCCTCGGCAAGGGTCAGCGCAAGCGCGCGGCCGATGCCACCGGTGGCCCCTGTCAACAGGATCGTTCCGCCTTGCACGCGCATCAACGCCTCCTCAGGCCGCACTGCGCACGGCAGGCTTGGCACGAATATCGAGCACGCTGTCGAACACACCCTTGTACAGACGGTAGAACATCTTCGTGCTGTGGATCAGCAGCGCCTGATCGTCCGGGTTGGTGAAGCGGTTCATCAGACTCTCCAGATGCTGGATGTGCGACTGATCGATGCTGCCATGGGAGCGCAGATAGCTGAATGCGCGTTCCGGAAGCTGGAGCGTGGCCTTGATCTGATCAGCGGCGTGATCGGCCAGGTTCACACTGGTGCCCTCCAGCACATGCACCATGCCGAAGAAACCGATGGGGTCACGGCGATTCACCATGTCCCAGGCATAGGCAATCATCAGTTCTGTCTGCATGGCCGGCTGACTGCGACGCACGGCTTCCTTGTCGCCGCCACACACCGCGATGTCATTGAGAATCCACTCCTGATGACCGATCTCTTCCTCGATGTACTCGGCCACGGCCACGCGCAGCCACTCGCGGCTCTCGGGCAGACGTGCGCCCACCGCCATCAGCAGCGGCACCGTGAACTTCACGTGGTGATAGGCCTGGGTCAGATAGGCGATGTATTCGTCCAGGGTGATGTTGCGCGCCATGCAGCGCGTGATGATCTCGCTCGTGACCAGCGCCGTTTGTTCGGCGGCGGTTTCCTGCTTCAAGGTGTCATAGAACATGATGCGTTGCCTCCTGGTGGGGGGTGAGGATGTCGTCATTGGATGCGCTGTACAGCGCCTCGAGCGTGGCCGCGAAACGCTGCGCGATCTGCGCGCGACGCGGTCGTCCATTGCTGGTGAGCAGATCCGTTTCCAGCCCGCTGCCGCGTACCAGCGGTTCGCTCAGGCGTGCCCAGCGCTGCACGCGGGCATAGTCGGGCAGCGCGGCATTGATGCTGCTGATGCTGGCGGCGATCTGTTCATCGCTGATCTGCGTGTGACGCGGCTGCACCAGCGCCACACAGTAAGGACGCGAATCCCCGAACACGATGCTCTGCGCGATGCAGGGACTGGCGGCCAGCTGGGTTTCCACCCATTCCGGACTGATGTTGCGCCCGAAGCTGCTCACCAGAAGGTTCTTGCGGCGGCCGTTGAAATGCAGATAGCCCTCGGCGTCCTGCCGACCGAGATCGCCGGTGGCAAGCGGGTTGGTGTCGTCCTGCGGCAGCCAGGAGGACTGGTCGCCGGCATAGCCGAGAAAGCGCGGCCCGTAGACCTGGATCTCGCCCTCGTGAATCTCGACGCGCACATGGGGCAAGGGACGTCCGAGGCTGCCATTGCGACGCTGACCGGGGGTGTTCAGGCTCACCACCGAGCCACACTCGGAGAGTCCATAGCCCTCGAAGGCAGGAATGCCGAACTGCCAGGCGCGTTCCAGCAACACGGGGTTCACACTGGCTCCACCCACCGCGACGAAGCGCAGGGAATCAGGCAGCTTCCAGCCAGAGGCAGCACTCATCACCAGTGCTTCCAGCAATTGTGGAATCAGGATCAGGCTCTGCGGGCGGCAGTGGGACAGCACATCCAGAAACGCGGGCAACGCAAACCCACTGGCACCGTTGAAGCCGAGCCGCTGCTGCGGCACCAGCACCACGGCGGCCCCGCTGCGCAGCGGCGCTTGCACACCAGCGACGTTCTCCAGCAGGGTCGCCAGCGGCAGCACGCACAGGTGCCGCGTGATCTGACAGGACTGCGTGGCGGCAACGATTGAGGTGGCCACGGCCTCCAGATGTTCGGCACTCAGGCAGGCGCCCTTGGGCGTGCCGGTAGAGCCTGACGTGAAGGTAATCTTGCTGGTGCCCGCAGGCAGTGATTCGGCTCGCTTCGCCTGCGCCTGCCCGTCGCGCTCGAAGCGGCGATAATGCAGGCCCAGCAGTTTCTGCGACGACACAGGCGCCACGCTCTGTGCAGCCACCACGGTATCCGGCAGCGTGGCGTCATGCAGCAGCGCATCGACAGGCACGGTGTCCAGTGCGTGCTGCAGCTGACCCGGCGCGAAGAAGCCAGGCAACGGCAGCAGGGTGATGCCAGCCACGCCACAGGCGATGTCGGCGATGACCCAGGCGGGCACATTGTCTGCCGCCAGGGCCAGCACGCGAACGCGATCGCGCCGCAGCCGCCATACCAGGCGACGCACTGCCTGTTGCAATTGCTTCCAGGTGTATGCCGTCTCCAGGGCGGCATCGAACACCATCAGGGCGCTGTCGTCCCCTCGGCTCGCCGCATTGGCATTGATTGCAGCCCACAGCTCACGCACGGAAGGACTCCTCGCTGCAAGGCTTCAGTTCGGCCACGATCTGGTCGATCTCGGTCGCATGTTCGCGCAGCAGCTTCTGGGCAAACTCATTGCGCTGCAGGGTCTGATGGGCCTGCACGACATCGCCGGCCACGACCCAGGGACGGTTCGCATAGTAGCTGCCCCAGGCACTGGCATGCTCCCCCAGACTGCGCGGATCGGCCTCGCACAGGGCCTGCGGCGCGAAGCCAAGGCGCTGCAGCAGGGCACTGACCTGGGCGGTGGCGGTGAAGGTGACCCAGCGGAAACCGGCGCGATAAAGCACTTCCGTCAAGACGATGAACAGCAGCTGGCTGCTCCCGCGGGTGCCGGCCAGATTGCCGGTCTCGATGAGCGACGCACGCGACACAGTCTCGCCGAGTCGCTCGCTGAGCACGGCCTCCATGGGCTGCGCGAGATAGTTTTCCACGAAGAAGCGACCGGACTGTCCGGGGCGCAGACCAAGCACTCCCGCAACCTCGCCCTCGCGCCAGCTGGCCAGCAGCCAGGGCAGGAAATGGGAGATGTCGGCGTCATAGGTCTCGGCGTAACGCGAATGAATGAACTGCTCAATCTCTTGCCGGTGAAAGGCCAGGGGGGAGTGCAGGCTGAGCTGTTCGGTCGCGACGGGCGTCGCGAGCGCAAAGTTCGGGACACTGGCAACACTGGTGCAAAGCGGCGTGGCTGACATGATCGAGGGCTCCGTTTTGGCTGATCATGTCGCCACTTTAGGACGCGAATCTTAATTGACTATTAAGACCGCAAGGTTTTTGCAGCTCACTCGCGGGGCTCGTCAGAGAACACCTTGCGACCGCTGAACATGGCGGAAATCAGGCCATTGCCTTCCTTGATGTCGCTCACCACCACGGCGCCAATGTGCAGGACAATGGCGATCAGCATCGCCCAGAAGCCGATTTCGTGAATCTCGATGAAGGGCTCGCGAAAGCGACGCATGGCGGCATAGCCCTCCGGATCCAGCATCTCCTTGGCGCCCGGCACCAGTCCCACCAGCCCCGCATGGTCCTCGCCAGAGCCGGTGGCCCATTCCGCGAACTCATGGCCGAACGGCGGGAAATAGAGGTCGGTGCCTGCCAGCACCAGGCCCGTGATCATCTGCGTGCCGAGCAGGAAGAACAGCACGGCCAGCATCAGACGGGCCGCAGGGTTGTGGCCCTTGTAGGCAGGCGGGTTGCCTGCCTTCGCCCCGGCGATCCACTCCCGCAGGGCTGCGCCATAGCCGCGACCGCCGGGCAGCACCGCCGACCAGCGGGAGTAAGGATTGCCGATGAAGCCCCAGACGATGCGCCAGAGCAGGTTCAGCGAGAAGGCATAGCCCAGCCAGGCGTGCAGGATCTTGAGATCCACCTTGCCCTCGCTGCTCACGCCCAGGGCGTTGGCATTGAGGATGACGATGCCCACACCGATCAACCCCAGCACACAGAGCACATTGATCCAGTGGAACCAGCGCACCCCGGCATCCCAGACGGCATGAGACTGCAGGGCGGGCGAGGACGGGGCGGGGCGGGGCGGACAGGCGACTTCGTGTCACTCATGGTGATTCTCCTTTGTTTGCGGACGGTATTCAGCAGGCTCAGGCTGGCACCATGACCTTAAGGCATGATTAACCCTGTATCCCGGGTGTTTGTATGCCACGGGAACCGTGACATATCATGCGGTCATGTCAAATTTTCAGCAGATTCCTGGCGGCCAGCCCCGCGATGTGCTTTCGGTGACCAGTCTCAACCGCCTGGCGAAATCCCTGCTGGAAGGGCATTTCCCGAATGTGCTGGTGGAAGGCGAGATATCGAATCTGGCGCTGCCTGCCTCGGGTCATTGGTATTTCACCCTCAAGGATGAAGGCGCCCAGATCCGCTGTGCCATGTTCCGCAATCGCAACATGGGGGCCGGCATGCGCCCGCGGGACGGCATGCAGGTGCAGGTGCGCGGGCGCCTCAGTCTTTACGAAGGGCGCGGGGACTATCAGCTGATCGCCGAGTCCGTCGAGGAAGCCGGCGATGGCGCCCTGCGCCGCCGCTTCGAGCTGCTGAAGCAGAAGCTGGCCGCAGAGGGGCTCTTCGAGAGCGAGCGCAAGCGCCCCATGCCCTCCCATGTGCGCCACATCGGCGTCATCACTTCTGCCACCGGCGCCGTGATCCGCGACATTCTGAGTGTGCTGCGCCGCAGGTTTCCCGGCATCGCCGTCACCGTCCTGCCCGTGCCGGTGCAAGGGGTGGAAGCGCCGCCTGCCATCGTCAAGGCGATCGCCACGGCCAATCGACGGGCAGTGGAACTCGGCCTGGACGTGTTGATCGTGGGCCGCGGCGGCGGCTCGCTGGAGGATCTGCAGGCCTTCAACGAGGAGAGCGTGGCGCGGGCCATCCATGGCAGCGCGCTGCCCGTGGTCAGCGCGGTGGGCCATGAAACCGACATCACCATCGCCGACTTCGTGGCCGATCTGCGCGCGCCGACTCCCTCGGCGGCAGCCGAGCTGCTGAGCCCGGACCAGAACGACCTGCTGCAGACGCTGGAAGGCTTCGCTCTGCTGCTGCGCCGGCTCATCGGCGAGCGCCTGCAGCACGCCACCCGCGCCCTGCTGTGGTTGACCCGTCAACTCAAGCATCCGGGCCGTCGCCTGCAGGAGCACGCGCAGACTCTCGACATGCTGGAGGGGCGCTTGCTGCGTGCGACCCGGCAGCGCCTGGCCAGCGCCGGGCATCGGCTCGACCGGATGCAGCAGACGCTGGCCCTGCACTCGCCGCTGAACGTCATCCGACAACACGACTTGCGGCAGGCCGCCCTGCAGCACCGCCTGCAGCGGGCCATGCAGCAGAGCCTGCAGCGCCAGCAGGCCGCCCTTGCCGGACTTGCCCGCAGCCTCGACAGCATCAGTCCGCTGCAGACCCTGCGCCGCGGTTACAGCATCACCTGGAACGAACGTCACGAGCTGGTGCGCGATGCGCGGCTGCTCGCGCCCGGCGAGACCTTGCACACAAGGCTGGGCAGCGGCTCTGTGCGCAGCACCGTGGTCGCCATCCTGCCCGACGATCCGCTTCCTGAAGCTTGACCCACTGGAGTCCCCCCATGTTCCTCACCCGCCTGCTTTCGCCACTGTTCCTGCCTGCGCTGCTGCTCAGTCTCGCTCTGCCCGTCCCCACGCTGGCGGTGCCTGTGGACGCCCTTCCGGTTGCCGCAGCCGTCCCCGGCGGCGTGGCAGTGCTGCCGACGGGCATGCAGGCCGTGTCCGCGCGTTATCGGGAGTCGCGCGTGTTGCTGGCGGAGCTCGACGGAGTGCAGTACGCCGTGGTCGGCATTCCCCTGTCGGCCACGCCCGGCAGTCATGTGCTGGAAATGCGAGATGCGACGGGCGCCAGCAGCACGCTGAGCTTCACGGTCACTGACAAACAGTACGTGGAGCAGCGGCTGACCATCACCAACGAGCGCCAGGTGAATCCCAACAACGAGGACATGGAGCGAATCAATCGGGAAAGTGCCGAGATGAATGCGGCATTCAGCCGCTGGGATGAGTCGCTGCAGCCCGTGCTGCGCATGCAGGCGCCCACAGAAGGCGTGCGCAGCAGCTCCTTCGGTCTGCGCCGCTTCTTCAACGAGCAGCCCCGCGCGCCTCATTCCGGCATGGACATCGCCGCGCCCGAGGGCACGCCCATCGTCGCCCCGGCACCTGGCGTGATCGTGGCCACCGGCCACTACTTCTTCAATGGCAACACCATCATCCTGGATCACGGCCACGGCCTGATCAGCCTCTACTGCCACATGAACACCATCGACGTGGCCGTGGGCCAGCGGGTGGCTGCGGGTCAGCAGATCGGCGCGGTCGGTCAGACCGGGCGGGTCACCGGCCCGCACCTGCACTGGAGCATCAACCTGAACAATGTGCGAGTGGACCCGGCGCTGTTTCTGATCGATTGAACAAGACGTAAACAGCCCAATAATTGCCCTCGCTTTTGCTACTTTTTTGATCAATGCTCCGGTAGATTGGCGGCGTTCACGGTCGGCGTGCTGCCTCAGCGGTCGGCACACCAGTCTTCGTTGTCAGGATTCTTCACTCGATGCCCGGATTCGAACTCTTCTTCCTGCTGCTGGCCGGTCATGCCACCGCGGACTTCGTCCTGCAGCCCGAAGCCATGGCGCGAGGCAAGAACCGCCACAGCGACATTCACCGCGTCAAGTCCGATGGTTTTCCCCGCTGGTACTACTGGCTGAGTGCGCACGCGCTGGTGCACGGCGGCATGGTGTATCTGATCACCAACAGCCTGCTGCTGGGCGTCATCGAAACCGTCTCCCACTGGGTCATCGATTCGGCCAAGTCCGAGGGCGTGATCAATTTCCACCAGGATCAAGGCCTCCACCTCGGCTTCAAGGTCGGTTACCTGTTCGCCGTTTAAGCAGCTTCCACGTTGGTTTGCCTGCCGAATTCTTTTATAGTGCCGGCTCGTTTCCACGTCATCGCGGGTGCCTGCCCGCGCAGCCACAGGTCTCCAATCGATGAACAAACGTGAAGAACAACGCCGCATCCGTGAAGCCAAGCAGCGTTCGGCGGAACAGCGCACCGCAAGGCAGAAGCTGATCAGCCGCATCGCCATGATGGTGCTTGCCCCTCTGCTGGTGATTCTCGTGTTCTACGCCCTGCTCTCCCAGGGCCCGACGTATTCGCCGGTCGAGATTTCCGAGGCCGACCACACCCGAGGCAATGCCCAGGGGGTCAAGCTGGTGGTCTACGCCGACTTCCAGTGTCCGGCCTGCGCCAATGAGCACCTGCTCCTCGCGCAAGCGTGGAACAGCATCAGCGACCGCACCCAGATGGTGTTCCGGCATTACCCGCTCACCGGCACGCATCCCCACGCCTGGCGTGCCGCCACCTATGCCGAGGCCGCTGGCCGCCAGGGCAAGTTCTGGGAAATGTACGACCTGCTGTTCATCAACCAGGCCTACTGGTCGGGCCTGACCGACGTGGAAGCCGAGTTCGGGGGCTATCTGACGCAACTCGGGTTGAACCTGGAGCAGGCCCGGGCAGACCTGGAAGACGAGACGCTGATCGAGAAGATCCGCAGCGATCAGCGCAGCGGCACCCGCTCCGGCGTGCGTGCCACCCCGACGCTGTTCGTGGACGGCCGTCTGGTGCCGACGCCGCGCACCGTGTCGGAGCTGGTGAATCTGATCAACGACGCGACAACGTCCTGATCAGAAGCCGCACAAGACGGCGAAGCGCCGCAACACCCCGCTCGCTGCCGGCGTCTCCTGCACGTCGCGCAGCAGAGCGTCGACATCGAAGCCCTCCTCCCGCAACGCCTGCTGCCGCTCCCGCACATAGGTCTGCATGACCTGCGCCGAGAACTCCGGATGAAACTGCACGCCCCAGGCACATGACCCTACGCGATAGGCCTGATGCCTGTCGTGGGCGCTGGATGCCAGCAGCGTTGCAGCGGGCGGCAGCTGCACCACGGACTGGGAATGCGTGGTGTGTGCCGCGAAACAGGCCGGCAGGTCGCCCAGCAAGTCGTCCCCGCGCGCTGAAGGGGCGAGAGTGACCGCCACCGTCCCGATCTCCCGCCCCAGCGGGTGGTAGTCGACACGGCCGCCACTGGCATGGGCCAGCAACTGATGGCCGTAGCAGATGCCCAGCACCGGCAGCTCGCGCTGCAGCGCCTGGCGCAGCCACTGCGCCGCGATCTCGTTCCAGGGCGCTGCGTCGGTCAACATGGTCGGCGAGCCGGTGATCACCACGCCTGCCACAGCGCTCACGTCTGGCAGCGCCTGCCCTCGGGCCACATGGCGGATGCTCAGCTGCGCGGACTCCAGACCCAGCCCCGCGGCTATCCAATCCTCGAAATCCTCGCCACGAGCCCGCAAGGGCGCGAGAGTCTCGCCTGTCTTCATGATCAACACGGGCTTGGTCATTTTTTGTTCAACTTTTCTAGACAGCATGGAAACAAGGAGTATGATGCAGTCGCTGATCGTTTTTTAACCAAAGAACAACATCCATAAAGGGAGTTAGACGATGACAGACTTCATTGAAGGCCTCGCAGAGGAGTGCCAGGGGTTTGCCTGGCTGCTGCTGCGCGTGCTGAGCAGTGCGATGTTCATGACCCATGGCTGGGCCAAGCTCTACGGTGAGAACGCGCAGCCGATGCTTGGCGGCATGGACTTCTTCGGCATCGATCTCGGCATCAACATGCTCTGGGTCGCCGCCGTGATCGAGCTGTTCGGCGGAGCGCTGCTGGTGCTCGGACTCTTCACCCGCATCGTGGCCCTGCTGGCCGCGATCCTCATGGTGATGGCCTATGTGACGGCGCACGCCGCATGGTTTCCCACCATCAACAATGGCGAACTGGCGGCCATGTACTTCATGGTGTATTTCCTGATCTTCGCCCGCGG
>JACCDS010030212.1_pt1 | contig 19587 bp, 14 predicted proteins | sample 7446441 | NCBI WGS metagenome assembly JACCDS01 (sample SAMN15323445, study PRJNA562643) | freshwater metagenome | isolation source: river surface water | place: USA:Blue River Watershed | collected 2017-08-17
GCGCTCACGCCGGTGGCCGAGTTTGCCCCGGTGAAGCTCGGCGGCGCGACGGTGACCCGCGCCACGTTGCACAACCGGGAGGACCTCGCGCGTCGCGACCTGCGGGTGGGGGACACCGTGTGGGTCGAGAAATCCGGCGACGTGATTCCCGTGGTCGCCGGCGTGGATTTTTCGAAACGGCCCGGCCAAGCGGTGCCGTTTGTCTTTCCGCGCGCGTGTCCGGAATGCCGCACGGAAACCGTGGAGCACGCGGCGGACGCGGGCCCGCGTTGCCCGAACGACCTTTGCCCCGCGCAGGCGCGGCGGCGGCTCGAGCACTTTGTGGCGCCGGCCGCGGTGAACGTGCCGGGCTTCGGCCCGGCGTTGATCGCGGCGCTGGTGGCAAGCGGGCATGCGGCGCGCGTCCCGGATCTTTACCGGCTGCGGGCGGAGGACCTTGCGGCCTTGCCGCGCGTCGGCCCGGAGACGGCGGCGCGGTTGCTCGCGGCGCTGGAGACGAGCCGGCGCGCGGAGCTGTGGCGTTGGCTTTACGGACTCGGCTTGCCGCAGATCGGGGAAGTGAAGGCGAAGGAATGGGCGCGGCGGCATCGCTCGCTCGCAGGCTTGGCGGACGCGCTGCCCGAGCACGCCTTGCTTTTTCGGGAATTGGCTGCGGCGGGCGTGCAACCGACGCCGCCGACCGCCACCACGGGACCGCTCGCGGGCAACATTGTCGTCCTCACGGGCGTGTTGCCGACCTTGACGCGGACGGAGGCCGCCGCGGCGATCGAAGCCGCGGGCGGCGCGGTGGCGGCGACGGTCACGCGGGCGACGACACTCGTGGTCGCCGGCGAAGGCGCCGGGGCGAAACTGGAATCGGCGCGCCGCCTGGGAATCCCGGTGATTGCAGAAACGGAATTGCGGCGGCGGCTGCGCGGACCATAGCCGTCGCGGGGCCGGGGTGGCGGGGTTGACCTCGAAGTCACGCAACTGTCGCCTCGACGTCACGGAATTGCCGCGGAGGCATCGCATGCTGGCGGCGCCTATGCGTCTCCTTCCGCGTTCTGCTGTCCGCGTCGTTTCAATCACGGTCTTGGCTGCCGCCATCCTCTCGACCGTTTTGGCCCAGGGAAATCCCGTCACCGTCTACGTCGGCGGCCGTCCGTATGTGAACCACGGCCTCGTCGGCGTCGGCCGGATGTCGCACAGCCTGAAGGACAAGTTCGGCGAGACCTTCGGTTCGTTCTCCGCGTTTGCGTTCCAGCCGGGTTCGTGGCGCCGGAATGCCGACGGCACCTACGCGGGCACGCTCTTCGGCCAGCCGGACCGCGGCTACAACGCCGTCGGCACCACGAATTACATTCCCCGTTTCAACAAGATCGAGGTCCGCTTCGCGCCGTCAGTGGCGGGCGGCACCGCGCAGAACCAGGTCGGTCTCACGTTGGCGGACACGGTGCTGTTTTCGGAATCCGACGGCACGCCGATGACCTCGCTGGATCCGACGTCGGCGGGCACGGGCACGCGGGCCGGTTTCCCCGCGCTGCCGCAGGCCTTCAACGGCCGCCTCAGCCTCGATGCCGAGGGCATCGTCGTGAATCCCGACGGCACGCTCTGGGTCAGCGACGAGTACGGTCCCTACATCTTCAAGTTCTCCGCCGAGGGCCGGTTGCTGTCGGCGATCCGCCCGCCGGAGGCTCTGATCCCGAAACGCAACGGCGCCGATTCCTTCGCCTCGAACAATCCCTCCGCCGGCCAACCCGCGCCGGTCCCGCCCAATCCGACGACGGGTCGCCAGAACAACCAGGGCATGGAAGGCCTCGCGGTCACGCCGGACGGGCGCACGCTGTTCGGTCTGCTGCAGTCGGCCACGCGCCAGGACGGCGGCACCGGCGGCACGAGCGCGGTGCGCTTCACCACGCGCCTGCTGGCCTACGACCTCACCGGACCGACGCCGACGTTGAAAGGTGAATACGCCCTGCAGTTGCCGACCTTCACCCAGGGCACGACGGTGCTGGTGGCCGCGCAGAGCGAACTCGTCGCCGTGAACAACACGCAGGTCCTCGTCATCGCGCGCGACAGCGGCTTCGGCCGCGGCCTCGTCCCGACGTCCCTCTACCGCAAGGTGCTCGTGTACGACATCGCCAACGCGACCAATCTCGCCGGCGGCGTTTACGATTCCCTCGCCACCCCGCTCGCGCCCAACGGCGTCCTCGCCGCCGGCGTCGTCCCCGCGACGCGCACGGAATGGATCGACCTCAACGATCCCGTCCAACTCGCGAAGTTCGGCCTGAAGAACGGCCCGACCGACGACACCAACAACCTCAGCGAAAAGTGGGAGGCCCTCGCCCTCGTGCCCGCGCTCGATCCCGCTGCGCCCGACGACTGGTTTCTCTTCATCGGGAACGACAACGATTTCCTCACGACGCAGGGGTTCCAGGTCGGCGCCGCCTACGCGGCCCCGGTCGACAACGACAACATGGTCCTCGTGTACCGTCTGACTCTGCCTTCCCGGCTCGTTAATCTTTCCAGCCGCGCCCAGGCCGGCGCCGGCGCCAACGCCCACACCCTCGGCTTCGTCGTCACCGGCGCCCGGCCCAAGACGATGCTGATCCGCGGCGTCGGCCCGTCCCTCGCCGCCTACGGCGTGACCGGCGCCCTCGCCGATCCGGTGCTGGCGGTCTACGACGCGGCTGGCCGCGCCGTTTTCCGCAACGACAATTGGACGACGGCCGCGGCCGAAGTCCGCGCCGCCGCCGCGCGTGCCGGAGCCTTTGCCCTCGCGGAAAACAGCCGCGATGCCGCGATCGTCGCGGTGCTCGATCCCGGCGTGTACAGCGTGCAGGTCAGTCCCGCCGGCGAAGCGGCGACCGGTCTCAGCTTGATCGAGATTTACGAAGTGCCCTGAAGGGCCGGCCGCGGGCGTCCGGCCGGTTGAAAGTTGAAAGCGGAAAGTTGAAAGACCGGAATCTTTCCGCGGGGTAGAAACGGGAAACGCGCTCGACGCCGGCGGCGTTTCCCGTGGAGCTCAGGGCAACCCCCTTCGCCCCATGCTGCTTCGTTCCTTGGCCGCGGTTTCGTTTTCCCTGGTTGCAACGCTCGCGCAGGCCGCGGCGCCGACGGAGGCCGAGCTCGCGCCCTTGCTCGCGCGGCCGTTGCTCGAGCCGGGCCAGCCGGTCGCCGACGCGCGCGCGGTGGTGCGCGGCGGCGTCGCGCGGCTGCCGGAATTCGCGACCTTGCCGGAATGGCAAACGTACGCCGCGCGCCTGCGGCAACGCGTGCTCGACGAAGTCGTTTTCCGCGATCCGACCTCGCGCGCGTGGCGCGACGCCCGCACCGGCATCGTGTGGCAGGAGGATCTGCCCGGCGGCGACGGCTACCGGCTGCGCAAACTGCGCTACGAGGCCCTGCCCGGGCTTTGGATTCCGGCAATCCTCTACGAGCCGACCGGGGCGACCGGTAAGATTCCCGTGCACCTCGCCGTCAACGGCCACGACAAGGAAGGCAAGGCCGTCGGCTACAAGCAGGCCCGCTGCATCAACCTCGCGCGCCGCGGCATCGCCACGCTCAACGTCGAGTGGTTCCACCAAGGCCAACTGCGCACCGACGGCTTCATGCACTACCGCATGAACCAGCTGGACCTCGTCGGCGTCAGCGGCCTCGCGCCCTTCCATCTCGCGATGTCGCGCGGCCTCGACCTGCTCCTCGCGTTGCCTAACGCGGATGTGAAACGCGTCGCCGTGACGGGACTTTCCGGCGGCGGCTGGCAGACGATCATGATCAGCGCGCTCGATCCGCGCGTGACGCTGAGCAATCCGGTCGCCGGCTACTCCAGCTTTCTGACGCGCGCCGAATACCCGAGCGACCTCGGCGATTCGGAGCAGACGCCGAGCGATCTCGCGCGCGTCGCGGACTACACGCACCTCACGGCGTTGCTCGGCGACCGGGCCGCGCTGCTCACGTACAACGCGAAGGACAATTGCTGTTTCGCCGCCGCCCACGCCTTGCCGCCGCTGCTCGCGGCCGCGGAACCGATTTTCAAATTGCACGGCCGCGCCGCGCACCTGCGCTCGCACGTGAACCACGTGCCCGGCACGCACAACTTCGAGCAGGACAACCGCGAGGCGCTGTATCGGTTTCTCGGGGACGAGTTCTTTCCCGGCCAAGCCGGCCACGCCGCGACCGAGCTCGACGCGACCGCGGACCTGAAGACCGCCGCCCAACTCCACGTGGCGCTGCCGGAGGACAATCTCGATTTCAACCGGCTCGCCCTGGCGGCGGCCCGGGGTTTGCCCAAGGCCGGCTTGGCCACACCGGCGAAACTGGCGGCGCTCCTCGGCTACCGCGCGGACGCCGTCGTCGCCCCGGCCGTGCCCGTCGAACGCATCGGCGAACTCCAAATCTCAACGCGCGTCCTGCGCGTCGGTGGCGAGTGGAGCGTGCCCGTCGTCGAAATTTGGACGGGCCGGCCGACGGGCACGACGTTGCTCGTGGCCGATACCGGCCGGAAAACCCAGGCCGCGCGGGTGGCGGAGCTGTTGGCGGCGGGGCAACGCGTGCTCGCGTTGGATCCGTTCTACTTCGGTGAGTCGGCCATCGCGCCGCGGGATTTCCTCCACGCGCTTTTGCTTTCCTCGGTCGGCCGCCGGCCGCTCGGCATCCAGGCGGGGCAGGTCGCGGCCGTCGCGCGTTGGGCCGCGGCGCAACCGGACTTCGGTTCGGTCGTCGTGGAATCGCGCGGCCCGCGCAGCAGCGTCTTCGCCCTCGCGGCCGCGGTGCTCGAGCCGAAGGCGATCGCCGGCGTGCGCACCGTCGACCCGCTCGCAAGTTTGCACGACGTGATCCGCCTCAGCTGGTCCGTGGACCAGAAGCCCGAGCTCTTCTGCTTCGGGTTGCTCGAGGCCTTCGATGTGCCGCAGCTGCGCGCGTTGGTAGGGGCGGGGCGGATGCGCTAAACGCAAAGCGGCGAAGGCGGCGAAGAGTCGCGAAGAAGAGGAAGGGGCGGAGGTTTCACGGGGATTCGCTCCGTGTGCTCGGCGGATCCTCGGTGTCTTTAGTGCTTCTTGCTCAGATCCGGTAAACGCGTTCCGCGGTCGTGACGTAGATTTGCCGGCGTTGGCTTTCGGGAATTCCGGCGAGGACGGCGTCGACCACCTCGACCCAGCGCGGATACGTCGTGGCCAAGGTGCTCACGGGCCAATCGCTGCCGAACATCGTCCGCTCCGGGCCGAAGCAGGCGAGCAGGTGATCGACGTACGGCCGCAGGTCCGCGGGCGTCCACGTCGCGTGATTTGCCTCGGTGGCAAGGCCGCTGAGTTTGCAGACGACGTTCGGGAGCGCGGCGAGTTCGCGCAGTTGCGTCCGCCACGGTTCGGTCAGGCCGGCCTTGATCCCGGGCTTGCCGCCGTGGTCGAGGATAAAGGTCACCTCCGGGCAACGCCGCACGAGTTCCACGACCGCGCCCAATTGCCGGTGGTAGATGCACAGGTCGCAGGAAAACCCGAACGACGGCAGCAGCTGTACGCCGCGCACAAACGCGGGCCGCAGGCAGAACGCGTCGTCGGCTTCGTCCTGCAGGAGCCGGCGCACGCCTTTGACGAGGGGCTGCGCCGCGAGGCGGCGGAGGTCGGCCGCGACGGCGTCGCCGTTTTCCAACGGCGCATGCGCGACGATGCCGCGGATCCGCGGATCGGTGCGCGCGAAGTCCGCCACCCACGCGACTTCCTCGAACGGATCGATGCGGCCGCATTGCACAAAGACGATCTTCGCCAACTCGACGCTCCCGCGGGCCGCGTCGAGTTCGGCGGGGGTGCGGCGGACGTTCAAGGCCGGGACGCCGGCGAGCCAAGGATAGTTGCCGCCGGCCGGATCCCAAAAGTGCACGTGCGAATCGACGATAGGGAATTCGGGCATGGGATCACGCTTTGCGGCTCCGGCGCGGAGCTCCAGCCCGGAAAAGCGGTAAGCGTTAAGCTGAAAGCTAGGAGCTGTCAGCCGTCAGCGATCAGCGGTCGGCATTCGGATCGGACGTTTCCCGATTTCCCAATTTTCTACTTTCCCGCTTTTCCGATTTTCCCCTTTCCGCCGTCGGCAAACTTCCCGAGCTTGATGGCGCTTTCCTCCCCGTGCGCGCTTTCCGTTTTGTCCTGTCCGGTTGCCTGCTGCTGCCCGCTCTGCGCGCGGCGGAACCCGCGTTGCCGGCGTCGGCCGCGGCGTTCATCGAGACGCATTGCGCGAGTTGCCACGACGACATTGAGAAAAAGGGCGGGCTCGATCTCACGGCGCTCGCGCTGAAGCCCGACGACCCAAAGAACTTCGCGAAATGGCTCGCCGTGCACGACCGCGCGGCGTCGGGCGAAATGCCGCCGAAGCAAAAGGCGCGGCCGCCGGCCGACGCCGTCGCGCAATTCGCCGCCGCCGTCGCGGCGCCGCTGATCGCGGCCGAGCAACGCAGCACCGCCGAAGGCCGCGCGATCCAGCGCCGGCTCAATCGCTACGAGTATGAAAACGCCGTGCGCGATCTGCTCGGCGCGCCGTGGTTGCAGATCAAGGACGGCCTGCCCGAGGACGGCGAGCGGTACCGTTTCAACAAGCTCGGCGAGGCCCTCGACATCTCGCACGTGCAGATGGCGCGCTACTTGGCCGTGGCCGAGGATGCGCTCCGCCAGGTGATCGCGCGCGACGCGCAGCCGCCCGAAGCCAAGGTCGTCCGCTACCATGCGCGCGACCAGCGTTCGTTCGCCGGCCGCATGACGTATTCGGTTTTCAACACGCGGGCCGAGCGCGCGACGTTTCCCGTGCTCGGCACGCAGGCCCAGCCCGACGTGCGCGCCACCAAGGCGCCGATCACCGTCGGCGACGCCGATCCGGCGACGCGCGAGCGCGAGGCGATGGGCGTGGTCGCGAGTTCGTACGAGCCGATCGAACTGCGCTTCGAGAAATTCAAGGCGCCGGTGTCCGGCCGCTACAAGGTGCGCGTCAACGCGTACTCCGTCTGGGTCGGCCCCGGCAAACAGCTCCCCGGCAAAGCCGAACGCTGGTGGATTCCCGACTTCGACAACGTTGCCCCGGGCCGCCGCCCGGAGCCGCTCACGCTCTACGCCGAACTGCAGCCGCGCGGCACGCGCCGGCTCGGCGCCTTCGACGTCGGCACCGAGCCGACGGTCGGCGAGCTCGACGTGCACCTGCTCGCGGGCGAGACGATCCGGCCCGACGCGGTGCGTTTCTTCCGTTCCCGTCCCTCCAATTGGCAAAACCCGCTCGCGACGCGCGAGGGCCAGCCCGGCATGGCGTTCCGTTGGCTCGAGGTCGAGGGACCGATCTTTGACCAATGGCCGACGGCCGGGCACACCTTGATGTTTGGGAATTTGCCGGTGCGGAAAACCAAGGGTGGCGGCTTCGAAGTCGAAACCAAGGATCCGGCCGGCGACGCGCGCCGTCTGCTCGCCGGCTTCTTGGCGAAAGCGTACCGCCGCCCCGTGGCCGCGGGCGAGGTCGACCGCTTTTTCCCGGTTTACGAACGCACACGCGCCGGCGGCGCCGGTTTCGCCGAGGCGATGATCACCGCGTACACGGCGGTGCTGTGTTCGCCGGGTTTCGTTTGTCTCGAGGAGACGCCCGGTCCGCTCGACGCCCACGCCGTGGCCGCGCGGCTCGCGTTCTTTCTGTGGAATTCCGCGCCCGATGCCGAGCTGCGCGCCTTGGCCGACCGCGGCGAATTGCGCCGGCCGGCCGTGCTGCGCGCGCAAACGGAACGCCTGTTGGCCGACCCGCGGGCGCGGCAATTCCAGGAAGCGTTTCTCGATTACTGGCTCGACCTGCGGAAGCTGCAGGCGACCTCGCCCGACGCCTCGCTCTACAACGATTACTATCTCGACGACGCGGTCGTCGAAGCCGCGCAGGAGGAGACGCAATTGTTCTTTGCGGAATTGCTCCGCGGCGATCTCCCGGCGCGCAACCTCGTCGCGAGCGATTTCGTTTTCGCGAACGAGCGCCTCGCCGAGCTGTACGGTCTGGCCGGGATCTCGGGCATCGGCCTGCGCAAGGTCTCCCTGCCGGCCGATTCGCCGCGCGGCGGCCTGCTCACGCAGGCGAGCGTGCTCAAAGTCACGGCCAACGGCACCACGACCTCGCCCGTGCTCCGCGGCGCCTGGATCATGGAACGCATTCTCGGGATGCCGCCGCCCCCGCCGCCGCCGAGCGTGCCGGCGGTCGAACCCGATATCCGCGGCGCCACGACGATCCGGCAATTGCTGGAAAAGCATCGCAGCGAAGAGAGCTGCGCCGCGTGCCACGCGCGCATCGATCCGGCGGGATTCGCGCTGGAGAATTTCGACGTGCTCGGCGGTTGGCGGGCCCAGTACCGCGCGATCGCCGACGGCGTGAAACCCGTGGCCGGCATCGGCAAGGGCGGCCTCAAATTCACGTTCCACTATGCCCAGCCCGTCGATGCGGCCGGCGAACTCTGGGATGGGCGTTCGTTCCGCGACATCCGCGATTTCAAGCGCCTGCTGCTGGCGGACGAACGCCAGCTCGCGCGCAATCTGGCGCGGCAGTTTGCCGTTTACGCGACGGGCGCGCCGGTGCGTTTCAGCGACCGGCCCGCTATCGAGCGCATCCTCGACCGCGCCGCCGCGCGCGGCTTCGGGGTGCGCACCCTCGTGCACGAAGTCGTGCAAAGTGAACTTTTCCTGCACAAGTAATCCGTCCCCGCCGCCCATGAACTCCGCTCCCGCCCGCGCTTCCCGGCCCGCCCCCGGTTCCTTTGTTGCCACGCAGCGGGCCTTGTCGCGGCGGCAATTCCTCCGCGGCGCCGGCATCGCGCTTTCGTTGCCCTGGTTGGATTCGATGCTGCCGGCTTTTGCCAAAGCCGCGGCGGCCGACGACAATCGCGGGCCCGCCGGCAAGCCGCGCCGGATGTTCGCGATCTGCAACAACCTCGGCCTGCTGCCCGAGCCGTTTTTCCCGAAAGCCACGGGCCGCGGTTACGCGCTCTCGCCGTACCTCGATTTGCTGAAAGCGCACCGCGAGGATTTCACGGTCTTCAGCGGCGTGTCGCACCCCGACGTCGACGGCGGCCACCCGGCCGACATCTGCTTTCTCACCGCGGCGCCGCATCCCGGCAGCGGCGGTTTCCGCAACACGATCTCCCTCGACCAGTACATCGCGGAACGCATCGGCCACCAAACGCGTTTCCAGTCGCTCACCCTCGGCGTGAATGTGCAGCAGGGCACGCGCAGCCTCTCGTGGACGCGGTCCGGCGTGCTGATTCCCTGCGAGGAAAAGCCGTCGGATGTGTTCAAGAAACTCTTCGTCCAAGGCACGCCCGCCGAGGTCGAGACGCAGCTGCGGCGCTTGGCCCAGGGCCAGAGCATTCTCGATGCGGTGGGCGGCCAAGCGAAGGATTTGCAGCGCAGCGTCGGCGCGCGCGACCGCGACCGGCTCGACCAGTATTTCACCAGCGTGCGCGAGCTCGAGCGCCGGCTCGAGCTGGCGAAGGAGTGGGAGAAACGCCCGAAGCCGAAAGTGACGGCGTCCGTGCCCCTCGATCCCGCGAGCCCGCGCGAGTACATGGACAAGGTGAAGCTGATGTACGACATGGCGCGGCTGGCGTTCGAGACGGACTCGACGCGGTCGGTGTCGCTGATGCTCGACAGCGTGAACTCGCCGGCGATCGACCTCGACCACGACGTGAAGATCACGGACGGCTACCACAACCTGTCGCACCACGGCCGCTCGGAAGCGAAGATCGCGCAGCTGAAGGCGATCGACGAGTGGCACATGAAATTGCTCAACGGCCTGTTCGCCGACCTGAAGGCGGTGAAGGAAGACGGCGAGACGCTCTTCGACCGCACGATGGTCCTGTACGGTTCGAACCTCGGCAACGCGAACACCCACGTGACGACGAATCTGCCGACGCTGTTTGCCGGCGGCGGATTCCGTCACGGCCAGCACCTCGGTTTCGATACGAACCACAACTACCCGCTGCCGAATCTCTTTGTCTCGATGCTGCAGCGCATGGGGATCGAGGCCGACAAATTCGCGTCCTCGACCGGCACGATGCGCGGGCTGGAATTGGCGTGAGCGTGAGCGCCGCCGGCGCTAGCGCTCACGCGGTTGAAAGTTGAAAGACTTGAGTTGAAAGACCGGAGACCGCAGGTCGGCGCGACAACCGCAGTCGGGCTTTCAACCTTCAACTTTCACCTTTCAACTCTTACTTCCGATCAGCCGCCCACGCCGGCAGCGCGTAGGGGTCGAAGTCTTTTACCGCGGGCACGAGGTAGAAGGCGGCGAGCAAGATCACGACGCCGCAGATCAAGTTGAGCAAAAGTCCGGTGCGGATCATGTCGCTGACCTTCAGGGCGCCGGTGCTGTAGGCGATGGCGTTGGTGGGCGAGGCACCCGGCATCATGAAGGCGCAACTGGCGGCGAGCGTGGCCGGGATCATGATCAGGAAGGGATGGAATTCCATGCCGCCCGCGAGGCCGGCGAGGATCGGCAGAAACGCGCTGATCGTGGCGGAGTTGCTCATCATCTCGGAGACGATCACCACGAGCACGACGATCAGGGAAACGACGAGCCAGACGGGCACGCCGTGCAGAACATGCAGCTCTTGGCTGAGCCACTGGGTGACGCCGGTTTCGGTCAACGCGCCGGACAGGCTGAGGCTGCCGCCGAAGAAGAGCAGAATGCCCCAGGGCAACTTCTCCGTGTCCTGCCACGTGAGCACGGTCGTGTTGTATTTTCGGTCGAGCGGGATGACGAAGAGCAGAAGCGCGCCGAGGACGGCGATGACGGCGTCCTCGATCCTGGCGCCGATCAATCCGGACCAGAAATCGCTGAAGACCCAGCCGAGGATGCAGAAGAGGAAAACGGCCGTGGTGGCGATTTCGCCGCGGGTGAAGGCGCCGAGCTTGCGGTATTCGTCGGCCATCAACGGCGCGAGCCCGTGGACCGGCGGGGCCTTGCGCAGCAGCGTCGTGTAGAGCAGCACCCAGCACAGCGCGAGGAGGATGGCGGCGATCGGTACGCCGAAGGCCATCCATTCGGCGAGGCTGAGATTGATGCCGTAGGTTTTGGCGACGAAGCCTTCGAGCACGGCGTTGGTCGGCGTGCCGATGAAGGTGGCGAGGCCGCCGAGGCACGGCGCGTAGGCGACGGCGAGGATGAGGGACTTGGGGGCGGGGGAGGTGTCGTGGCTTTGCTTCGCGACCAAGGCCGCGATGCTCAGCGCCATCGGCATCATGACCATCGCGGTGGCGGCGTTGCTCATCCACATGCCCATGAAACCGGTGATGAAGAGCAGGCCGGCGAGCAGGCTGGGCAAATTCCAGCCGACGTAGCGCAGGAGCCCGAGGCCGAGGCGCTCGTGCACGCGCCATTTGCGGATTGCGATCGAGAGAATGAAACCGCCGAGAAAGAGAAAAATGAGATCGGCGGCGAAACTGGCGGCCGCTTTGCGCAACGGCATCACGCCGCAGAGGGGCATGACCACGAGCGGCAGCAGCGCCGTCACCGGCAACGGCATCGCCTCCGTGATCCACCAGACCCCGAGCCAGAAGGCCAAGCCGCAGACCGTCCAGGCTTGGGCGGTCATGCCTTCGGGCGGCGGCAGGATGAAGGTCAGGGCGAACAGGACTACGCCCAGCACGAGGCCGGTGTTGCGGATCCAGGGGGATGTTTGTTCGGCGTCGGTGTTGAGTTGCGGGGCGGCAGCAGAGGGCATCGTGGCGGCGGAACGGGATTCCGGGGCGGGGTGAAGCCGGCGAGTCCATGCGACCGCCGCCGAATCTCAATCCGGCGCGGGTTGGAAATCCCCGGGAAATTTCTCCGCCTCGCTCGACGCACCGATCAACGGGCGAGGAAACGACGCTCCCATTCCGGATCCGGCAACGGCGTCGGCCGGTACGTGCCGAAGAGTGCGTAACGCGAGCGCGCGACCAGCTTGTAGGCGGCGTCGCGCAGGCCGGCGGGCAAGAGCCGGGCCCAAGCAACGATCCGCCAAAGGCCGCCGAGCTCGTCGACGGCGCCGAGGGCGCCGTCCGTGCGCAGGCGGTAGCCGTTCCGATCCGGCCGGCTCCAATCCGGCACGAAGACGAGGCTGTCGAAGTCGCGTGTCGGTAGGCCTTGGGCCCTGAGATACGCCTGCGCCGGCTCGCTCTGCAGCGGCGCAAACATCAGTCGCCCGCCGATATCGTCGCGCAGCAGCAAACGGACGACCGCGTTGCACAGGCCGCAGTCTCCGTCGTAGAGCAGCACGGGCCGGCGGTCGTCGCGGCGGGCCGGGAGCCAACGCGCGTCGAACGCCAGCAGGTGCAGCAGCAGCAATCCGACCGCGGCGGCTGCGGTGAGGCCCTGCCAAGCGAGGGCGGCGTAGGCGAAGATCAGCCCGAGTTGCAGACCGCGGAACAGCGGCGGCGGAAAATGCCAGGCCGTGCCCGCGGCGCGGGCCCCGAGCCGCAACGGTTCGCCCGCTGGCGCCGCCAGCACGAGCGCGCAACCGAGGCCGGCGGCGAGCACGCCGGGTGCCGGCCAATTGCCGGTGCGGACAAAGTGCCAGATCCAAAGCCCGAGTCCGAGGGCGGCGGCCTCGCGCCGCCGCCAACCGGCCGCGATCGCGGCGCCGAGCAAGACGAAGCCGGCCATGGCCGCGCCCGGCAGTTCATTCCGCGCGGCCAGACCCGTTGCCGCCACGGCGGCGCCGGCCAGAATCCGCAGCAGAGCGTACTGCGACGGCAACACGGCGGGGGCGGCGGGCATGATGCCGCAGACAAAACGAAGAAACCGCCGGACGAGCCAGCGGTTTCATGAAATCACGGGGCGTTCGCCCGTGGCGGAATCAGCGGCGGCGGAACGCCACGAGACCGATCAGCGCCGCGCCGATCAGGAGCAGCGTCGTGCTGCCTTCGGGTGCCGGCGTGTTCGTCACTCCGGTGAAGACAAAGCGGTGGTCGTCGTAGTCCTGGTCGCCGGCGCTGAGGGGCGTGATGTCCTCGAAGCCGAGCATGATGCCGGCGGGGATGCCGAAGGTGCCGCCGCCGAAGACGGAACTGACGGCGTGTTCGGCGTTGCCGGGATTGAGGGCGGAATTGGTGAAGAGGGAGTACGAGTAACTGCCGGAAGTCGGGCCGTAGTAGTTCGACGTCGAAACGCGGAGTTCGAAGACGAGACTGTCGCCGGCGTTGGCATTGCCGAGCACGAGGGACTGGCCGGCCGCGCTCAAGTGATTCTGCAGGCCGTAAACGCCCTGGAAGGTACCGTTGACCCAGAGGCCGATGTCGCTGCCGTAGCCGGCCGTCTGGCTGTAAAAGTAAGCCGTGATCGGGCCGGAGCCGGTGGCCGTCAGTGTAAGGGCCGAAGCGGTGACGGGGGCAAAGAGGCTGATGAGACCGGCGGCGAGGGTGGCGAGAAACTTGGATTTCATAGGGTTACGTAGGGGCTGGGTCGTGGTTAGCAACCTGTATGCCGTCCCACCGCGCAGATCGATTTCCGAACGATCATGGGGATTGGAAGCAATTAACCAAAAACGGGTTAACGACCTATCCGGTGGGTTCGGTTTTCCCGCTACTTGAATTTCCGATCGGCGTAGGCCGGGGAAATTGTAAGGATTCCCGGCCAGCTGGGGGGCGGTTGCGGGGGGTGAAGGGGCGAGCCGACAGCAGCCGGCGGGCGGTCTCGGGTCTCGTTTCAGGGCAGGGCCGGGGGGGCGGGCGTCAGGGCGGCGCGGATCTCGGGGTCGGCGATCTGCGGGCCGGCGAGGGCTTCGATTTCCTTCTCGGTCCAACGGACGAGGAGGATGTCTTTCATATCGCCGGCGACGAAGCCGTAGTGCCGGGAGGGAGTCGGCTTGTCCGGCGGCGCGGTCTCCAAGGTGGTGAGCAGTTCGCGGATCCGCAGCGGCTTGCCGGTCCAGTTGACCTCGGCCTTGGTGCGGAGGGCGGCGGCGGCGTGGGGCGCAAGGCCGCGCGGCGGGGCGACGGGTTGCAGCAGGTGCCAGCTGTAGGGGCTGCCCGAGAGGCCGTTGAGCAGGAGGGCGCGCGCGCCGGCGTCATTGGTTACCGGATACTCGCGCCAGGCGCCGGGCTGCACCTTGCGGCCGATCTGGGCGAGCGCGGTGTCGGCGACGGTCCAGCCCGTCCCGGCCAGCGCGAGGCGGTCGCCGGCCTTGAGCAACTGCACCGGCTTGCCCGCCGTCGCCGCGGGTGCGTTCGAACCCGCGCGCGCGGTGCGGTTGGTTTTGCGCAGCGAGAAGAGACCGGCGGCCAAAACCACGATGAGCAGCACCGCCGCGCCGACGACGATCGTGATCCGGGTGGCGCGGCGGGTGGAGGCCGCGAGCGCGTCCTGGGAACGCGCGACGCCGGCGGCGCGGTCCGCCTTGTCGGAGAAACCGAAGGCCTGCCGGACTTCGTCGGCGCCGAGGTCGAAGCCCTGGTAGAACTCGATCTCGTCGCCGGTCCAGCTGGCGACGAGCATGCGGTTGCCGGCGTCGGCGTTGAAATAGTTCGCGATGTCGCCGACGGTGACGCCTTCGGGAATCTCGCCCTCGAGGTATTCGACGCGCGATTGGTCGACGAGGGTGACGGGCGTGGGATGGCCGTCGAGGGCGACGGTGTCGCCGACCCTCTTCTTCCGGGCTTCCGCGGCGGTGATCGGGGCGCGGGGCTCGAGCCAGCGGAAGAGTTTCCACTCCGGGCCGTTTTCGCCCTCCTCGTGGACGAGGGTGGCGGTTTCGCCGTCGTCGCCGACGAGGAAGAACTCGTTCCAGGAGTAGCGTTCGCCGCCGTCCTCCATGCTCATCACCGCGCGCCCGGCGACGCGGGTGCGCCAGCCTTTGAGGGTGCCGGGAGCGCCGATGTAGAGGGGAGTGGGATTGGCGTGGTTCATGGGCGGAAAAAATGCGGCACGAAGCGGCTGAGGTTGCCGGTGATGCGGCGCGTGTCCTCGCGCAGGCCGAGCCCGGCGGGTTCGTGGTCGACGATCCACACGCCGCAGACGGCGCGGTGGCCGTCGAAGTCGGGCAGCGCGGCCGGCGCCTGATAGACGTAGCCTTCGGCGCCGTAGTCGCCGGGCGACTCCTCGATCGCGACGCCGCCCTCGAACCACGACACGTTGGCGCCCTCGCGGCTGAGTTTCGGTTTGCGCACGTAGCGGTCGCCGAGGGGCGCCGGCGTTTCGTAGGCGGGCAGCAGATTGGGATGATCGGGAAACAGCTCCCACAGAATCGGCAGGAGGCCCTTGTTGCTCAGCAGCATTTTCCACGCGGGTTCGAAGAAGCGCACGGAATCTTCGGCGAGGTGGACGCCGAAGGGCTCGGCCCAAAGCCATTCCCAAGGATACAACTTGAAGCAGTGGGTCACGGGTTTCCCGGCGAGGTCGACGAAGCCGCGGCGGGATTCGTCCCAGCCGAGGTCCTCGATGGCGACGGCGTGGTGCGCGAGGCCGGCTTGGGCGCAGGTGTCGCGGAGATAGAGCACGGTCTGCTCGTCCTCGGCGTGGTCCTTGATGGCGCTGAAATGGACTTCGGTTCCGCCCCAGCGCTGCCACGCCGCAATGAGACGTTCGTGGATCGAGTTGAACTGGTCTGCGTCGGGCCGCGTGTCCTGAAGCCAGAACCATTGCGCGACCGCGGCCTCGACGAGGGCGGTCGGGGTGTCGGCGTTGTACTCGAGCAGTTTCGGCGGACCGCGGCCGTCGAAGGCGAGATCGAAGCGGCCGTAGAGGCTGAAGTCGTCGCGTTCCCAGGAACGGCGGATGGCGGGGATCGCCGCCGGCGGGAGGCCCAGGCGATCCCACCAGCCGCGCTCGACCACGGCTTCGGCGGCGTCGAGGCAGAGCCGGTGCAGGTCGCGCGCGGCGGTCTCGAGGACGGCGATTTCGGCGGCGGTGAACTCGTAGGCCGCGGACTCGTCCCAGTAGGGACCGGCCTCGTGCGAGTGATACGTGAGCCCGACGGCTTCGACCCGTTCGCGCCAGCCGGGTCGCGGCGGACAGCGGTGGCGTTGCATCAGGACGGCGTGCTGAACGAGCGCGACGTGCTGCCGAAGCCGTTGCGGTGAATGTAATTCGACCCGCCCACGCCGGTCGCACTGCGGGCGGCGAGGGCGGCGGCGGCGATGCGGGCGGCGTCGCTGCCGGGCGTCGAGATGTTGACGATGCTGCGGTGCGGCGCGGGACCCCAGGTGCCGCCGTAGAAATACAGCTGCTTCTGCGCATCGAAATGGTTGTACGGATGAGGGTAGAAGGCGCGGAACGGCGCGTGGTAATGGCCGGCCCCGGGGATGTGGTCCTCGTTGGTCAGGTAGGTCGACTCGGTGACGCGGCCGACCGACTGTGCGGCGGCGGTCGCGGCGAGGGCGCCGGTGGCAAGGCCGCCGAGCAAGATCCGGCGGACGCTGGAGCTGCGTTTCACGGGCGGGACTCAGCCGACGATGGCGGCGGCGACGATCAGGCAGACGCCGAGGATGACGGCGCCGGCCACGATGGCGGCGGCGGAGTTTTTCTTGTCGAAGATTTCGCCGTGCAGATCGCCGGGCGTGCACTTGTCGAAGAGTTTGTAGCCGACGATGGCGGCGGCGATGCCGACGAAGGAAAACAGCACGACGTAGAGCAGGGCCTGGCCGAGCGACTGGGCGTGCCAGTCGGCGGGCGCGGCCGGTTCGGCGGCACGGGCGGCGACGAAGAGCAGCGGTGCGAGGGCGGCGCGGCGGAGGAGCAGGAGGACGGAGGATTTCATGGCGGCGGGCGAAAAACGGACGGGACGTTGCGGGCGGGAAAACGGCGTGTCAACGGACGGGGTCTTATACGGCGGGGGTGTTTCTCCAGCGGAACGGAAAGATGCGTTGTAGTGGGAAAACGGGTACGTCTGAAAATCGGAAAATCGGAAAATTGGGAAAGCGGGAAACGGCTCAGGCCGTCGATCGCTGAAGGCTGAACGCTGAGGGCTGATCGCTGCGCACTCCGGTCTTCAACTTTCACCTTTCAACTCCCGCCCGGGGCCTAGCCGCGGACGATGGCGGCGGCGCGATGCAGGGCGGCGGACGCGGCGGCGCAGGCGGGGTCGTTGTCGAGGGCGTTGAGGGCCTGGTTGAACGGCTCGGGGCGGACGGGTCCGTCGTAGCCGAACGCGGCGAGGGCGCCGACGAAGCCGGCGGCATCGATCACGCCGGTGGCGACGGGGAGTTCGCGGGCGTTGTCCTTCTGCTGTTCCTTCGGGACGCCGACGGGGGCGTCGTTGAGGTCGACGCTGACGACCTCGGCGTTCGTCAAGGTGCGGAGATCGGCGACGGTGTCGCCCGCCTGCCACCAATGCCAGGTGTCGAGCACGACGCCGACGTTGCCGGTGCCGATTTCGGCGATGAGTTCGCGGGTTTCGGCCAGGGTGTGGACGAACGGGTAGCGGCTGCGCACGAGGAGCAGGTGGGTCCCGACGTACTCGAGGCCGAGGCGGAGGCCGTGGTCTTTCAGGATCGCGGCAATCTCGCGAAGGCGGGCGGCGTGCTGGCGGAAATTCGCGCGGTAGGTGAGTTCGGCGTGGCTGGGCATGAGCCAGGTGCCGACGCGGGTCGCGCCGGCGCGCTGCAGGCCGGCGGCGAGCCGCGGCAGGGCGGCGAGGCCGGTGCGGAAGGTGGCGTCGTCTTTGCGGAAATCGACCGCGAGGCCGGCGGCGGCCCACGTGAGATTCTTGGCCTTCAGGTCCGCGAGCACGGCGGCGAGGGCGTCGGGGGCGAAGCCCGCGAGTTCCTCGGCGCGCGGCTCGACGGCCTCGAAGCGGTGGCGGTGGGCGAGGTCGTTGAGTTCGCGTTGCGAGGCGGCGGTGACGCCGATGGAGCCGGGCGTGAGCGCGATCCGGAATTTGCGGGCGGGAGCGGCGGTCGCGGCGGCGCGGAGACCGGTGGGCAGGGAAACGGCGCCGGCGGCGAGGGCGGCGGCGGCGAGAAAACGGCGGCGTTGCATGGAAGAATGAAGGGTTGGGAAAACGGGTGGCGGCGGGGTTGGGTCGAGGTTGGGTCGGCTTTCAACCTGAAGCTTTCAACTTTCAGCTGACGGCCGGTGGCCGGCCGTCAGGCGTAGCCGCGGGCGACGGGCCAGACGGCCTCGACCTTGTCTCCACGAAGGCAATACAGGCGGTCGTAGAGGTTCACGTTGGGATCGCAGTGCGGGACGATGAACTCGAGGCGTTCGCCGAGCCGGACATCGCGCGGGGCGGCGGCGAGGTCGAGGATGCCGTGCTCGTCGCCGCCCCAGCTGTACTTGAGGCCCGGGAGATCCTTGGCGTCGGGGCCGAAGCGTTTGTCGGTGGCGAAGGCCTTGAGGCCGGCGTCGATCGTGGCGCGTTTCGGTTCGTTGCGGCTGATGACGGTGGCGAGGACGGTGAGCGCGGAGGCGAAGTCGTCGTAGAGGGCGCCGCCGCGGCCGCCGATGCGGCGGTAGTCGACGTCCATGAAGACGTACGAGCCGCATTGCAGTTCGGTCATATCCTTGAGTTCGGGATCGATATTGTAGGTGCCGGTGCTGCCGCCGGAGAGAATTTCGAGCGGGAGGCCCTCGGCGCGCAGGTCGCGGAACGTCGCGATCGCGGGGGCCATGGCGGTGTGGGAATGCGTGCGGCGGGCGTCGAAGCCGACGACGTGGGCGGAGGCGCCGGAGTAGCAATGCACGCCGCGCAACGCGAGGTGCGGCAGGCGCATGATCGCGCGGGCGAGATGTTTGGCGGGTTCCCCGGCCTGGACGCCGGTGCGGCGGCTGCCGGGGTCGATGTCGAGGAACACGTTGAGCTTTTGCCCGGCGGCGGCCGCGGCGGCGTCGAGTTGTTGCGCGTGTTCGAGCGAATCGGTGACGGCCATGGTGTCGGGTTGCCGCGCGGCGAGGCGCAGCAGGCGGCGGATTTTTTCCGGGCCGGCGAGTTCCGAGGTGATGAGCAGGCCGGTGATGCCGGCGGCGGCCATGGCTTCGGCTTCGCGGATCGTGGCGACGCAGATGCCGAGGGCGCCGGCGGCGAGTTGGCGGCGCGCGATTTCGGGACACTTGTGGGTCTTGGCGTGGGGGCGCAGGGCGATGCCGGCGGCGCGCGTGTGGTCGCGGAGGCGGGCGACATTGGCTTCGAAGGCGTCGAGATCGAGCAGCAGCGCCGGCGTGGGCAGGTCGGCTTTGGTGAGGCCGTCGAGACCGCGGCCCGAGGCGAGGCGCTCGTCGATTTCGGCGCCGGTGTAGCTCGCGGCGGGTTTGGTCGCGGCGAGCGCGGGGGCGGCGGCGGCCGCGGCCGTGGCGGCGAGGCCGCTTTGGAGAAACGTGCGACGGGACATGGAAGCGGGGGACACGCGGGGGAAGGAAGCGGCGGGCGGGGAGGAGGCGGCGCGGAGAAAACGAACCGACGGGGTGAGCGGAGTGAGACGGTACGCCGGCGTTTTTCAATGCCGCGCGCGCGGCGGGGGAGGAATAGGCCCGGGCTGAAGGCCCGGGCTACGGGCGCGGGCAAAGGAACGACGGTGACAGGTGCGGCGGGGCGGTGTCAGCGTGGGGGTATGCGTTGGAGAATGCTGATGCTGGCGTGGTGCCTGGGGCTGGCCGCGGGGCGGGCGGCGGAGGCGTGGACTTCGTTGTTCGACGGTA
>JACCDS010519421.1_pt1 | contig 19573 bp, 22 predicted proteins | sample 7446441 | NCBI WGS metagenome assembly JACCDS01 (sample SAMN15323445, study PRJNA562643) | freshwater metagenome | isolation source: river surface water | place: USA:Blue River Watershed | collected 2017-08-17
CCATGTCATTGACTGCGAACGTCGAGCCGGCGACAAGCAAGCCGGCAGCAGCCATCAACGTGTGGATTAGGCGCTTCGCGTAGTTCATGTTGTCCTCAAATGCCTGATTAAAATCTGTTAATTTTTTTGTTACTGCCAGCCGCCGGGGCCTGCGCGGTACCCGGTCAGCGCCGTGGTCAGTTCACGCGCAAACTCTCGCCGCTTCCGCTCGTTCACGAACCTGCCGACTTCAACACGCGCACCATTCGACTCGAGGCCGACCAGTCCGTGCCGCAAGGCCGGCAGCGACACCCGCGTGCGGTGCGGATCCATCCGGACCTGGTGCACGCGCTCGGCTTGCACCAACTCCACCAGGAGACCGCTGTCGCTCAGTGCGACGTGCTCGCGATCCGTCGCGTGGCGACCGAAATAAATGAATGCGACGGCGACCGCCGTCAGCTCCAGCGCCGAAAAAACCGGCACCAGCCACGCTCCGCGGGCCGCAAAGTAGCTCGCCACCAGCAGTGCGGCGACGCACAGCGCCGCGTAGGCACGAGCTAACTGGCCCGGTGACATCGAGCAGTTTCTCTTCAAAGTCCACTCACGAGTCGCCATGCGCGCAAACCGGTTGTCCACATGCTATTCAGCACCCCTAACCGACCGTCGCCGACCAGACTCAAGCACGTACAGACAAGTCGTCCCGTACGGCAAGCCGGCACCACGACGCCAGAGGCGTTCGGTTGAAGGCAATTAGCAACAAGCCCAAGAAAAACCCGTGGAGTATAAAGGGAAAGAAGATCGGCCGCCAAGTAAAGACCTTAACAACGGCAGGGAAGAGGGTCCGAGTTAAAAAATGAAAAACACCCGCTTCATCTTTCCGGGGGGGCAAATCGCAGGATCTGTTCGCCGCGGCTGGTCGTGGTTGGCTGCGGCCGGAATGCGTGTCCGTAGATCACTTCGACCGTCAGGCGAAGATCTCCGCCTGGATCGCGCGCGGACTCGATTGTGCGACGCAACTGCTGCCAGCGCTGCGCGCCGCCAAGGCCGCGCGCACGCCCCTGCAGCGGATTGCCGCCAAACGCGCGCACGTCGGCGAGCAGCTTGTCGACCGACGCGTAGGTGAGGGTCAGCCGCTCCATGTCCATCACCGGCGTGGCCATGCCGGCGGCCACCAGCATGTCGCCGTAGTCATGCAGGTCGACGAAGGGCAGCACGCGCTCCCGCAGGCCGTTTGCGGCGAACGCGTCGCGCAATTCGACGAAGGTGTCGGGACCGAAGCAGCTGAACATCAGCAGGCCGTCGGTGCGCATCACACGCGCCCAGTCAGCGATCACCCGGTGCGGCTGCGGATGCCAGTGCAGCGCGAGATTGGACCACAGCAGGTCAACGCTGGCGCGCAGCAGCGGCAGGCGACCGAAGTCGGCGCACGCGAGCAGGGCGCCGTGCATGGCGTGCGGCCGGCGGCCGAGAAAACGGCCGATCAGCTGCTGGGCGCGCGAGCGCGACTGCGCGCCGGACGCGGCAGCGGCGGCCAGCATCGGCAGCGATGCATCAATACCGACCAGCTGCGCCTGCGGAAAGGCTTGTTGCAGGCCGAGCAAATCATCGCCCGTGCCGCAGCCCGCATCGAGCACCCGCTGCGGGTTCAGGCGGATCAGCGCGAGCCGCTCGAACATGCGTGCCGCGATCTCGCGGCGCAGGAACTGTGAATCTGCGCAACGCGCCGGTCGGGAGAACAGACGACGCACGGCGGCAACGGAAATCGGCGCAATGCGGCGATCTGGATCAGAGTCGGTCGGAATGGCGGGCATGGCAGCGCTCGGGCGCACAAGAGCAGGAACAATGCGCGGCAGTGTACTCCAGCCCCCCCGGAAGACCCGCGATGACCCTGCCCTGGCTGCAGCGGCTGTATGCCGCACTCGTTCCACTCGCCGCCGGCCTGCTGCCGGGAAGCTGCGCGCTGTGTGGCATGGCCGCTAGTGCGCCGGTCTGCGATCGCTGCCGCCGCTACGCGCCCGCTGGCCACGTGTGCTGCCCCAGGTGCGCGGCCGCGCTCACCACGCCGGCCCCGCTATGCGGTCGCTGTCTCGCGCACCCGCCGGCCTTCGATGCCAGCCGCGCGGCGACCCACTATGCGCCACCGGTCGACCTGCTGGTACAGGCACTGAAATTCCGCGCCCAGCTGCCGCTGGCCAGGGCGTTTGCGGATCGGCTGCTCGACGCCGTCACGGCCCACCCGACGCTGCGCGGTGACGTGCTGATCGCCGTGCCGCTGTCGGCGGAACGGCTGGCCGGGCGCGGCTTCAACCAGGCGCAGGAAATCGCGAAGCCGCTGGCCCATGCGCTGCGGCTGCCGCTGGCGCTCGATGCCTGCGTTCGCGTGCGCGATACCCGGCCGCAGTCCACACTCGCACCGGCGGACAGGCGGGATAATATGCGTGGCGCGTTTGCCGTGATGGACCGGCGGGCGATTGCGGGCAAGCGGGTGCTGGTGGTGGACGACGTAATGACCACCGGACACACGCTGGATGCGCTTGCGACCTGCCTGAAACGCCATGGCGCCGCATGCGTGGCCAATCTGGTTTTTGCACGAACGCCGCTGCGATGAGCGCGGCTTACCCTGGAGAGCATCTTGTTTCACGTTGTACTGGTCGAGCCCGAGATACCACCCAACACGGGCAATGTGATCCGGCTGTGCGCCAATACCGGCGCGCAACTGCACCTGGTCGAGCCGCTGGGTTTTCCGCTCGACGATGCACGAATGCGGCGCGCCGGCCTTGATTATCACGAGTACGCGCAGATGCAAGTGCATCGCGACTGGGCCGCGTTGATCGATGCGCTACAGCCGGATCCGGCGCGCGTGTTCGCCTTCACCACGCATGGTTCGTCCGTGTTTGCCGAGCTGCGCTTTGCGCCCGGCGATGTGTTTGTGTTCGGTTCGGAGACCCGCGGGCTGGCGCCCGCACTGCGCGAGAGTTTTCCGCCGTCGCAGCGGATACGGCTGCCGATGCGGCCCGGGAACCGCAGCCTGAACCTGTCGAACACGGTCGCCGTGACCGTGTTCGAGGCCTGGCGGCAGCAAGGGTTTGCCGGCGGGTCCTGAGCCTATAATCGCGCCATCAATCACCACTTCCAGGGAACATCATGACGCTGCGCACCTTTGTTCGTTATCTCGCCGCCCCGCTGCTGCTGGCCACCAGCCTGCTGCATGCGCAAGATACGAAAACCGTACAGATCGACAAGGCGGTGGCACGTGCCACGGTCGGCAAGCAGGCCAACGGCGCGGCCTTCCTGCAAATCGAGAACAAGGGCGGCGACGATGTGCTGCTGTCGGCCAGCTCACCGGCGGCCGCACGGATCGAGATCCACACGATGACGATGGAAGGCGATGTGATGAAGATGCGCGCGCTGCCGCAGCTGGAACTGAAGGCGGGCCAGAAGCTCGACATGAAGCCGGGCAACGGTGTGCACATCATGCTGCTGGGCCTGAAGAAGCCGCTGGTCGTCGGCGACAAATTTCCGCTCACGCTGAATTTCCGCAAGGCAGGCAAGGTCGACGCCACCGTCGAGGTGGCCGAGCTGGGCATGGCGATGAAGAAAAAAGACGACGACGGCGACATGCATCACCACCATCACGACTGACTGGCGGCGGACGAAGGCATCGTCGCGCTGACAGCGTGGCACAAGGGCGCGCCCTTGTGCATTGAGGCGCGCTTATTTTTTCGCGGGATAGTGCTGCCACACCGTGTGGCGGCCATCGTCGGCGAACAGCAGCACGTCAAAGGCATCGCGGCGCGTGCCTTCGACTTCCATGCCCGGGCTGCCGACCGGCATGCCAGGCACGGCGAGCCCGCGCGCCTTCGGCCGCTCGGCCAGCAGGCGCCGTATGTCGGCCGCCGGCACATGCCCCTCGATCGCATAGCCACCGATCACGCCGGTATGACAGGAACCCAGCGCTTTAGGCACGCCGAAGCGGCTGCGATAGGGAGCGGTATCGGGTACGTCCTGCGCGACCACGTCGAAGCCCTGCTGCTGCAGGTGCGCGACCCATTCATGGCAGCAGCCGCAGGTCGGGGTCTTGTAGATGGTGATGGCCGGTTTTTTCGCCGCCTGCGAAGCCAGCGGCAGGACAGCGGCCAGCAGCGCACCGCTCAGGAAGCTACGTCGTTTCATTCTGTGATCCTCAGGCGTCGGCGCGCGCTGCGCGGATGCGCGTAATGAGCGCCGTGGTGGAAGTGTAATGGACAAAAGGAATCGCGATCAGGCAGGCGCCGAGCGCGCGCGCCGCTTGGCCCTCCGGGGTGCCATCGATATCGTAGTCACCGCCCTTGGCATAGACATCCGGTCGTACACAGCGCACCACGGCGGCCGCATCGTCCTCGACGAAACAGGTGACGAGATCGGTGGAGGCCAGCGCGGCCAGCAGAGCCATGCGCGCTTCGCAGCGGTTGAACGGACGGCCCGCGCCCTTGCCCAAACGGTGTGCCGATGCATCGTCATTGACCGCCACCAGCAGCGACGCACCCAGCGCGCGGGCGCGCTCGAGGCAATCGGCATGACCACAGTGCAGCAGGTCGAATACGCCGTTGGTCAGCACCAGCGGACGTGGCAGGCATGCCACGCGCTGCGCGAGTTCAGCGGGCAGGCAGAGCTTGGTTCGACTGGCATTCATTGGCGGCGTGCCGCACGGCCGGAGCCGGCACGCCGCTGGCCGCTGGCCCGGGAATGTTCAGACCAACGACCAGGCCTCAGGCCACCTGCGGCGCCAGACGCGCCGTTGCTTCCTTCCGATAGCGGTTCAGTTCCTGCACTGTGCCAAAACTACGCTCGAACAGCAGCGACAGGTTGTGCAGGATGCGGTCGACGACCTTTTGCTCCCAAGCGCCGTCAAACCTGATTTGCTTGTCGAGCCAGGCCTCGAGCCAGGCCGGGTCGGGCAGGCGGCTCTGCACGGTGTCGTTCGGGAACAGCGACTGGTTCACATGCAGGTTGGTCGGATGCAGCGGCTTGTCAGTACGGCGTGCCGACGCCATCAGCACGCCGATCTTCGCAAACGCTGCGCGCGCCACATCGCCGAACTGGCCCAGCGCCTTTTTCATGTAGCGCAGGTAAGCGCCGCCATGACGCGCTTCATCCTGGCTGATGATCTTGTAAATCTGCTTGATGACCGGCTCGGTATGCCAGTCGGCCGCGCAGCGATACCAGTGGTTCAAACGGATCTCGCCGCAGAAGTGCAGCATCAGTGTCTCCAGCGGCGGGGCCGGATCGAACTCGAAGCGCACATTGTGCAGTTCCTGCTCGGTGGGCACCAGGTCGGGCCGGAAGCGACGCAGGTATTCCATCAGCACCAGCGCATGCTTCTGTTCCTCGAAAAACCAGACGGACATGAACGCGGAAAAATCGCTGTCATCGCGGTTATCGCGCAAGAACATCTCCGTCGCGGGCAAGGCAGCCCACTCGGTGATCGCATTCATCTTGATCGTTTGCGCTTGCTCGTCGGTCAGTTTCGTGGCGTCGAACTGGTCCCACGGAATGTCGGTTTCCATGTTCCAGCGCACCTGCTCGAGAGATCGGAAAAGTTCGGGATACAGCATGGGATGATTCCGCCTGAATTGTCGTAAGTCCCTTGATTTTATCAATAAAGGGTCGCAAATCGAGATGACAGTGCGATGAATAACAGATCTTGTTGGCTTGGCAAATGATCAAGCTGTGCTGTGGCCGGTGTTCAGAGGGCCTCAAGATCCTCCAGCATCTCGGCGGCACGCCGACGAATTGCCGCCCTCTCATCGTCGCTGAGTTTCTCCAGGTTCTTTGCCATCAGGGCGGTGCGCGGGCTGGCCGCCAGCGTGCGCTGATGGCGATCGATGAATTGCCAGTACAGCGTGGTGAACGGACAGGCGGTGGCACCGCTGCGTGCGGCCGGGTCGTAGCGGCAGCCGCCGCAATAATTACTCTGCCGCCGGATATAGGCACCGCTGGCAATGTACGGCTTGCTGGTGAAACGCGGCCCGCACGCATGCAGCGCCATGCCGGCCGTATTGGGCAACTCGACCCATTCAATCGCATCGACGTAGATGGCGAGATACCAGTCTTCCACCTGTTGCGGCGACAGTTGGGCCAGGGTGGCGAAATTCCCGATGACCATCAGGCGCTGGATATGATGCGCATAACCATAATCCAGGGTCTGCCGCAAGGCGTCGCGCAGGCAAGCCATCCCGGTGTCGCCGGTCCAGAACCAGCCGGGCAGTGCGCGCTGATGTGCATAGTGGTTTGCTTCGCGCATCGCTGGCATGTCGAACCAGTACACGCCGCGGATGAATTCGCGCCAGCCCAGGATCTGGCGAATGAAGCCCTCGGCATCCGCGAGCGGCACGCGGCCGCTCGCGCAGGCCTGTTCGGCAGCGGCAATCACTTCGCGCGGATCAAGCAGGTGCAGGTTCAGTGCGGCCGACAAGAGCGAATGCCAGCCGGTCGGCGTGTCGGTCCACATGGCGTCCTGGTATTTGCCGAACTGGATCAGCCGGGTCTCGATAAAGACCTGCAAGGCCTGCAAGGCCTGCGCGCGCGTGACCGGCCAGCGGAATTGTGCGAGTGACCCGGGATGCCCGGCGAAATGCCGCTCGACCAACGCAAATACCTGCTGTGTCAGCTCATCCGGCGCAAAGCCTGCCGGCGCAGGAATCGCGCCCGGTCCGCCACGCTTGGGATACGGGCTGCGGTTGTCCGCATCAAAATTCCACTGGCCGCCGGCCGGCGCGTCGCCATCCATCAGCACGCGGTGCTTGCGGCGCATCTCGCGGTAGAAGAACTCCATGCGCAATTCGCGCTTGCCACCCGCCCAGCGGGCAAACTCGGCCCGGCTGCAGAGAAAGTGCGTGTCGTCGACCCAGCGCGGCGCTACCCCTTCGGCCTCGCAGACCGCCACGACCTGTTGCTGCATCCGCAGTTCGCCGGCTTCGATCCACCGCAGCGAACGCGGACGGTGGCGCCGCAGTGCCGCGCGCAGCCGCTCGCCAAAATCCGCCGGCGCTTCAGCGTCCAGGGCGACGTAATCCAGCGGCCAGCCTCGCGCGGCAATCTCTTGTGCGAAATGCCGCATCGCGGACAAGAACAACGCAATCCGCGCCTTGTGCGACCACACCGCGGTCGCTTCGCCCGGGGCCTCGATCATCAGCACAGTGTCCTGCGTCGGATCCAGGTCGGCCAGGGCCGGACTGGAGAAGGTCAGCTGGTCGCCCAGCACGAGTATCAGATCACGCATGCACGATGACTCATGGATATTATTTGGTTATGGCGGTAGCAAATGCCCGCTCTTTTACTTCAAGGCAATATCATTAACTTGCCTGTACATAGCGTCACAAAATTTCTTCGGATGCGCTAGAATGACCAAGTAGTCTAAATTAAAACCTAAGGGTATTCCAGCAATGAAAATAGCCGTGTTCCCCGCCAGAAAGCGCGCCCTGTGGATGCTGACGAGCCTGCTCGGTTTGTTGACGCTGCTGGCCGTGCTGCCGCGCACGAGTCATGCCGCCGACTGCCCGGCACTGCTGAACCATCAGTTCAGCCGCTTGCAGGACGAAGCGCCGCAAGACCTGTGTCAGTATGCAGGCAAGGTTGCGCTGGTGGTGAATACCGCCAGCTACTGCGGTTTCACGTCGCAATACGAGGGGCTGGAGAAGCTGTACGCGAAGTATCAGGGCAAGGGTCTGGTCATCCTCGGCTTCCCGTCGAATGATTTTTCGCAGGAGCCGGACGAGAACAAGAAGATCGCCGACTTTTGCTACAACACCTACGGCGTGAAATTCCCGATGTTCTCTAAGACCTCGGTCAAGGGCCGACAGGCGAATCCACTGTTTGCCGCGCTGAAGAAGGCAGGGGCGAAGGAGCCGGGCTGGAATTTCTACAAGTACCTGATCGGCCGCGACGGCAAGCTCGCTGGCAGTTTCGGCAGCATGACGCGCCCGGAAGACAAGGATTTCGTTGTCGCCCTTGAAAAGGCACTCGGCGCGCAGTGAGCGGGCCCGGGTCGGGATCATGCCGCCGGCGCCGGCCGGCAGCCCGCCCGACACTACTGAGTTTTTCCTGCGATGCCTCCCGGTTCCGGCCGGTGGCATGTCGGGGCGATCTTCCCCCCAACCCGTATTTCTCCCTGACGGGCATCGCAGATTTTTATTCCGACCGACAAGGCATGTGATGAAGATTGCAGTGATCGGCGCAGGTATTTCCGGGCTGTCGGCAGCATGGCAACTGTCGCGCCAAGGCCACGACGTATCGCTCTATGAAGCGGGCGCGTATTTCGGCGGCCACGCCAATACGGTGGACATCACCGTCGATGGTCAGCGCTTCGGCGTCGATACCGGATTCTTGGTGTTCAACCATCGTACGTATCCTAACCTGGTCCGCGTGTTCGACGAGCTTGACGTGCACACGACCGCCAGCGACATGTCCTTCTCGGCAAAAATGCCGGTGCCCAGCGGCGCGGGGCAGCGCACGCTCGAATGGGCCGGCGCCAGTCTTGGCACCGTCTTCGCGCAAAAGCGTAACCTGTTCAGCGCACGTTTCTGGCGCATGCTGAAGGACATCATGCGCTTCAATCGCGAGACCACGCAGATGGCGCACACACCCGGCGCGAAGGAAGAGACACCGCTGGGCGACTTCCTCGACGAGCACGGCTACAGCGTGGAATTCCGCGACTGGTATCTGCTGCCGATGGCGGGCTGTATCTGGTCTTGCCCGACCGAGCAGATGCTCGCATTCCCGCTCGCGACCTTTGTGCGCTTTTGCCATAACCACGGACTGATCCAGGTGAGTGACCGCCCGCAATGGCATACCGTGACCGGCGGTTCGCGCCACTACGTGCAGAAAATGCTGGCGGCGATACCGAACAAATACCTGTCCACGCCGGTACAGTCGGTCACCCGCGTGAATGTCGGCGGCCTGCGCCAGGTGCGTGTCGACTCCACGCTCGGCGCCCAGCTGTACGAGCATGTGGTGCTGGCTACCCACAGCGACCAGGCGCTGGCGCTGCTGCACGATGCAGTCGATGCCGAACGCAGCGTGCTCTCTGCGGTGGCGTACCAGCCGAATCGGGCGGTGCTGCATACCGATGCACGCTGCCTGCCGGCTCGCCGCAATGTCTGGTCGGCGTGGAACTACGAGAGCGCCGGCTCGGCCGAACCGCGCGTCTGTGTGCACTACCTGCTGAACAAGCTGCAGCCGCTACCGGTTGACACGCCGGTGATTGTGTCGCTGAACCCGATCCACGCGCCGGACCCGGCGACCGTACTGGGCGAGTTTGACTATGCCCACCCGGTGTTCGACAGTGCCGCGATCGCCGCGCAGCGCGATCTGCCGGCACTGCAAGGCACGCGTAATGTCTGGTTCGCCGGCGCATGGACCGGCTACGGCTTCCATGAGGACGGCTTGAAATCGGGCCTGTCGGTGGCTGCCGGGATCGCACGGCTCAGCCAGACCCAGGCGCTGCGCGCTGCGTGAGGATGATCAAGGCCATGCAACCGATGGCGACCATGGATGCCCCTGCCCCGCGCCCGATGCTTAGCATGGGCGTGGTGCGTCACGACCGGCTGCGCCCGGCACGCAATGCATTCAGCTATGGCGTATTCACACTGCTGCTGCCGCTGCGCTCGCTTGGCGATGCGTCGCTCGGCACCCGGCTGTGCTCGCGCAACCGCTTCAACCTGCTGTCCTTCCATGACCATGACCATGGCGACGGACGAACCCCGCTGCTGCAGTGGATCGACAGCCTGCTGGTCGCCGAAGGCATACGCGACGCCGACGGCGAGATATGGCTGCAGAGCTTCCCGCGCGTACTCGGCTATGTCTTCAATCCGGTGTCGTTCTGGTTCTGCCACCGCCGTGACGGCAGCCTGCGTGCCATCGTCTGCGAAGTGAATAACACCTTCGGCGAACGCCACTGCTATCTGCTGGACAAGGGACGCACGCTGCGCTGGGGCGAGCTGCTGTCGGCCACCAAGGTTTTCCATGTGTCGCCTTTCTGCGATGTTGCAGGCGACTACCGTTTTCGTTTCATGCGCACTGTCCGGCAGCAGGACGGGCGCGACGTCGAGCGCACGGTCGCACGCATCGATTACCACGATGACGCCGGGCCACTGCTGCTGACCAGCGTCTCTGGCGTACTGCGCCCGCTTGGTGACGCCGCCGCCCTGCTGGCCTTCGTGCGCCATCCCCTGATGACCCTGGGCGTGATTGCCCGCATCCACTGGCAGGCGGTGAAGTTGTTCACCAAGCGCGTGCCCTTCTTCCGCAAGCCCCTGCCTCCCTCGAAAGTCCTGAGCCGATGAACAAGACCGCCTCCGCCAGCCTGGAACTCGACCGGCAATCCGGTGAAGTCAGTAGCACTGCCCGCCTGCCTGTCACCGTGCCAGCGCAAGCGCGCGTGGTGCTGAAGATGCTGCGCCGTCTAGAGCACGGCACGCTACGCGTGTGCTGTCCGGACGGCAGTACGCTGTCGTTTGGCAGCGGCACAACGCCCGTATCGATCCGCCTGAAGAACTGGACACCCTGCATCGCTGCGATCAAGTCAGGCGATATCGGCTTCGCCGAAAGCTTCATCGCCGGCGACTGGCAGACCGATGACCTGGCCGCACTGCTGCAGCTGTTGATCCATAACCGTGACCGGCTCGAATCGGTCATCTACGGCAGCTGGTGGGGTGGCCTGCTGTACCGACTGCGCCATCTGTTCAACCGCAATTCGAAAGCCGGTAGCCGGCGCAACATTCACGCGCACTACGATATCGGTAACCGCTTCTACCGACTGTGGCTGGATCCGTCGATGACTTACTCGAGCGCGTTGTTCACGCAGCCCGGGATGACGCTGCAGCAGGCGCAGCAGGCAAAGTACGCGCGCATCTTCGCGCAACTGCAGCTGCCAAACGGCGGCCGCGTGCTCGAGATCGGCTGCGGCTGGGGCGGCTTCGCCGAGCTGGCCGCACGGCAGGGCGCGCAGGTGACCGGATTGACGCTGTCGACCGAGCAACTGGATTTCGCCCAGCAGCGGCTGCGTAATGCCGGCCTCGACGCACAGGCCGACCTGCGGCTGCAGGACTATCGCGATGTGGAGGGCGAGTTCGATGCGATCGCCTCGATCGAGATGTTCGAGGCGGTGGGTGAAGCCTACTGGGACAGTTATTTTGCTTGCGTGGCGCGCCGGCTGAAGTCCGGCGGACGCGCGTGCATACAGACCATCACCATTGCCGACGCGCTGTTCGAGCGCTATCGCAAGGGCAGCGACTTCATCCAGCAATACATCTTCCCCGGCGGCATGCTGCCATCGCCATCCGCGTTCCGCGCGCACGCGCAGCGCCACGGCCTGGCTGTGGTGGATGAACTGGCGTTCGGTGCCGACTATGCGCGTACGCTGGCCGAATGGCTGTGCGTATTCGACCGTGAGTTGGCGGCAGTGCGCGCGCAAGGCTTCGACGAGCGTTTCATCCGCACCTGGTCGTTCTATCTCGCGTATTGCGAGGCTGGCTTCCGCGCCGGCAGCATCGACCTGTATCAGTTCACGCTGCAGAAAAGCTGAAGGATCCGCCATCATGCGTAGGCTTCGTCACTGCCTGAAGATACTGGCCTGTCTGGTCGCACTGCAGTGCATCCCGGCACTGGGATCGCCGCTTGCAGATTTGCTGCCGCACGCGTCACCGCTGGGCAGCGGCAGCTTCCGCTGGTTCGGACTGAAGCTGTATGACGTACGGCTGTGGGTGGAACGGCGCTCGTTCAGCGTAAACGACTGGATGCGGATGCCGCTGGCGCTTGAGCTGACGTATGCACGCACGCTGTACGGTGCCCGCATCGCCGAGTCCAGCATCGATGAAATGAAAAAGCTCGGCATGGTCAATGCCGCGCAGGAGCGCGCGTGGCTGGATGCGATGAAGCAGATATTCCCCAATGTGGAAGAAGGCACGCACCTGGTCGGCATCTACCAGCCGGGTCAGCCGACACGCTTCTTCCGTGACGGCGTAGCCATCGGCGAAGTCGCCGATCCCGAATTCGGTCTGGCCTTCTTCGCGATCTGGCTGCATCCGCGCACCAGCGCGCCCAGGCTGCGCGCCGCCTTGCTGGGCAAGCCATGACGTATTCGCTTGGGCAGCTGTTTTCCTACGGGCTGTTCGGACTGCCCCTCGCGCTGGTGGCCTTGCCGGTCTACGTGATGGTGCCGCAGCTGTATGCGGGCAGCCTGGGCATATCGCTGGCAACGGTTGGTGCCGTACTGCTGGCCACGCGCGTGCTGGATGCATTCATTGATCCGCTGCTGGGGCGCTGGATCGACCGCGCGCAGCATGGCCACGGCTACGCCGGCTTCGTGCTGCTGGCGCTGCCGCTGCTGCTGGCGGGTTTCGTCGCGCTGTTCCATCCGCCGGCGCTTGGTTCAGTCGCGCTGGTGGCGTGGTTCGGCGCCAGCCTGGTGCTGGTCTACCTTGGCTATTCGATCGCAACGATTGCGCACAACAGTTGGGGCGCACGCCTGACGCAGCAGCGCGGAGAGCGCGCGCGACTGACAGCGGTGCGGGAGGGCTGCGCGCTGGCCGGCGTAGTGCTGGCGGCGGTCTTGCCCGCCGTGGGCGGGCTGGGCGCGCTGTCGTTCGCGTTCGCCGTGCTGCTGCTGGCGACAGCTGCGTTGTTGTGGCAACGCGCACCGCGCAGCACGCCCGCGGGCACATCCGCTGCAAGGTTCGGTACGGATGAGCCGCACTGGCTGGCACCGCTGGCCGGCCGGCGTTTCCGCTGGCTGTTTGCCGTGTTTGCCGTCAATGGCATTGCGGCGGCGATACCGGCGACGCTGTTCCTGTTTTTCGCATCCGACCGGCTGCAGTTGCCGCAATACGCGGCGACGTTCCTGACGCTGTACTTCGTTGCAGCGGCGCTGGCGCTGCCCTTGTGGTCGCGGCTTGCGGCCCGCATCGGCGAAGCGCGCGCGTGGCTGGCGGCGATCGTGCTGGCAATCGTCGCCTTTGCGTGGACCGCGACCCTGAACACCGGTGATCTGCTACCGTTCGCGTTGGTCTGCATCGTGACCGGCGCCGCGCTCGGGGCTGACCTCGCGCTGCCGCCGGCGCTGCTGGCCGGCGTGATCGGCGAAGCGGGCGACGCAGGCGCGCGCGAGGGCAGTTACTTCGGCCTCTGGAGCTGGATGACAAAGATGAATTTGGCGCTGGCAGCGGGCATTGCGCTGCCGCTGCTGGGGTGGCTCGGCTATACGCCGGGCAGCGCCGATGCAGGTGGACTCGCTGCGCTGACAGTGGCCTACGCGCTGCTGCCCTGCGTACTGAAGGCTGGTGCAGGACTACTGCTATGGAAGGCGCCGCTCCGAGATGTGTAGTGCATTCAAGCAAACGCTGCTGATGTCACCATGCCGGCGTGACGTACCGACTGAATTGCCTGCGTTGGCACGCCTGACAGGCGTTGCTTTGCCAGGGGTAGCGAGGAGGAAGAATCATGAAAAAAGTTCGATGGCGTGCGCTCGCGCTGGCCGGTGTACTGTTGTTGTGCGGATGCGGGGCGACGATGCGACCCGCTGACTACGCGGCTGAGCAGCCGAAACTCGACCTGAAACGCTACTTCAGCGGAACGATTGATGCCTGGGGCATGTTCCAGGACCGCTCCGGCAAGGTCATCAAGCGCTTTACGGTGGTGATGGACTGCCACTGGGAAGGCGATACCGGCGTGCTGGACGAGCGCTTCACCTATTCGGACGGCACGCAGCAACGGCGCGTGTGGACACTGAAAAAGGTCGGTGACGGACGGTATGTCGGCACAGCGTCCGACGTGATCGGCGAGGCCTCGGGCGAGAGCGGTGGCAATGCGTTCAACTGGAAATACACACTCGCGCTGCCGGTCGATGGGCGTGTCTACAACGTCAATTTCGATGACTGGATGTTCCTGATGGACGACAACGTGATGCTGAACCGCGCCGTGATGAGTAAATTCGGCTTCCGCCTTGGTGAGGTCACCTTGTCGTTCCGCAAGAGGACTGCCGGATGATGCCTTTACAGGCTCCGGAGGCCTTGCCTGCGGCCCGGTCGACGCGGAGCCGCGAGCGATCGATGAATCCGCGCGTACGCGACTGGCAGGGCAAGCGCGTCTGGGTGATCGGTGCGTCAACCGGCATCGGAGCCGAGACCGCGCGACTGCTGCTGGAGAAGGGCGCGCGTGTGGCCTTGTCCGCGCGGCGCGCGCCGGCGCTGCAGGACATCGCCGGTAGCCATGAGCACGCGCTCATACTGCCCCTGGACGTGACTGACCCGGCGCAGGTCCAGCAGGCGCGCGACCAGCTGCTGGCGGCATGGCAGGGCGTTGACCTGGTGCTGCTGGTGGCGGGCGCCTACAACGAGATGCGCGCCGACAGTATCGACCTGGTGGTGGTCGACCATATGCTGGACCTGAACCTGCGCGCCATCTTCAGCTGCATCCACGCGGTAATGCCAACGCTGCTCGCGCAGGGCGGCGGCGGGATCGGGATCGTATCATCGGTGGCGGGCTATTCCGGACTGCCCAAGGCACTGGTCTACGGGCCAACCAAGGCGGCACTGATCAATCTGTCGGAGTCACTGTATTTTGACCTGCACCCGCGCGGGATCGGCGTCTACCTGATCAATCCCGGCTTCGTCGCCACACCAGCAACGGCGCAAAACAAGTTCGACATGCCCGGCCTGATCAGCGCACGCCGTGCGGCCGAGGAGATCGTGGATGGCGTCGAGCGCGGTCGCTTCCATATCCATTTCCCGCGACGTTTCACGAACTGGCTGCGCTTTGCTCGCCTGCTGCCGTACCGGCTGTATTTCCCGCTGATACACAAGGTAACCGGACTATGAGCGACGACGCGCGCCTGACGCGGCTGATCGACTGCTTCGAATCGATCGCGCCGGATAGCCTGCAGCGTCTGGCCGAGATCTATACGGACGACGTGTTCTTCAAGGATCCGTTCAATGAGGTGCGCGGCCTGCCCGCAGTCACGCGTATTTTCGCGCACATGTTCGAGCAGCTTAACGCACCGCGCTTCGTGATCACCGGTCGTGTGCTGCAAGGCGACGAAGCTTTCGTGACCTGGGATTTTCGCTTCCGGATGAAGCGTTTCGCGCGCGACGAACAGTGCATCCGCGGTGCGAGCCACCTGAAATTCGCTGCAGACGGACGCGTGTCTTTACACCGCGACTACTGGGACGCAGCCGAGGAGCTGTACGAAAAACTCCCGGTGCTGGGCGCGCTGATGCGCGCGCTCAAGCGCGCCGCGCGCAGCTGACCGCGTATTGACTCAGGCTTTCGGTGCGCGCTTGCGGGCGCCGGACGTCTTCGTTGCCGCTTTGGTTTTGGTTTTTGCTGCCGCGCGCCGCTTGGCGGGGGCCTTCGGTGGCGGTGTCAGCGCCTGTCCGACCGCGTTCGAGAACTGCTCCTGCACCGTATTCCACCACGCGGCCGGGTTGGCAAACTGCGCTGCCATGGCCGTGGTATCGGGAAAACCGGCGGTGGCCTCCGTGGCAGGCGCTGCTTCCGGTGTGGCCGGCTTGCCGAACGCCGATGCGAAAGGCGACTCGAAACCCGGCCTGGCTTCGGCCGGCGGCGGCGATGCCGGGTTCGCCGCATTCGCGAAGCTCTGGCCCATCGAGCGCAACGCATTCAGCGTCGCGCTCTGGACCTCCAGCGCCTGTATCGTGCTGCGTAACATGTTCATGTTCATCTGCAGCCAGGATTCGACCGCCTTCAGGTCGGCGATCTGCTTGTCGATATCCTCGGGCGATAGCGAAGGAATGCTCATGCCGGGCAGCTTCATTGACGACCACAGGTTCTTGACGAATTCCATCGTGTCGCCCATTGCATTCGCACCGGGCATGCCATTCGTGTCATTGCCGGACATGATCTCCTCCGAGTTCGGAACTGAATCAGCCTAGGGTAGCAGATCGGGATACGTCCGCGGCGTCTTCCGCATGGTTGGCCCGACTGGCGCAAGCGGTACACAAACCGGCCAAACCATTACACTATCGGGATGCCGCTGTTTCCTGCCTCGCTGTTGTCTGCCTCTATCCGCCGCCGCCCGTCAGCATCGCGCAGGCTGGGCATCGTCCTGGCGATGCTGCTGCTGACCGTACTGGTACACCTCGCGGTGATCGAGTGGCTGAAAAATGAGCTGCAGATGATCACGCTGGGCAGCGATGAAGAAGAGGAATCGACAGTCAGCGTAACACTGCAACACTTGCCTGCGCACGCACCGGAACCGCTGCCGAAAGCCGTACCTGCAGCGCCGCCGGCCGAGCTGCGCGAACCGGTCGCCGCAGTACCGGTGATGCCTGCACCACAGCCACCGGCACAAGCGCCTGCGCCGCCTGAGCCGACACCTGCGGCAGCAAGCGCAACGGGGGGCAGTGCGCCGAGTGCCATCGCCGACACGCCGCCCACTGAGCCCGCCACAAGCGCCGCGGCAGCAACGGCGCCGGCTGCCAGCGACCCCGCCGTCGATACAGCAGCGCCCGCGTTGTTCACACGCGCGAGCCCGCCGCCGCCGGTCGACCTGAGCTTCGATGTGGTGGCTGTCCGCAAGGGTACCCGTACTGCCGGCAATGGCAGCATGCGCTGGAGGCACGATGGCCAGCACTACAAGCTCACCGTCGAAATGGGCGTGCTGTTCTTCACGCTGCTCACCTATCGCAGCGAAGGCGAACTCGGCAAGATCGGCGTCGCGCCGGAGCTTTATGCGGAGAAACGGGTCGGCCGCTCGGAAACGAACACGCATTTTCACCGGCAGCGGCAGCAAATCAGCTTCTCGGCATCGACCGCGATCGCGCCCGTGCGCGGCGGCGAACAGGATCGCGGCAGCTGGATCTGGCAACTGGCGTCGCTCGGACGCGGTGACCCGGACAAATTCGAGCCCGGCCTCGTGTTTGAAATGACGGTCGCCGGCAACAAATCGGTGGATACCTGGCGGATCTATGTCAACGGACGTGAGAATGTCGCGCTGGCTGACGGCAGCGTGTCAGCATGGCGGCTGTCTGTGATTCCCGGCGCAGAAAGCTTCGAACGACAATTCGATCTGTGGCTTGCGCCGGACCGCCATTGGTATCCGGTGCGCCTGCGGCATGAAGACAAGAACGGCAACAGTATCGAGATGCAATTAACCAAGATCCAGGCAAAGAATGAAGGCTGAACTGAACAAGATCATGGCCAGCATGCTGCTGCTGGCATCGCTGGTCGCGCTACCGCTCACACCGGCCGGCGCAGCAGCAGCGAGCGCATCCGCGCAAGAGGCGGCCGTAGCGGTCAGGCCGCCGCCGCCGGCACAATTGAATTACAGGGCGCGCGCCGACGTGCGCGGACTGTCGGTCGATGGCGAGAGCAAGATCGACTGGAGCTGGGATGACACCCAATACCGGCTGTCGCTGGAGACCCGAACGCTGCTGACCGGCGTACTGCTGGCCGACAGCAGCGAGGGACATTTCGACAATCACGGTTTCGCACCGGATAATTATTCGACACGCCGGCTGGCCAAGGGTCGTGCGGTCGCACGCTTCGATCGCACAAAGGGCATGATCGACTTTGCCGGCCATGGGCCGTCACGCGCATTGCAGGGTGGCGAGCAGGATCGCATCAGCGTGTTGTGGCAACTGCTGTCGATGATACGTGCGCGCCCGGATGAGTTCGGGCCGGGTTCGCGCTGGCACTTCTTCGTCGCCGGCCATCGCGGCGGCGACGACTGGACCTTCGTAGTGAAGGAACGGCAGAAGATGCGTACGGCCTTCGGCGAGATAGACACCCTGCACCTGGCCTATGTGCCGGAGGAAGCGTCGGCCAAAACCCGGGTCGAAGTCTGGTTTGCGCCATCGCAGGAATGGTTCCCCGTTCGCATCCGTTTTTCGGAGCCCAACGGCGATTTCGTCGACCAGACGCTGGAATCGGTGAAACGCAAATGAGCGACGCCGCGCTGGTACTGTTCTCAGGCGGACAGGATTCGGCTACCTGCGTTGCATGGGCGCTCGAGCGCTTTGAGCGCGTGGAAACGCTGGGCTTCGACTACGGCCAGCGCCACGCGATCGAACTGTCCATCCGGCCGGCGTTGCTGACGTCGATACGCGCGCTGAATCCGGTCTGGGCACAACGGCTGGGTGAAGATCATGTGCTCGACCTGTCCGTACTCGGTAGCATTTCCGATACCGCACTGACCCGCAATGCGGCGATCACGATGCAGGACAACGGCCTGCCGAATACGTTCGTTCCCGGCCGCAACCTGCTTTTCCTCACGCTGGCCGCCGCGCTGGCCTACCGGCGCGACATTGGGGTACTGGTCGGCGGCATGTGCGAGACCGATTACTCCGGCTATCCGGACTGCCGTAACGACACCCTGCAGGCACTGCAGTCGACGCTGCAGTTGGGCATGAATACCAGGGTCACGATCGCGACACCGCTGATGTGGCTCGACAAAGCAGCCACCTGGAAGCTTGCCGAACAACTCGGCGGCCCGGCACTGGTGGAGCTGATACGCAGCGGCACCCACACCTGCTATCTCGGCGAACGCGGTGCGCTGCATGACTGGGGCTATGGCTGCGGCAGCTGCCCGGCCTGTGAATTGCGAGCGAACGGGTACCGCGCATACCGGCAGGCCGGATAGCGCGGACGGAAGCCTCGCCATCATCTAGGCCAATGGCAGTGGCACGAGCGCGTCATGTTCGCTGGGCATACCGACCAGCGTTGCGCTCACTACCGCCTTCGTTTCGACCGCGGATGGCGAGTCGGGCATCCGATCCGTGGTGTGCTGGTAGGTGTCCCATGCCTGTTGCAGCGATCGGTCGACCCATCCCAGCGTCAACGTCTCCATGGGGACCAACGGAGAATTGTCCTTCGTGACCTTCAGCGTATTGCCGTCACCGGCAAGCGTCAGGTCGGCCAGTCCGTGCTCATGGACGGTCGAGCGGTCCACCTCGACCTTGTTGCCGGTACCGTAGACATCGATCACATGGCCTCTGCCGGTAGCCTCCAGGGTCGCTTTGCCGGTCAGCGTGATCTTGTCGGCCGTCCCGCTCAGCGCAAGCCCTGCACCACTCTCGAGATTGACCGTCACCTTGCTGGCCGCCAGCTGGTTGCCCGTGCCAAACACGCTGATCGTCGAATCCTTCGCACTCGTGGTCATGACCAGCGATGCATCACCGGCCAGCACCACCTGCTGCTTGCCGCCGGTGAGCGTCAGATCGGCGCCCTGGGTCACGGCTATAAATGCGCCGGTCAGCGTGGCGATGTTGCCATCGCCGTCCACCTCCAGCGTGCCGCCACTCGCATCACCCGCGAGCGTGCCATGCCCGGCCATCGCAATGTCGTTGTTTTTTCCGGTCAGGGTGACGCCAGCCTTCGCTTGGATATCGATGGTCGCATTGCTGGCGCTGACGATCTGTCCGGTACCGGATACCGTGATCTCGTTATTCTTCGATTTCGGTGCGGCGGTCAGCGTATTGGACATCCCGCCAAGATCCACCTCGGCGCCGCTGCCAATGGAGATCTTGTTGCGGTTGCCGTCGACCGTGATATCGACATCGCCTTTGCTCGCGTTGATGGTGTTGGCATCGCCGTGCACGTC
>JACCDS012473270.1_pt1 | contig 19571 bp, 11 predicted proteins | sample 7446441 | NCBI WGS metagenome assembly JACCDS01 (sample SAMN15323445, study PRJNA562643) | freshwater metagenome | isolation source: river surface water | place: USA:Blue River Watershed | collected 2017-08-17
CCGGTAAAGGCACCTTTTACATGACCAAACAATGCTGACATAGCATTATCGCCACGCAGTGTTGCACAGTTAACTTCCACCAATTCACCGGTTAGCTGGCCGCGCTGTTTTTTCAATTCATAGATGCGTTTGGCCAACTGCGACTTACCCGCTCCCGTTGGGCCATTTAATAAAATAGGCGCAGTGGATTTAATAGAAACCTGCTCCAACTGATCAATCAATCCATTAAACGCTTTGTTGCGCGTCTGAATTCCACTTTTTAAATGGATAACCGCATCGGAAGATTCCTTGGCAAAACGTGAAGCGATTTGGTCATAGCGCGATAAATCCAGATCAATCACGTGATAAACACCGCGGCGCTCTTCCGCAGGGGAAGCCTGAATCAATTTGCCTGGAAAATAATGAGCTTCTGTCAGCAGATACATGCATATTTGCACCACATGGGTTCCGGTGGTGATATTCACATAGTAATCGTGCTGCTCAGCATCAAACCGTTGCCCCACGGCCATATCGTGGATGTGACTGTAAACTTGCTCAAAATCCCAAGGGTTATCGCAATCAATAAGAAATGTCGTGACTTTGGTACTGGGAGACACCTCAGCCATATCCTGCAAGGTCAAATCAAGCAATTGCTGATCTGATGGCAAATACATCAACAGGAACTCATCTATCGGAAAATCCGGCTGCATAAGCAAGCCGATACTTGGACGCCATTGGTTCCAGCGACGCTTACCCAAGCCACCATGATCTAACCGCGAGCCTAGCATTCCTATTAACACATTACCCATAAAGATAAGATCCTATCAATTTTGATATAAAAGTTAGCCAAGCCATCCTATCCAAATTCAGCTGTAACGCCAACCATAAAAATAAAACCTATTAATTTCAACAGCTTATAAATTAATTAAACACCAAGGACAAAGTTGGCAACGTGATTGCAATTACCCAGATGCAAACAAAACGAAAGGATAAGAGAAAGATCATGAGCAACTACGAGGTCATGCATAACAAAGGGCAAGTGCCGGTGAAGTCCTGGACCAAGGGCGTAAGTTTCGATGAGAACGCGCGGGCACAAGTGAACAACATGGCGAGCATGCCGTTTATCCATAAGTGGATCGCGGTAATGCCAGACGTACATTTAGGCAAAGGCGCAACCATCGGCAGCGTAATCCCAACCATAGGTGCAGTAATTCCCGCCGCCGTGGGTGTGGATCTGGGATGTGGAATGATGGCCGCAAAAACCACCTTAAACGCATCGCAATTGCCGGATTCATTAACGGCATTGCGTAGCGAGATAGAGAAAAAAGTGCCACACGGAAGCAGCCCGACTATGCGCGGAATGAGAGACAAGGGAAGCTGGGCAAATGCACCGGAAGATGTATTGGGTGCTTGGGCGTCGCTAAGTGATGGATTTACAAAATTGGTAGAAAAGCATCCGTTTCTAAAAAACACCAACAACATGAAACAACTGGGAACACTGGGAAGCGGAAACCACTTTATCGAGATTTGTATCGATGAAAATAATGCCGTTTGGGTGATGCTGCATAGCGGGTCGCGCGGTGTAGGTAACCGGATTGGGACACATTTTATCGAGCAAGCGAAAAAAGATATGGAGCGTTGGTTTATTAATTTGCCCGATAAGGATTTGGCATACATACCCGAAGGGAGCGATAAATTTCGCGATTATGTCGAAGCAGTTGCCTGGGCACAGGATTTTGCCAAAACCAATCGCGAAGTGATGATGGCCAGAACACTGCAAGCTATGCGCGATATTTTAAAAGTTCCGTTTGAAGCTCATGTGGAAGCGGTGAATTGCCACCACAACTACATCAGCCGAGAAAACCACTACGGACAAAATGTATGGGTAACCCGTAAAGGCGCAGTGAGCGCGAAAAAAGGTGAGATGGGAATTATCCCCGGAAGCATGGGGGCAAAATCCTTCATCGTACGCGGACTGGGTAACGAAGAAAGTTTTTGTAGCTGTAGCCACGGTGCGGGGCGAGTGATGTCGCGCGCTGAAGCAAAACGTCGCGTGTCCATGGATGAACATTTACTGGCGACAGCAGGTGTGGAATGCCGGAAAGATGAAGATGTAATTGATGAAACACCAGCGGCTTACAAGCCCATCGAAAAAGTGATGAGCGCGCAATCTGACCTAGTAGAAATTGTGCACACACTGAAACAAGTGCTGTGTGTTAAAGGCTAGCCCTTAAAAGTTAAGCAATTAACTAAAAACAAATCCGCACAAGGAAGTGCGCGATAAACAGAATTTGGCAGATTGTTATTGATGGAAAAATAACATCGCTGAATGGTCACAGCGGCTCCGGTTATTTCGGGCTGACACAGACATCACTGGTGATTTGTGTATCGGGATCAGGCAGTTGCCAAATAAAAGCCCTGTAGCTCAGAGGTAGAGCAGTGAATTAAAAATTCTCGTGCGCTGGTTCGACTCCAGCCAAGGCATCAATGCTATAGCTCATTGGTAGAGCAGTTGATTAAGGTTCAACCGGTTGCCGGTTCAACTCCGGCTAGCAAATAGGTCCTCCAACCTATCAAAAAAGCAATACCGCAGGCCTCCGCGGACTTATTGTGCTGACATACAGGATTTTCAAAAGGCAAAGGATTTCATCAGCACCGCAATTCCAAACAGGACGCTGCCACGAGGAACAAATTGATTAACGCGCAACGGTGATCACCGCAATTGATTGTGTAACATGGATCAACAGACAGGGATTGCAAGGCAATGGAACGCACATGATTCGCCACAGCCCGTTACTAGATTCCCTCGTGCCTGCTTCCTGTGGAGGCCCTGCACTAACAACAAAGCCAGGAATGGCAAAGGATGAAAAAATGAAACTTAAGAAAAAATACATCATCAGCGATAGCCAATTAGGCTTGCTGTACAAGGAGCAACAATTCCAGCAAGTGCTAGCCACTGGCACCCATGAATTCTGGGATTGGAAAAATCAATTAACCGTGCAATCAATCAACGTGACTAACACCTTGAGCGACGGCGTAAACAAAGACGTTTTATATCTCGCTGATTTGTACCCTGCAGCGTTTGCGGACTACTTGCATCAGTGGGAAACCGGTGAAAACGAAATCGGCCTGGTTTACCAGCAAGGTATTTTGCGCGATATCAAAGGCCCCAGCCAACGCGGCGCCTATTGGAAGCAAAAGAACTTGATCAGTCTGGAGAAAATTGACATCAGTGAAAATTTTGCAATTTCCGAAAAGCTGGTGCGTGTACTTTCCGGTGTGCGGGACCCTTTGCTGAGCAAAGCCGCAATGACTGCCATAGCACTAAACAACGTAGCTGAAGGCCATATCGGTTTCTTAATGGTCGATGGCACCACCCAGCGCAGCCTGCAACCTGGCTTGCATATGTGGTGGAAATACAATCGCACTATTGAAGTAAAACAATTCGATTTGCGGTTGCAAAACATGGAAGTTAACGGTCAGGAAATTTTAACTAAAGATCGCGTAAGCTTGCGCATCAACTTATCTGCTGTATGGCAAATTGTGGATGCAGAAATCGTTAAGCGCGAACTGGCAGACAGCAAGGATTATTTGTATCGCGAATTGCAACTGGCATTGCGTACCATTGTCAGCACCCAGACGTTGGATGAATTGCTGGCTGATAAAAATTCACTTAACCAACAAGTGTTGGCGCTAGTGAGTGAAAAATCTGCGCAATACGGTATTTCACTTAAGTCAGTCGGTGCAAGGGACATAATTCTGCCCGGCGAAATGAAAGCGATTTTGACCCAGGTAGTGGAAGCGCAAAAACTCGCCGAAGCCAACCTGATCAAACGCCAGGAAGAAACCCAGGCAACCCGTTCATTGCACAACACCGCAAAAGTCATGGAAGGCAACCCTGTATTGTTGCGTTTAAAAGAACTGGAAGTACTGGAAAAAATCACCGGCAGAATCAACACCCTGAACGTCTACGGCGGTTTGGATGGTGTGATGAACGATTTGGTGAGAATTACGGATAGAACTGCGAAAGCGTGACTAGGTGCCCAGCTGTGCTGGCCACATTAAATCATCGCCCGGCCAGCCAAGCTGGCCGGTACTTTTCTAATAGCGGACCTACGCAATACGTCATTTGCAGCCAATTGAATAACGTAAATATCTAAACATGATAAGAAGGCCCAACGGAAATTGATATTTATCAAACTGCCGCTTCGCAATTCCAGAGGACCGCGCAATATTTATCACGCTGCCTTCATAGGTTAACTAAAAGACCCCACCTAACCTAAAGATGGTCGCACCCCAGGGCACTTAATAAGCGACTCAAATTGAGCAATCAATCCGCCTGTCACCCATCCCCCCTCACATTTTCCCATCCCTTGCGCTTTATTTGTCTTATAGTATTATTGACAACAACAATATTTGAGCCTTCGGTATCGGTTTGTAGCGGCTCTTAACTTAACGATCGGCAATTACCTAATAGGAATAATAAGAATGTCCAGCCTCCCAAAAACACTTGTCAAATTATTCGCGCTGCCTTTGGGCGCGTTGATAGTTGCTGCTAGTGTTCACGCTGATACACCAGAGACTTTACCCAAATACCAAAACACATCGCTCAGTTTTCAGGAGCGCGCGCAGGACCTGGTATCGCGCATGACGCTGGATGAAAAGCTGCCACAACTTATCAATGACGCGCCCGCCATTCCGCGCTTGGGTGTGCGCGAATTTAATTGGTGGAACGAAGGTTTGCACGGCGTTGCCGCGCTCGGCGAGGCGACCGTGTTCCCCCAGGCAATTGGTATGGGAGCAACTTGGAACGAGCCACTAATGTATAAGGTTGCGGACGTTATCAGCACCGAATTTCGCGCAAAACATTTCGCAGAACAACATAGGTTCGGCGGCTCCGATTGGTTTGGTGGTTTAACCGTTTGGTCACCTAACATCAATATTTTTCGTGACCCACGCTGGGGACGCGGACAGGAAACTTACGGTGAAGACCCGTATTTAACATCGCGCCTTGGCGTGGCCTTCGTAAAAGGTTTGCAGGGCAACGATACTCACTATTTCAAAACGATTGCAACGCCCAAACATTTTGCAGTTCATAGTGGGCCTGAAGCTGGCCGCCATCGCGACAATGTAAATCCAAGCGCAAAAGATCTTGAGGAAACTTATTTGCCTGCATTCCGTGCAACCGTTATAGAAGGAAAAGCCAAATCGGTCATGTGTGCTTACAATGCGGTAGACGGAATTCCGGCGTGCGCAAACAATGTGTTATTGGAAAATAAATTGCGCAGCCAGTGGGGCTTTGATGGATTCGTCGTTTCCGATTGCGGTGCGGTATTTGATATTTATCACAGCGCAAATCACGGCTACACCAAAACGCCCGAAGAAGGAATTAAAGCAGCCTTTGAAGCCGGCATGGATTTAATCTGCGGCGACGCCAACGAAGCAGATAACATTCGCAACGCACTGAACAAAGGCCTGATTACTGAAGCACAAATAGATATCTCTCTCACTCGCTTATTTACAGCAAGAATGAGTTTGGGACAATTTGATCCACGAACCCAGGTCTTTCCAAAAATTACCGCGCGCGACAATGATACAGACGCACATCGCAACCTTGCACGCACCATGGCAGAAAACTCTCTGGTTCTGCTAAAAAATAAGTCCCGTTTTTTGCCGTTCACATCCGCCATTAAAAAAATTGCTGTTATTGGCCCCAATGCCGACAGCGTAGAAGCGCTCGTGGGTAATTACAACGGCACACCATCCCAGCCTGTTACCGCATTAAAAGGACTGCGCGCTCGTTTTGGTGAGGGCAATATCCATTATGAAAAAGGCACGGGCTTATTAGACCCGGTACAGATATCAGTACCCGATAGCGTTTTTTGTGTGGATGCCAAATGTCGTAAACAGGGTTTGCAGGCCGAGTATTTTGTAGATAAACATATGGCCACCAAACCGACACAAAAGCGGATTGACTCAAACGCAAGACTCAGTTGGACCAATGAAGTAGCCAGCGGCGCTGTACGCTGGAGTGGATTCATTAAAGCACCCGAGACTGGCACTTACAGTTTTCGCTATTTGGCCGACGGCGGATATCGTATTTGGATTAATGACCAATTAATTTTGGATGCCTGGAATGTTGATTGGCGGCCGGTAATTGCGAGTGGAAATACCCAACTCGACGCAGGAAAAATTTATCGTCTAAAAATTGAAGCCTTTCAACGCGGCGAGCAAGGCAGCGAACAATTGGTGTGGAGCTTACCGGCGAATAAGCCGAGCGAGGCGGCAGTTTCGGCGGCGAACAATGCTGATGCGGTAGTGTTTGTGGGTGGGCTAACCGCGCAAGTGGAGGGCGAGGAAATGCCTGTGCCATTACCCGGATTTGTTGGAGGAGATCGTACCGATTTATCCCTACCCTTGGTACAGCGCGAGCTTTTGCAAAAACTCTACGCCACAGGTAAACCGGTCATAGTGATACTAATGAATGGCAGCGCGCTGGCCATTAACGAAGAAGCAGCAAAAGCCACGGCGATTATCGAAGCCTGGTACCCCGGAGGACAAGGTGGCGACGCTATTGCTCGCCTGCTGGCTGGAGACTTCAGCCCAGCAGGACGACTACCGGTGACGTTTTATAAATCACTTGAACAATTGCCCGCATTCAACGATTACTCCATGGCAAATCGCACCTACCGATATTTCACCGGCGAGGTACTGTATCCTTTTGGTTACGGACTTTCGTACAGCAAATTTGCGTACAGCAGGCTTGCGCTATCGAGTAAACAATGGGATGGCAAAAAGCCGCTACGCGTTACGGTGGACGTCACTAACACCGGCACTATGAATGCAGACGAAGTTGTACAACTTTACGCTTCACACCCGGAGATTCCCAACAGCCCGATACGCACCCTGATAGCATTTGAGCGCGTGCATATTGCCAAAGGAGAAACGCAAAAAGTGGTTTTCAATGTGGATGCGCGAAGCCTGAGCACCGTGGACGCAACGGGTCAACGCAAGTTGGTGTCTGGCAAAGTCGACCTGTGGCTTGGTGGTGGTCAACCTGGGTTACGCGCTGATATGGGAGCGACTGCTGGCCAAGCTGCGCAGCTGCAAATTACGCACAGCACAGCATTTTAATTCATTGTTATTTTTGTTTTTTTATACCATCAACATTTCAACGCGCGAAAAAAATTCCGGCTTCATTTTTATGAAGTCGGAATTTCACTACAGAAGAATAATTCAACCAAATTGATGCAGGCAAGCATCTCAAAAGGCGACACCTTATCAAAGTTAGCTAGCTGTTACAGAAAGCCACAGGCGACAATATTTTTATTTTTTTCGCGTATCACCGCAAATTTCAAAAAATACTTTTCTGCAGCAATAGACGTCAAACATTCACCTCAATCCAGTGTAGATGTAATCGAATTCATCTTGATATGACTAACATACTAGTTCACCGAGCAACAAATTTATATTTATTCAGTCGATTGAAACCCATATAAAAATATTGTATGTTTTAATAATGGTAAAAATGACAACAAGATAAATAAACAAAAAAGCGCGTGCAGCACCGTCTTAATCTTCGTTGCAGCAGATTTCTGAATTTACGCTCACTACCTACGCCCGAGGTTATTCAGATGTACAAATTTATGTCTCACGGCGGGCAATTATTTCCCTGGAATCTCTATGTTGAACGAATCTATCTACGATGTAATCAGAGTAAAAATTGCATCCATGGAGTACGCACCAGGCAGTCATTTTTCTGAAATGGACCTGGCCAAAGAACTGGGCACCCCCAGATCCAAAGTGAGAGAAGCGTTCAGTTTGTTAGCACAAGACAATCTCGTTCAAATTATTCCGCAGCGCTGTACTACCATCTGTAAACTCGAGCTGACCAGTATTTTGGATTCAATATTTATCATCAGATCCATAGTAATCGCGATACTTAAGGATGTTCAGTCAAGTAACATCGAGAAATGTCTGTCCGTCACGCATCTGCGCGATAAAATGTTAGCGCTCGAAAATTGCATTGTGTTTTCGGAGGATGAGTTTTTCGCTGCGGACCATCATTTTTACCTAACGCTGTCCGGGTTAAATGGATTTCCACGTTTGAACAAAATAATATTTAAAGAAAAACTTAACATCGACAGAACCTTGCGCCTTTCCAATAAACGACGCAGCGATTTCCTCCCCATTGCCAAACTCTATCGATTAGTTCTGGATGGCCTGATTATTGGTGCAACAGACAAATCCATAAAAGCAATTTGTGAGCTGGCTAATACGCTGGAAATGTACGCGCGATCCGCAGCTAAAAATCACCCAAGCTTATTCGTCTAGTTTTCGAGCCGGCTTCATTTTCTGCTGCGCAAGGGCACTTAACATGAGTGAACCGCGGAGTGTATTAATCCATGAAGCATTCTCTATTTAACATCCATGATGTCGTATTGTTTATCACCGCGACCTTATGCTTGATACTCGCCCTATGCCAGAGCTTTCATCCCGCTAAAAGTCGAATAGAAAAAATATTGCTGCTTGCTTTTCTATTCGATATCGCGCTTGGCATTGGCTCTGTGCTGTTATTTTGGCAAGCGACGCTAAAAATTCACCCGGTTCTGGATAACTATCTGGTGCCCTATTTGCTATTTTGCTCGCTGCTATTAAAAGGACCTTTGCTTTATTGCTATGTATCCGCTGCTACCTCACCGGCTTATCGAATCACCCGGGCGGACGCTATTCATCTGCTACCTTTGGTCATCTATTTTTTCGCTATTGCTATTAACTACCCACTCACTAGTGTTGTTCGAACCGATTTTCAGCCGGACAAACTCACTCATATTTTGTCTGTCTATGAATGGCACTCACTAAAAACTATTCCGTTGCTCTACGCAGCCATGGCGCTTCACAAGTTGCATGGCGTTAACAGGCAAGCGCAGCCCGATACGTACCCGCCAACACTCGGGCATCACTGGTTGGTGATTTTGGTTTGGGGTAGTTTATTGAATTGGAGCTGGTCATTGGGCACGCATTTTTTGGGCTTTTTTTGGGGATCCAGTGCAGCAGATTTGTTCGGCATTTTCGATAACTATATTACGTCAGGTTTAATTAGCGCGCTTCTGGTCTACAGTATTGTACACATCAATAAAGAGTTGACGCGCCGCAGCTCTCCTCCGGACAGCGAATTTCATATCGACACCTATCCCATTGAAAAAATTATCCAGTCGATGGAAATTGAAAAGCTCTACCTTAACCCGCGTTTGAACATTGAACGCCTCGCGGAGCACATTAATATTCCCTACCGCGACGTATCAACACTGATTAACAAGCACTTTCAGGTTAATTTCAACGAGTACGTTAATCTCTATCGGATCAATGAAGCAAAGCGATTACTCACCGACACGCAATTTTCAAACCTGACGATCAACGAAATTTATGCGCAGGCTGGCTTTAACAGCAAATCGGCTTTTCATCGTTTTTTTAGTCGACTCGTTGGGGTTTCCCCCACTGAGTTTCGTAAATTGGCGAGTGAGTCCGCCAGGGCAAACTATCGCACAGCTATTTAGCACCAATGGAAGTAGTGCCGCACGCGGCACTACTTCTGTAGGCTAAAAAAAAATGTATTGCGCGGCTAGTTAACGCGGCAACTTGGCAATACAAATGAACCATCGTGATTACCTTGCAAGCCAAAACTCACCGACTGCCCGGGTGCAATAGTGCCGTTCCAACCCACATTGCTTGCGGTAACCACATTTCCTGAACCACCGAATACCGCATTCCAACCACCAGTGCGTTGCGGATTTTCGCTAAAGTTTAACGTTAAACTCCAACCGTTTATTGCAGCAGTACTGGTATTGCTAACGGTGACGTCCAATTGGTATCCGTTTCCCCAGTTATTCACCAGCTTTGCAGTACACGTAAGCCCACCGGAATTGACCGAGCCTACTGAACTGGAAGAACTCGTTCTGCTACTGGATGGCAATGCACTGGATATTACCGAACTTCTACTGGATGAGGATGGTGCCGCCGAGCCGCGAACGGAACTTGAAGAAACAGCCGCGCCTACAATACCGAAGGGTGCAGGTTGTGCCGCACAGGTGCTGCGTGAAATGCAACTGCGGTTATTTTCATAACCCCAACCACTGCTGGTATTAATACACAGAGGGTAAAGTGTTCCATACCAATTACACTGTCCTGTACCGGTATTGGAATTGCTAGATGCGGTGGAAGAACGGGCGATGCTACTTACACTCGTGGTTGCACTGCTGGTAGTTGCACTGCTAGTGGTTGCCATACTGCTGCTTGAGCGGCTACTCGGCATGGCACTACTGCTTGCACGGCTGCTCGCGGCACCATCGACAGGAACGCTTCCGTTAAAGCCCTTGTTGCTCTCAGTGGTAAGGGCTAACACCAGCGTGCCATTTTGCACAACAACATTGGCCGGATCGAAGTCCACATAGTTGCCGTCAAAGGACCAATCCGCTTTACTCCAACGATTAGCATCAAAGCTATTAAAATCATCGCGCCACGAAAACGTGAAGGTTTTTGATGCAGTGTTGTAGGCGTAATACTCCATGTAATTAACAAATTGATATACCGGCAAAATCGACGAATTAAAAGCGCCTACCCAGGACTCGCTGGTTGATGCCCAAATGTTAAAGCGCATGCTTTGGGGATTCATCAAAGTGGCAACCAGATTCCCGCCAGTTATTTTTCTTACTTGTTGACCATCAATAAACCAGGTCACATATTCCGGAGTCCATTCCAGCGCATAGGTATGGTAATCATCCGCAAGCGATTGCGAAGCGGTATGCAACCCCTCAGTCGTCTGACGCGGGGCGCCGGCGATAATATTGCTTTGCATTTGATAGGCTTCATTTTTCCCCAGCACTTCAATATCAATTTCTTCCCACACGGTACCCGCAACTTCAGAGCCATTCTTGTAGGTAAAAAATGTTGAGAGCACGCCGCTGCCCTTGGCCATGCGCATGCGCATAACATAGCGGCCATATTTGGTGGATTCTGCACTGTAAATCTCCGCCCCCTTATAGGGTTTGGCAGCAGCGTTCAATGAACCCAGGACGCTGACGCAGAAGGCGAAAGTCATTAGCAAGATAGATTGTTTAGTAAACATGTAACTCTCCTTATGTTTATTGTGGAAATTGGAAGGAATTAAAACTTGCGTGGTAACGCCGCAGAAATTTACAAAAGTTTTAATCGAAATTTTGTCCCACTTTTGTTTTAAGGCGGGAATAACTGGTCACGTTTTCGCGGGGATAATGGGACACAGCACGCAGCAGGAGAATAATGAGAACTGCTTAAAAACATTTGTCAGCCGTTTCAACATTACTTAAACAGACTTTACACAGATCATTGACGTTATCCCTTCCAAGCACCAGTTTTTATATTATAATCTTAATGTCTTATGGATTTGGTACTGCGTGCCATTATCCCGCCCTGCAAGAGTTTGGGCACCATAACAATAAAGGCCAACACTCCCGTTTTTTTGCATAACTATCCACACCACTACACCTACAACTGCTTGGAGTTATGTATACACATTGATATCAGCCCAGGCGGCCAGCGATCTACGGATGCGCATGGCGTCGCCTAAACATTATTTTCAGGAGCACAGCCTATGCAGTGGCAATCGTTTCGGTTTTTCAAATCTTTTATTCCCGCACTAATCTGGCTAGCAAGTTCCGCAGCCCTTGCGCAGGATGGAAAAATGTATCCCATCGATGCACCGCCAGAGCCAGGTGCAATTCCACTGAATACCGGTGGAGTTGAAAATCAGCCGGCGCAAGAAAGTTGGTTTCGGCAGTGGGGCGACCCTATGGCTAGAAATATTTCCAAGGCGACCCTGACGCCCTTCCTGGCGGACCCAAAGAAAGCCAACGGCACCAGCGTGATAGTGGCGCCCGGTGGAGGTTTCATGTGGTTGTCGATGGGTAATGAAGGCTGGGAAGTTGCTCAAGCTCTCGCTGCGCGTGGCATCAACGCTTTCGTGTTGAAATATCGTTTGCAACCTACCGCCGACTCGCTGGAGGATTTCGAAAAGCAAATGACCCAGCGCTTTGCCGACGCGGCGAAAAATTCTGGCAATAAAAGTTCAGCGCCCAAGATGCCGGGCGGAAATTTGGAGGATCAACTGGAAGATGTTGAAGCGGCTTACGCACTGATTAGTAGCCGCGCTAAAGAATGGAATGTCGATTTGAAAAAATTGGGCATGATGGGTTTTTCCGCTGGTGCTGGTCTCACTATGGCCACCACCTTGCGCTCCAAAAAAGTGAAGCTGGCATTTATCTCGCCCATTTACGGTGGCATGAATGCTGTAGAAGTACCTAAAGAGGCACCGCCGATGTTTGTCGCTATCGCGATTGACGATTTCCTCTTTCACGGCGACATAGGTTTGGTGAAATCCTGGTACGAAGCAAAAGTGCCAGTGGAGTTGCACTTGTATCAAAACGGCGGTCACGGTTTTGGTTTGGGCAATCCGGATCGCACCAGCAACAAATGGTTTGATGCCTATATGCACTGGTTGGATGTGAATGGATTTTTGAAACGCTAATTGCATCCATCGTTGCAGCCTGACTGTCGTTCAGGCTGCAACTCTTCGCGTTGCGCCACACCGCCCTCCGAATTAAGCCAGTTTATTTTTCCAACTCTCCCCCCAATAGCTGCAACCCTTGTTTACCAGGATATTTCTATGTGCGTGTTTACGCGCCTAGATTCGCATTGGAAAATATTTTTTTATATTTGATAGAAAAACAATGCGGGAAAATTCCACTTTTGATGAAAGTTTTCCATACAAAAACAATGCGATTAACTGATCGCTAAAAATTTGAACTACCGCATAAAACCAACGATTTGATTACCACTTACTAGAACCAGTTTGCGAATTCGTACAATTCGGAAAAACCTTAATATCCATATAAACATACAATATTTAAAATAACCTCACTTGAATAACATCTCTGCAACTAAAAACAGACTCGGCGGACCACGCCCCGCGTATCACGCCTGCACCTAAACATCAGGATGACTTAATCCCCTCTCTTACTCCCAATATCGAACGGAGGCTCTATCGAGATTAATTATGACTATCAACCTGAAATTTAATGTGCTTCATGTTTATGGAGGTCAATCGCTATGAAATTTATTCGTGTAAAAAAATTGGTTAGTGCCGCAGTATTCGGGCTAGTCGCTATCTGCACCACGACAACCAACGCGCAAACACTTAGCAGCAATTCAACGGGTACCAATAACGGTTTTTTTTATTCATTCTGGAAAGACTCCGGCAGTGCAACCATGACCTTATACGGTGCCGGGCGCTACTCCTCGCAATGGAACAACAGCACCAACAATTGGGTTGGGGGAAAGGGATGGCAACCAGGCAACAGCTCACGGGTTATTAGCTATAGCGGCAATTACGGTGGCAGCAATAGCCAAAATACCTATCTGGCACTTTATGGTTGGACACGAAGCCCGCTCATCGAGTATTACGTTATTGAAAGCTATGGCTCCTACAATCCAGCAAGCTGCTCTGGCGGTACTGACTACGGCAGTTTTCAAAGTGATGGCGCAACCTATAACGTGCGCCGCTGCCAACGCGTCAATCAACCCTCAATTGATGGCAACCAAACTTTTTATCAATATTTCAGTGTGCGCAATCCCAAAAAAGGATTCGGAAATATTTCCGGAACCATTACCTTCGCCAATCATGCCAATTTTTGGGCCAGCAAAGGTTTACCGCTCGGCAATCACGATTACCAAATTGTGGCCACTGAAGGTTATCAAAGCACCGGCAGTTCAGATATCACTGTCAGCGCTGGCGGAATCAACAGCAGCGCGGCCAATACAACGTCCAGTGCGCGCAGCAGTACGACGAGTGTCGGCTCGGGCGCCATTACAGTACGTGCGCGCGGCGTCACGGGTTCTGAACATATTTTTTTGAAAGTGGGAGGCGTCAATGTCGGTAGTTGGACGCTGACAACCAGTTATCAAAACTACATTTACACCGGCAACGCTTCTGGCGATATCAATGTTGAATACGACAACGATTCAGGCAATCTCGATGTACAGGTCGATTACATCCAGGTGAACGGTGAAACACGGCAAGCCGAAGATATGACCTACAACACCGCGTTTTATACCAATGGTTCTTGCGGTGGCGGTGGCAACAGCGAATTAATGCATTGCAATGGTGTCATTGGCTTTGGTTTAACGACCGATTGCTTCAGCGGCAATTGTGGTGGCACAACCAGTAGTATCGGCACAACCAGCAGCGCATTAGCCTCAAGCAGTGTGCGCACCAGTGCAATGACTTCCAGCAGCCAGCCTACCAGCAGCGCAACCAACTCCAGCGGTGGCGGCCAGTGCCAGTGCAACTGGTACGGTACCCTCTATCCAAGCTGTGTAACCACCCAAAGCGGCTGGGGATGGGAAAATAACAGAAGTTGTATCAGCAATAGCACCTGCATGAGTCAACCAACAAATCAAGGCGGACTCGTCTGCACTGCAAGCAGTGTCCAGCGCAGTTCGTCCAGCAGCCTGAGCAGCTCGCGCCCATCGTCCAGTGCAATAAGTTCATCACCTGCCACCAGTTCATCCAGCTCTTTGCGCTTGTCCAGTTCAAGTATATCCAGCTCAAGAATGTCCAGCAGCTCAAGCGCAACGGAAAAGTTAGTGTATGCCGTGAATGCAGGCAATTCTTCTGCAGCGACGTTAAATGGAATTATTTATCAGGGGGATCGTTTTGCGTCGGGCGGTACAACTCAAACAGTTACCACAGACATCGCTGGTACTACCCAGGATGCAATCTATCAATCCGAACGCTACGGCACTTACAGTTATGAAATTCCGGTCAGTAATGCAACCTACAGTCTGGTATTGCATTTTGCCGAGCTCTATCACAACGCCGCCGGTGCGCGCTCATTTGATCTTAGCGTTGAAGGCCAGCAAATTCTGTCCGATTTCGATTTGTACAGCTTGGTGGGACGCAATACCGCTTACGACCAACGCGTAAATAATATTGCTGTGATCGATGGCAAACTCACGATCAGCCTCACCACAAAAATTGATAACGGCACACTCAGTGGATTTGCCATTTATTCCAGCAACGGTGGCGTATTCACCGGCACCGAAGAACCCGAATGCAGCGCAGCAGATCGCCAAACACCCAGCGCCATTGATTACAACCGCGCGGTCACACGCCAGGAACAAAAGAATCCGCCGTCTGGCGCCTTTGGTTATGCCATCGAACATGCGACTCAAACACTGCCCAACCACACTATTTATCGCCCGGATTTAAGCCGCACGAATAATATTCCAATCGTTGTGTGGGGCAATGGTGCCTGTTCAAATGTGGGCACCGAGCAAGCGGATTTCCTCTTGCAAATTGCGTCTAACGGCTATCTCGTTATTGCTAACGGCGGCCCATTTGGTTCCGGCTCCAACGATCAACACGAAACGGAATTGGTAAAAGCCATTGATTGGGCGGTTAAAGAAAATGGTCGCAAATGCAGCCAATTTTACGGAAAACTGAATGTCGAAAAAATTGCGACTATGGGTTGGTCGTGCGGCGGAGGCATGGCGCACTTTGCGGCGGTAGATCCGCGCGTGGACACCGCAGTCGCGCTGAACAGCGGCCTGGGAATCTATGGCGACCGATTTAATTATTACCCACGTTTCCATTCCCCAATTGCCATCTTCAACGGCGACTCGCGCGATGTTGCGTACAACCCCGGCTTACAGGAATACAGTGAAGTGAACAATGTTCCTGTCTATCACGCCAACTACCCGCAGGGTCATGGCGATGCTTACTTTCAGGATAATGGTGGTGAGTTCGGGATAGTCGCCGTGGGCTGGTTAAATTGGATGCTCAAGGATGATTTAACCAATTCCGGCAAGGGCATGTTCATCGGCACCAACTGCCGTTTGTGCCGCTCGCCCTGGGTAACCAAGCACAAAGGTTTTTAAGGAGAGCTAGCCAAAAAAATTCCCACTGCACAGCGGTGGGAATTTTTTTCATTTCAGTGCCTGGATTTCAGTTACAACAACAACGTTTTTTCCAACGCATTGGCCGCCGCCAAACCGGAGCAATAAGCGGCCTCAACACGGCCATCGCCCAACCAATCACCCGCGAGCGCCAGCCCCAGCTCGGGCCACGCAGCCTTGTTAATCGAAGGCTGTACCAATGCACGCGCATAACGCCAGCGATGGAAATATTTAGCATCAACGCGTGGAATTTTTTCACCCGGCAACCAATGAGTTAATAGCCGGTTAAATTCTTGCAGCATCGCTGTTTCAATTCTTGCTGGCGTAGCATCAATATTTTCTGCTGACCAAATGGGATTGGCATGAAGTAAGAAATGATTGCCGGATACACGACCCGGCTTACGATTATTGTGCGCAACCCAGCTGAGCAAACCATCATTTACAAACGCTGCCGCAAACGGCAGACCCAGCGCCTGCTCTGTCCGAACCATGAGTGCGAGGCAAGGCTCCATCACTACACTTGCGGCCACTGAATATGCTTCAGTACCCAAGGGTAACAATGCGCGCGCTTGTGGAGCGGGCAGCGCAATAATTAGCTGATGCGCGCACCAGACCGATCCAGCAGCCTCAATAATCCACTCATCGCCCTGCCGAAATGCGCGCGTCACCAGTGCGTTGTAAACAATCTGCAGGTGATTCGCCATATCAAGCAGCGGCGCTTTCATGCGCGGCATTCCCACAAAACGCTCGCGCGAGCGGCTCGCACTAAGCTGCTCTCCATCCCACACGGCGATAGGCGATTTCCAATGCGCGACCGCCCCCTGCTCTACCCAGCGCTGAACCTGCGCGCGAAATTCGGGCGAACGCGCGGTAAAATATTGTGCGCCGTGATCCCAACAACCTTCCGGTTTGTCTCGCGTAGCCATACGCCCGCCGGGGTTGTAGGATTTTTCAAGTACACAGACTTTGCGCCCCAAGGCCTGCAAGCGCGCTGCCGCCGTTATGCCTGCCATACCAGCACCAATCACCACTACATCGAATTCGTTAATGGGTTTCAAAATAAATTTCTCCGCGTAGTGAATTTGCTTCAACCAATTGATCGAACCAATCATCCAATCCCTGGGCAGTCGCCAATCCCAAGAGCACTCCTAAGACAGCGCCACGATGACAATTATCCCCGCCCAGATTGGTATTCGCGATCAGGGCACGATGCGGGTCCTCAAGGTATTTCCATGCGAGATATAACACGCTGGGCCACGAATCTTCGATATAACACGCGCGTGAAAACAGCTTGCCAATTACCTGATTATCCCATTCATGCTTTTGCACAATCTGCGCCAATTCCACGCCGGCAGTTTTCTTTGCGACAGCCGCAATCATCAAACGTGCATCCTGAATATTTGCTGTTGATGAAAACTCGCGAAACAGCAAAGCATCAATTAGCGCAACATACACATCGCATATAGCGGCGAGTTGCTCATCGGGATGGGTGAGAAATAAATGGGTGCGACACACATCTTGCACACGTTTTAGTGAGCGCTCATACAACAATTCTGCGATGGCGATGGGAGCAATCATGACCAGACCACCAATGGATGCGGTGTCGTGAGTCACTGCGCCGCATTTGTGCGCAGGCTTGCCATTTACCAGATTGGCAAAGAAGCCGCGATGAAAGGATTCAGCGTAGGTATCCGGATGCTGTGGTTCATCAGCGGTCATAAACGCAATGTAATCGCGCAGGAAACTGTCGCGTTCATAACGACCGCCGTGTTGATTAAGACAACGCAATACCACGCGCATGCAATGCAGGTTCAAGGTATTTTCCCCGGCGCGCATCCCCCGGTGATAGTGCTGGTTCGCAATGCCCCAGTACTGGCGTTTGCCTTTCAAAATAACATCGCCCACCACTTGCGGCTCACTGCTAGTGGCTTGCTTGCCACGGCCACCCGCGTTGGTTGAGTGCAAACTCATAATCGACGACGGATGGAAAGCCGGCGCCGCGGCAAACCCTTCAACACCATCGGGAAACGCCCGGTAAATATCCAACGGGTTATAAAACCAATGCACAGGCATCGCCAAGGCATCAGCAATAAAACTCAATTGTAACGCCGCCTTTGCACGCCCCCGTATTAACGAACTTTGCATCTCACTCCCACCGGATCATCTACTGTCAACGCAATTAGGTAGCCATCAAAAGACAATTCGAATTCCAGCCGAATTGGGATCACCCAAGGCGTGAATAAAAAGGGAGCCAAAGGCGCAGGAATGCCAATGAAAACGGGGATACCGCAGGTATCGCTTTTTTGCCACAGTACTATTTATGGGCGCCCGGTAGGAGTTACAGCAATTTAAGTAAAAAATGATGCGCAACAATATCAAATCCATTTTTTAGATAAAATTTATGCGCTCTGTGACGAACTACATTTGAATCCAGATGTACGCATTTGCAGTTTTCATTTTTTGCATAAGCAATGATACCATTTAATAAAGTCTCCCCATGACCTTTAGATCTTTGCTTTTCAGCTGTAATAAGGTCATAGACATAGAGCGCCTTTCCCTCAGCTGCTAAATTTATGCATATTCTGAAACCGCCAACGGAAACCACTTCACCTTCAATTTCAAGATAGCAAAGAACATAGCCTTCACTTTTCATTAATTTAATGTCAGCCAGAAATGTTTTCTCTTCAATTTTCGGACGCAACTCCTTCATTACACAAAAGCAGGCCAAAATCTCATCATCAGATTCAGCAATTTTCACTATAACCTTCCTTTTCAAATAACGATGCGGTAGAAAAACCCAATAATCGATAAATTAAACCACAGCCAATTGATTAATAATTAACTGATCAACTTTGCCTATTGGCGCTGAACTGTTTGCGCAAAATTTTGATGTCAACACTACCATAATCAAATGATTGTGCGTAACGGCAAACGTCGAAGTCGCTACGGATTAGCGCAATGGAACGCATACGGCGATAATACCGAAATGCAATGCACGAACCGATAAAAATTACAATGCTAAAAACTACGATGAATTCCATTTTTGCGTTTACACGATATTAAGCTTATCTACAAATTACGGATTGTGGATTATGGCGATCTTGTAGGCGCACTTCGCGTAGCAAGCTACCAAAGTTCGGCAAGTGAGCAATAGATTCCTCACCCCCTGCATTTTCCAAAGAATTTTATATCATGTTAAGTAAAGGATATACATTAGAGTCGCCCATATCGGCTACACAATCTTTCCTGTAATCCACTGTAATAGTGTTGCGCGGACTCCTAACATAGATTCGCCTTAATACGACCCAGATCAAAAATTATTTAACCCAGTGTAGCCGCAGAGGTGCTCGAAGCGTTTCGCATCACGGGCAATGGATTGAGCCGAACGGTAATGGTACTTGTACTGTCGACTAGTCAAAGCAAAAGCGGTAAATTATTTATATGTCTGGTAAACATTTTTACCAGACATATCTATTAAACCGATTGAGCTTGTTGTTGTACAAAAGTAAACACAATAAATTCTGCAGGATAAACGACCGCTACCTGAACCGACACACGCATAAATCCATTTAACAGATCATCTGCAGTCATAGTTGAACCCA